>OGLE01000462.1_pt1 | contig 40240 bp, 40 predicted proteins | sample 1572671 | NCBI WGS metagenome assembly OGLE01 (sample SAMEA2581923, study PRJEB24529) | metagenome | biome: Human gut stool | place: China | collected 2011 | reverse complement strand
CATCCGGGGTTCCCGCAATGCCCTTGCCGGAGGCCCCTCCGGGGATGGGATGAAGCGGCAAGGTGAACCGCCCCGACGCGCCCCTCGGCGGAACCCCTCCGGGGGCGGCATGAGGGGCGGCTCCCGCCAACGGGAGGGGGGAAGCCATCAGGCCGCCGGACAAGGCAGGGGGTGCTTCACTGGGGACACGCCATGAGTACGACTCTGATCACAAACGGCATCGTCGTTGATGCCGGAACCATGCGCCCGCTGGACATCCTCATTTCCGGGGAACGGGTGGAAAGCCTCCTCCCGCGCGGCTCCGAGGTGCGGGCCGACCGGGTCATCGACGCCTCCGGCCTGTATGTGCTGCCGGGGATCATCGACCCCCACACCCACCTGGGCCTGGCGGTGCCCTTCGGCCAGGAGCTGGAGAGCGAGACCCGCTCCGCCATCCTGGGGGGCGTCACCACCATCGGCACCTACTTCAATCAGCCCGGCAGCTATCTGCCGGTGATCGACCGCCTGCGCCGGGAGGTGTCCCAGCTGTCCCGGGTGGACATGATCCCCCACTTCTCCCTGCGGGAGCAGCAGCAGATCGACGAGCTGCCCCTGTATTCCCGCCAGGGCATGAACTCCTTCAAGGTGTACATGTGCGGCGTGCCGGGCCTGTACCCCCACCAGGAGGACGGCTTCATCATCCGGCTGATGCAGCGCATGAAGCAGCTGCCTCCCACGGCCCACCCCATCCTCAGCATCCACTGCGAAAACACCTCCATCTGCGACTATGCCACGGAGGATATGCAGTCCCAGCCGCTGGACACCCTGGCCGACTGGAACCGCACCCACCCCAACCTGGCCGAAGGCGAGGCCGTCCGCCGGGCGGCGTACTTTGCCCGGGAAATGGGCGTGCGCACCTATGTGGTCCACAGCTCCACCCGGGAGGCCATGGAGGCCCTGGCCGCCGACAAGCACCCCAACCTCTATGTGGAGACCACCTCCCCCTATCTCTGTCTGGATACCGACAGCCCCATCGGGGCCTACGGCAAGATGCTGCCGCCCATCCGTGAGCCGGAGAGCCGCAAGGCCCTCTGGGACGGCATCCGCAGCGGCCTCATCGACACCATCGGCACCGACAACACCGTGCTCACCGCCGGTGAAAAGCAGGTGTCCTCCGGCATGCGGGAGGCCGGAGCCGGATATCCCACCCTGGGTACCCACCTGGTCAGCGTCCTGGACGAGGGCATTTATCGCCAGGAGCTGCCCATTGAGAAGCTGGTGCCCCTGATGACCATGAACCCCGCCAGGATCTTCGGCGTATATCCCCGGAAGGGGACCATTCTCCCCGGCAGCGACGCGGACCTGGTGCTGGTGGACCTGCGGGCCGCCCGTACCGTGGACCCCCGCCAGCTGCTGAGCCGTTCGGACTTCTCCCTGTTCCAGGGCCGCACCCTGCGGGGCTGGCCGGTGGCCACCATCAAGGGCGGCCATATCGCCGCCTGGAACGGCCAGCTTACCGACGACCTCCAGCGGGGCCAGGTGCTGGAGCACTGACCCCCCGGCGGAACAAAAGCGCAAAAATGTAATGGAAATGACAGACATTTCCCCGAAAATATGTCAGGCTATAAGCAGATAAACGGAATGCTTTGCCTGCATATGGACAAAACGAGGAGGAACTGAGTCATGTATGTATGCAAGGTGATCGGAAAGATCATTTCCACCGTGAAAAACGAGAAGCTGGTGGGCCACAGCATCGTGCTGGTCCAGGCGGCGGCTCTGAACGACCGGGGCAGCCTGGAGGCAGACGGCCCGGTGTTTGCCGCAGCGGACACCATCGGCTGCGGCGAGGGCAACTTCGTTCTGGTGACCCGGGGCAGCAACGCACGCTATGCCTGCAAGTGTGCGGAGGCCCCGGTGGACATGGCCGTGGTGGGCATTCTGGACGGCGGTCAGTGGGGCCTCTCCTGACCCCATGCAGGAATCCTGAATTTTGAGGTGAGAACAAGCATGAAGCAATTATTCCAGCCTGACGGCATCGCCGTGGTGGGCGCTTCCTCCAACCCGGGGAAGGCCGGCTTTGTGGCGATCCGCAACATGCGGGAAAAGGGCTACCCCGGAAAGGTGTATCCGGTGAATCCCAAGGAAACGGAGATCCTGGGCTATCCCTGCTCCCCCTCCCTGGCGGAGGTGGAGGGCCATGTGGACCTGGTGGTCCTGATCATGCCCTCCCGGATGATCTACAGCGTCATGGACGATCTGGACCGCCGCATGGAGGAAAAGGGCGATGTAAAGTTCATCGTCTGCGCCGCGGCGGACTACGCCGAGACCAAGACCCCCGAGGGCATCGACCGCCAGGCCCGCCTGATGCGCACGGCGGAGAAATACGGCATCCGGGTGGTGGGCCCCAACTGCATCGGCGTCATCGACAACCGCAGCCTGGTGGATACCACCTTCGTGGACACCGGCGTGCCCTTCTCGTCCTTCGGCCAGCCCAGCGGCATCACCTTCATCTCCCAGAGCGGCGCTCTGGCCAGCACCATCCTGATGGAGGGCGCCGGACGGGTGGAGCCGGTGCTGTATAACAAGTTCATCTCCATCGGCAACATGGCCGATGTGGACTTTGTGGACCTGCTGAACTATTTCGAGACCGACGACTCCACCCGGGTCATCGGCATCTATATGGAGGGCTGCGGCAACGGCCGTGAGCTGGCCGAGACCCTGAAGCGGGTCAGCCGCAAAAAGCCCATCGTGGTGCTGAAGGTGGGCCGCAGCGCCCTGGGCGGCGCAGCCGCCAATTCCCACACCGGCTCCATGGCCGGGTCCGACGCCGTGTACGACGCCATGTTCAAGCAGACCGGCGTGGTCCGGGTGGACACCATCGACGAGCTCATCGACACCCTCCAGGCCTTCGACCGCCTGCCCCTGCCCGGCGGCGGCAATCTGTTCCTGTATTCCCAGGCCGGCGGCCCCGGCATCTACTGCACCGACGCCATCGCCCGGTGGCCCCAGCTGAAGATGCCCCTGGTGTCCGACGATACCAAGGCCCGCCTGGCCGCCACCCAGCAGCCCATGGCCAACATCTGCCACCCGGAGGGCTACGCGGATATCACCGCCTCCGCCTCCGTGCGCAACCATGTGGACGGCCTCCAGATCGTCCTGCAGGACGAAAACGTGGACGCCGTGGTGTTCATCACGGTGGTGCCCACCTTCCTGCCCCAGGAGGAGCTGGCCCGTGAGCTGGTGAAGATGACCGAAACCACCCCCCAGGCCCAGGAAAAGCCTGTGTTCTACTGCGTCATGGCCGGCGCTTATACCTCTCCGGCCCGGCGCATCATGGAGCAGGCGGGCCTGTGTACCTTCGACGCCCCGGACAAGGCCGTCCTGGCAGCGAAGAATATGTGCAATTACGCCGCCTTTCGCCGGCGGCAGAAGGAGGACTGAGCCATGTCTGAAAAGAATACCGTCGCTCTGAACGAGCGCGACAGCAGCAGCCTTCTGTCCTCCTGCGGCGTGCGGATGGTGGCCTCCGTGCTGCTGGACAAGCCCGACCGGGCCGCCTTCGAGGCCGCCTCCCGTCAGCTGGGCTTCCCCGTGGCCATGAAGGTCCTGTCCGATGACATTCTCCACAAAACCGACGTGGGCTGCGTGGTGCTGAACGTCACGGACGTGGACGGCATGCAGGCCGCCTACGACACCATCATGGCCAACGCCGCCCAAAATGCCCCCGGGGCCCGGGTCCAGGGCGTTCTGGCCGAGCAGATGCTGCCCAAGGGCTTCGAGGTCCTGCTGGGCGTCAGCACGGATCCCCAGTTCGGCCATGTGATCATGGCGGGCCTGGGCGGCGTGCTGGTGGAGCTGCTGCACGCGGTGTCCCTGCGTGTGCTGCCTATCACCCGCCAGGATGCCGAGGATATGATCGATGAAACGCCGCTGGCCAAGGCCTGCCAGGGCCTGCGGGGCCAGCAGTACCGCCGGGAGGAGATCGTGGAGGCCCTGATGTGCCTGTCCCGCCTGGTGGAGGAGCACCCGGAGATCACCGAGGTGGACATCAATCCCCTGATGCTCTATGGCGACGGCCGTCCGGCCACCGCCGTGGACGCCATGGTGGTCATGAAAAAGTAAAACGCCGCACATGCGGAATATGAAGGAGCGTAGCGATATGAAAGAAATCAGACTCCACGGCATCGGCGGTCTGGGCACGGTGAAGGCCGGCGAAATGCTGGTCCACGCTGCGGTAGCCAGTGGAAAATACGGCAATTCCATCCCGTTTTTCGGCTTCGAGCGCCAGGGCGCGCCGGTCACGTCCTATGTGCGCCTGGGCGATGAGAAGATCCGTCCCAAGAACCAGGTCTATCATCCCAACTGCACCCTGGTGCTGGATCCCAGCCTGCTGATCTCCGCCCCGGTGTTCGACGGCCTGACAGAGAACTCCTATTTCATCGTCAACACCAAGGCCGAAAACGGCGCGGACCTGGTGAAAAATCCCAACGTCAAGACCGTGGCCTGGCTGGACGCCACCTCCATCGCCCTGGAGATGCTGGGCCGTCCCATCACCAACACCATCATGCTGGGCGCCTTCGTCCGTGCCACCGGCTGGGTGGACAAGGACGAGCTGGAAAAGGTCATCTGCCGCTTCTTCGGCGAGAAGAACGTGGAGACCTTCCGCCGCGGCTATAACGAAGTGAAGCTGTACACGTTTGAATAAGGGGAGGAACACCATGAAATTTATCAGTGATTACATCGTCCCCATCGGACCGGAGGGCCTGCACATTATCCAGACCGGTAAATGGCGGACCCGCAAGCCCGTGATGGACACCGACAAGTGCGTCAAGTGCGGCATGTGCCTGATGTACTGTCCCGTTAACTCCATCCGCCGCCACGAGGACGGTTCGTTCGAGATCTGCTACGATTACTGCAAGGGCTGCGGTATCTGTGCCCACGAGTGCAAGAAGGGCGCCATCACCATGCAGCCGGTAAAGGAGGAGAACTAATGGCTGACATTCAGGTCATCAACGGCAATATGGCTGCCGCCATCGGCGCGGCACTGTGCCGTCCCGATATCATCGCCGCCTATCCCATCACCCCCCAGACTCCCATCGTGGAGTATCTGGCCGACTTCGTCACCGGCGGCAAGCTGGACAGCAGCGTCAGCGAGGTGGAGAGCGAGCTGTCCGCCATGAGCGTTGTCACCGGCGCGTCCCTGGCCGGCTCCCGCGTGTTCACCGCCAGCGCCTCCCAGGGCCTGTCCCTGATGTATGAGCCCTATTTCCGGGCCTCCACCCTGCGTCTGCCGGTGGTCATGGCCGTGGCCAACCGCGAGATGATCTCTCCCCAGACCCTGTGGGGCGGTCCCCAGGACTCCCTGACCGTCCGTGACGCCGGCTGGCTGCAGATCTATGTGGAGGACAACCAGGAGATTCTGGACACCATGATCATGGCCTACCGCATTGCCGAGGACAAGAATGTCCTGCTGCCCATCAACGTCTGCTTCGACGGCTTCTATCTGTCCCACATGTCCGAGCGGGTGGAGATTCCCACCCAGGAGCAGGTGGACGAGTTCCTGCCCAAGTATGTGCCCGAGCACATCATCCTGGATCCCCAGCGTCCCATGGCCGTTGACCCCCTGACCAACGGCAACCTGCTGACCGAATACCGCCTCAAGCACATGATGGGCCAGCAGAACGCCCTGAAGCTCCTGGAGGAGCTGGACAAGGTGTACGGCGAGAAGTTCGGCCGCAGCTACGGCGGCGCCGTGGAGGAGTACCGCTGCGACGACGCGGATTACGTCATCGTCACCATGGGCTCCATGACCGGCGTTGCCAAGGACCGGGTGGACAAGGCCCGGGCCGACGGCAAGAAGGTGGGCCTGCTGAAGATGCGCATGGTCCGTCCCTTCCCCTGCGACCGGGTGGCCAAGGTGCTCTCCGGCAAGCGGGCCTTCGGCGTGGTGGACCGCAACGTGTCCTTCGGCTGGAACACCGGCATCATCTATGAGGAGATCTGCGCCTCCATGAACCGGGCTGCATCCTTCGTCCCCAACGTTCCCTTTATCGCCGGTCTCGGCGGCGAGGACATCACCGCCACCCATATCGACTACGCCATCGACAAGATCATCGCTCAGGACGGCAAGACCGGCAAGCACGACACGGTCTGGCTCAACCGCGAGGTCATGGGTCTGTAAGGAGGAACTGTCATGAATGTTATTGAAAAGCTGGCAACCTATGAGGACCAGATCTCCCCGGGCGTTTCCGCCTGCGTGGGCTGCAACGTGGAGCTGACTCTGCGCACCTGCATGAAGGTGCTGGGCCCCAACACCATCTTCGCCGTGCCTCCCGGATGCATGGGCGGCGTGGGCGTCGTGGGCTGGGACAAGGAGTCCGGCGCCAAGACCCCCGTGTTCTTCCCCCTGCTGGACAACGTGGCCTCCATGCTGGCCGGTATCAAGATGCACTATGAGCGCATCGGCCGCAAGGTCAATGTGGTGGCCTTCGCCGGCGACGGCGCCTCCGTGGACGCCGGCATGCAGTGCCTGTCCGGCGCGGCGGAGCGCGGCGACAAGATCATCTATATCTGCTATGATAACGAGGGCTACATGAACACCGGTTATCAACGCAGCGGCTCCACCACCAAGGGTGCCTGGACCTCCACCACCCCCGTTATCAACGGCCACGGCGGCAAGAAGCAGAACAAGAAGGACTTCCCCATGATCATGGCCATGCACGATGTGCCCTATATGGCCACCATGAGCCCCGCCTATATCCCCGATATGGTCCGCAAGCTGGAGAAGGCCATGGCCGTGGACAACGGCCTGGTGTACCTGCATGTGTACAATCCCTGCGTCACCGGCTGGGGCTGCAAGTCCGATGAGAGCATCGAGGTGGCCCGCCTGGCGGTGGAGACCAACTTCGCCCCCCTGTACGAGGTGGAAAACGGCGTGTTCAAGATGTCCGTGGACGTGAAGAACCCCAAGCCCGTCAAGGAGTTTGTCACCCGCTTCAAGAAGTTCCGTCACCTGACGGAGCAGGATATCGAGGAGCTGCAGGAGTTCACCGACCGCCGCCTGGCCCGGCTGAAGAAGCTCTGCGGCGAATAAGCCCCCCCTCTTACCACACAATTACCCTCCACACATACACTTTGCTCCGACGCCCGGCAGACTTCCTCCTGCCGGGCGTCGGAGCATTGCTGGCCCTTCGCCGATGGCTGCTGTGCAGGGGCGTGGACTCTGCCCTGCCCCTAAAACCAGATGTATCCGCCCCCTTATTTCCCCAGCCACTGGCGCAGCATTTCCCACAGCTCCACCGACCGGAACCGGAGCTCGTATCCGGCGTCCTCCTCCGCCATCAGGGACAGGTCATCCTCCTCCAACCCGGCGGCCCGTCCCGCGTCCTGCCACTGGCAGGCGGCGGCAGTGCACAGAGGCGGAAACACCACGCACCACCAGTTCTGCCCCGCTCCCTGGCCGATGATCACCCGCAGGGCCAGGTATTTCCCGGCGGGCAGGGAGAAGCCGTCATAGTCCTTGGTGGGGAACTCCGCCGGCTCCAGCCGGGCCTGGACCGGCTGGGCGCAGCCCTCTGCCGCCAGGGTCTCCCGGGCCTCCCGGGTCAGCTCCGGCAAGGCGGCGGTCAGGGCCTGCTCCGCCTGCTCCATGTCCGCCGACTGCTCCAGAATTTCCTGGGCCCGGGCCAGCACCCGGTCCCGGACCCGCAGCTTCAGGGCCTGATCCTCCGGGGAGTCGGAGTTGGCGATGACGTGGAGGCGGATGACCTTCCGGCCCAGCTCCTCCTGCTGCCCCAGGGAAGCCGCCCCCCACAGAATGGTCACGGCCAGGGCCAGCAGCAGCGCCAGCTCCCAGTATCGGAAATGTGATTTTTTCATACAAAAACACCGTCCTATGCAGGAATTTCCTACAGTATGGACGGCGTTTTCGTATTTTATACCGGTTTCACAGCCGGGGGGCCAAAAAAGTCAGGGGATAGGATTTTTCCAGCTCCCGGGCGGCCAGCCGGGCGGTTTCCTCCCGGCGGAACAGCCCCATCACGGCGGAGCCGGAGCCGGTCATGCACGCGGCGTCGGCTCCCAGACGAGAAAGCTGGCGGCGAATGGTGAAAACCTCGCTGTCCTCCGGCAGGGCCTGCTCAAAAACGTTCCCCACCAGGCGGCAAATCTGCGCCAGGTCGCCAATTTCCAGCGCTTTGGCCATGGCATCGGAATCCGGGCGGTTTGCAATGGCGATCTCGTCCAGCTTCCGGAACATCACGGCGGTGGAGTGGGCTACCGGGGGCTTCACAATAACGAACCAGCACATAGGAAGCGGCGAAAGAGCGGTAAGCCGTTCGCCCCGGCCCCGGGCCAGGGCGGTTCCGCCCCGGACACAGTAGGGAACGTCGCTGCCCACCCGGGCGGCCATGGTTTCTAACGCTTCATCGGACAAATTTGCACCGAATAAACGCCTCATGCCTCGCAATACGGCGGCGGCGTCACTGCTGCCGCCTCCAAGACCGGCCTGAGAGGGAATTTTCTTCTCCAATCGGATGATAATCCCTGTACGGGGGATATTTGTCTCCCGGAAAAAGACATCCGCCGCTTTCCAGGCCAGGTTGTCCGGCCCGGTGGGCAGGTCGGTGCCGGGGCATTCCAACACAATATCGTCTGTTTCAACGGTTTCCAGCGTTACAACGTCATATAGAGCGGCGCTCTGCATGACGGAGGTGATCTCGTGGTACCCGTCCGGGCGGCGGGCCCCTACGTCCAGGGTCAGGTTCAGCTTGGCAGGAGCCAGCTCGGTGATGCTCATGTTTCATCCTCCTGGTCGTCAAAATACGCTTTCAGATTGCGCTCCACCGGCAATATCAGGGCTACCGCCCCGACAATTTGCAGAATTACGGCGATATACAGCAGAATCTGCTGCCCAGTGATTGCCATCAGCCGCACAGAACGCATAATCATAAACGACAGGGCCGCAAAGACCACGCCGAACTGCCGCAGCAGCTTCAGAAACAGGCCGTCAGCGAATTTCTGCCGCTCGGGAGCCAGGGGGCCCTGGGGACTGCGGTATTTCCGGCCCGGCAGCAGCTGCCCCGCAAAGCCCGCCAGCACCATCAGGCCCGGGACAATATACGCGGGCCACCAGATATAAAACATGAACTTACCTCATTTATCGCGAATTTTGTCCCGATACACCCTGGGATGTCCCGGGTTCTGACCCGGGACAGGGCAGGGACACACCGGGTCAATGCATACGCTTGAGGGTCTCCACCACCATGGCGTATACCCGCTGCACGGAGGCCACGGACATGGACTCCCGGAAGGTGTGAATTTCCTTCAGATCGGGGCCGAAGGACACGCAGTCCAGACCCGGCAGCTTGGCGGAGAACAGACCGCACTCCAGACCGGCGTGGATGGCCTCCACCTTGGGGGCGTAGCCATACTGGTCGGTGAACACCTGAACCATCAGGTCCCGCAGGGGGGACTGGGGCATATACTCCCAGCCGGGGTATTCGCCGTGGGTGCTGACGGAGCCGCCCAGCCGCTCCATCAGGGAGCGAAGGCGCTGGATGAGCATCTGCTTCTGGGTGGCCACGCTGCTGCGGACGCTGAAGGAGGCGTGAACGGCGTTGTCCCCGGTGGTGAGGATGCCCAGGTTCAGGGAGGTCTGCACCAGGCCGGGCATATCGGCGCTCATGGCCTGGATGCCGTTGGGCAGGCAGGTGAGCATACACACCACGCTGCGGCTGGAGCTTTCATCCAGGGGCAGCAGGTCGGTTTCCGCCGGGCGGACGGAGATGGTGATGGCCGGGTCGTTGACCCGGTATTCCTTTTTGAAGGCGGCGTCCATTTCGGCGCAGACGGCCTGGGCGGCGGCAGCATCGGCGGCCACCAGGGCAACAGACCCGGTGGGGATGGCGTTGTCCTTGAGACCGCCGCAGACGGAGATGACCCGCAGGTCGGTCTTTTCCTCCAGGGCGCACAGCACCCGGCCCAGCAGCATACTGCTGTTGGCCCGGCCCTTGTCGATCTCCGCGCCGGAGTGACCGCCCACCAGGCCGGTGACGGAGATCTCCAGCACCGGGGCGCTGAAGGCACTGCGGGTCACGGGCAGGCAGCAGTCGGCCCGGGCGCCGCCGGCGCAGCTGACGGTGAAAATGCCCTCGTCCTCGGAGTCCATGTTCAGCATCCGGCGGCCCTTGAGAACGGACACGTCCAGGCCCTCGGCGCCGTACATACCGGTTTCCTCGTCCACGGTGAAGATGGCCTCGATGGCCGGGTGGGACAGGGAATCATCGTCCAGTATGGCCATGGCCATGGCCACGGCAATGCCGTCGTCGCCGCCCAGGGTGGTGCCCCTGGCGGAAACGGTGTCCCCCTCCAGCACCAGGTCCAGGCCCTCGGCGGCCATGTCCTTGGTGCAGCCGGGCTCCTTTTCGCAGACCATGTCCATGTGACCCTGGAGGATCACCGGCTCCGCCGACTCATAGCCGGGGGTGGCGTCCCGGAAGATCACCACGTTGTTCAGCTGGTCCTGGACATACCGCAGGCCCCGGGCCTTGGCAAAGTCCACCAGCCAGTCGCTGACGGCCTTGGTGTTGCCGGAACCGTGGGGGATGGCGCACAGCTCCTCGAAGAAGTGAAAAACACGCTGGGGCTCCAGATGATTCAAAACGGCCATAATGCACGCTCCTTTTTTATATTTTCCAGGGTCAGTATACCCTATTTTCCGGGGATTTGCAAGGGGGAAGGGAACGGTGATTATCGCGGCAGAGAATCGCCGATAGAGCGCCTGTAGGGGCCGCTGCCCTCAGCGGGCCGCATAAAAACCCGCTGCCGGGAGAACGGCAGCGGGTTTTTTGCAGCATGGGAGAGGAGAATTTACTGGCCGGAGTTGGCGGCGCGGTAGGCGCTGGGGGTCATGAGGCGGTATTTCAGGAAATTCCGGTTCAGGGTTTTGGCGTTGCGGTAGCCCACCTCCAGGGCGATGTCCAGCACCGTCATGCGGGTGGTGGTCAGCAGCTTACAGGCCCGGTTCACCCGGATCAGGGCCAGGAAATCCTCAAAATTCAGCTCCACCTGGCACAGCAGGGTGCGGTTGAGCTGCTGGACGGAAATGCCGAAGGCCCGGGCCACCCCGGCGGCGCTGAGGTCCTCCCGGTAGTGGCGGTAGATGTGCTGCACCAGGCTGTACCCCAGGCGGCTCTCCTCGATCTGGCAGATGTTCTGCACCTTCTGATAGGTGGCCCGGTACTGGCCGATGCGGGTGCCCAGCCGGGCGGCAAACACCTTGGAGATGTGGGACTCGTCCACATAGCCCAGAATTTCCGCCAGCTCCTTCAGGGTCAGGTCCGTATACAGCAGATAGTCGGCGGTTTTGCCGATGCGCATTTCGTTGAGCAGGTCGAAAAAGGACAGCCCCGTCATGGCGGTGATCCGGGCGCTGACAGTGGACCGGCTGCACCCGAACACATCCGCCAGCTGCTGGAGCGTCAGCTTCTGGCCGCAGTGGAGGTACATATACCGCAGCAGCTCCCGGTGGTCGGGACCCTGGGCATCAGCGGGGCGGTCCGCCGCCAGGGCCTGCCGGGCGAACAGCACCGTCAGCTGCACCAGCAGGCTCACGGCATTGAGACTGGAAAACAGCTGTCCCTCCTCCTGAAGGGACGCAAGACCCAGCTCCCGGGACAGACTGTCAGCAATGCGTCCGGCCTCCGCCCGCTGCCGGGGAGACAGCTGCAGCACCGGCACCGTCTCCATCAGCCGGGCCATGGGCATGGGCTGGCCATCCTCGCCGCGGAACAGATGGGCGGCCCGGGCCACGGTGTCGTAGTGATAGGCGATGACGCTGCAGGCCAACGGCTCGTTCACCCGGACGATCTCGCTGATCTGCCAGGGCAGGATGGCCGCCAGGCTTCCGGCGGACAGGGGATACTCCCGGCCCTGGAGCCGGATAACGCCGCTGCCGCTGCGGACCAGGAGAAACCGGGCGTCCCGGTGGATCACCGGGGCCGTGGGCCGGGCGGCGGTGAATTGGTCAAAAGAGAACAGGCTGCTTTGGTCCAGGTCGGACCGCCCGGGGGTTTGCAGGGCGATGGTCTGTTTCATGAATATCCCCTCCTTATGGGGGTTATTTTACCACATACGGGCGGCGCTGCCAAGGGGGAATGGGACATTTTACGCAGAAAATCTTGTACAAAAACGGCCTGTTTTACCTGAACGGCCGGGCAAAAAACGCATGAATTTACAGAGTAACCCGGTGGGAAGCGAGTATTATTACAATAAAGTGTCAAAGTACCGGGACAAAACATCGGTTAAAATACAAAAATCGGGCCGCGTCAGGGTGAGAAATCGGACCGGAAATCTGGTAAAATAGGGGGGAACTGGAGAGGAGGAAATTCCATGCCCATTTGCGTTAAAAGCGAGATCGGCCCTTTGAAGCGGGTGCTTCTGCAGCGGCCGGGCCGGGAGCTGGAGCATCTGAGCCCCAATACCATGGGCCAGCTGCTGTTTGACGATATTCCCTATCTGTACGGCGCTCAGCGGGAGCACGACTGCTTTGCCCAGATCCTGCGGGACAACGGGGCGGAGGTGGTCTATCTGGAGGACCTGACGGCCCAGGTGCTGGCAGGAGACGAGGAGCTGCGCCGCCGGTTTGTGGAGGAGACCATCCGCCGGGCCGGCAGCACCGCCATGGGATACCGGGGCGACCTGAAGCGGTATCTGCTGGATATCCAGGACCCCCTGGAGCTGGTGCTGAAAACCATGGAGGGCGTGTCGTATCAGGATGTGTTCCCCAACGAGCAGGGACGGCTGTCCAGCCTGGTGCACACCGGGGCCCGGTTCCTGATGCCGCCGATCCCCAACCTGTATTTCACCCGGGACCCCTTCGCCTGCATCGGCCGGGGCGTGAGCCTGAACCATATGTTCACGGACACCCGCAACCGGGAGACCCTGTACGGCGACTATGTGCTGCGGCATCATCCGGACTACGCCGGGCAGGTGCCTCTGTACTATACGCCGGACCAGTATTTCTGGATCGAGGGCGGGGACATCCTGAACCTGAGCCGCCGGGTGCTGGGAGTGGGTATCTCCCAGCGGACCCAGCCGGAGGCCATCGAGCAGCTGGCATCGGCCATCTTCGCCGACGAGAGCTCCGAGATCGACACGGTGCTGGCTTTTGAAATCCCCAGCACCCGGGCGTTCATGCATCTGGATACCGTGTTCACCCAGGTGGACGTGGACAAATTCACGGTGCATCCGGGGATCCTGGGCACCCTGCGGATCTTCGAGCTGACGGGCCGGGGACAGGGCAAGCTCACCACCCGGGAGGTCAGCGGCCCCCTGGAGCAGGTGCTGGCGGGCTATCTGGGTCTGGACCGGGTGCAGCTGATCCGCTGCGGCGGCAGCAGCCAGATCGCCGCCGAGCGGGAGCAGTGGAACGACGGGTCCAACACCCTGTGCATCGCCCCCGGCGTGGTGGTGGTGTACGACCGGAACTATGTCACCAACCAGATCCTGGAGGACAGCGGCATCCGGGTGCTGAAAATGCCCAGCGCCGAGCTGTCCCGGGGCCGGGGCGGCCCCCGGTGCATGAGCATGCCCCTGTGGCGGGACGAGATCTGAGAGAATATCCATCAATATTTATCAATAGAAAGGGAGAACATCATCATGGCTGTGAATATCAGAGGAAGAAGCTTTCTGAAGCTGCTGGACTATACCCCGGCGGAGATCCGTTATCTGCTGGACCTGTCCAAAAATTTCAAGGATATGAAGCGCGCCGGTGTGCCCCACCGCTGGCTGGAGGGGAAGAACATCGTGCTGCTGTTTGAAAAGACCTCCACCCGGACCCGGTGCTCCTTCGAGGTGGCCGGTATGGACCTGGGCATGGGCGTGACGTATCTGGAGCCCGGCAGCAGCCAGATGGGCAAGAAGGAGTCCATCGCCGATACCGCCCGGGTGCTGGGCCGGATGTATGACGGCATCGAGTACCGCGGCTTCAGCCAGGATCTGGTGCAGGAGCTGTCCGACCATGCGGGCGTGCCCGTGTGGAACGGCCTCACCGATCAGTTCCACCCCACCCAGATGCTGGCGGACCTGCTGACCATCGAGGAGAAGCTGGGCCGGCTGAAGGGCGTGCGCTTCACCTATTTCGGCGATGCCCGCAACAACATGGGCAACTCCCTGATGGTGGCCTGCGCCAAGATGGGTATGCACTTCACCGCCTGCGCTCCCAAGGAGCTGTTCCCCGAGGAGTGGCTGGTGGAGAAGGCCCGGGACATCGCCCGGGAGACCGGCGGCAGCGTGACCCTCACCGAGGATGTGACCCAGGGCGCAACCGACGCCGACGTGATCTACACCGATATCTGGGTCTCCATGGGTGAGCCGGACAGCGTGTGGTCCGAGCGCATCCGCCTGCTGACCCCCTATCAGGTCAACGAGAAGGTCATGTCCATGACCGCCCCCGGCGCTATCTTCATGCACTGCCTGCCCTCCTTCCACGATACCCGCACCACCATCGGCGCAGACATTGCCAAGAAGTTCGGCATCACCGAGATGGAGGTCACCGACCAGGTGTTCGAGAGCAAGCAGTCCGTGGTGTTTGACGAGGCCGAGAACCGGATGCACACTATCAAGGCCGTGATCTACGCCACCCTGCACTGAGAAAGGAGACGCCCCATGGCTTTTGCATTTCCCGCCTATCACCATCCCGACTTTGACCAGCCGTCCCTGAAAAATGCGCCGGACGCCCGCTGGGAGACGGTGGAAAAGGACGGCGTGGCTCCCGAGGAGTTCCACAGCACGTCCATGTATCCCGAATATTTCAAGATCAACGGCCGCTGGACCCTGGCGGAGGAGAGCCGCATGGACAGCTGCGTGGTGCTGGAGGACGACGGACACCTGTCCGTGGTGGAGAGCCGCAACCTGAAAAAGGGCCAGCGGGTGATCCTGGGCCGCACCGAGCACGGCCAGGACGGCATTTATATGCACTGCAACGGCTTCACCCAGGACAGCGAGACGCTGGAGGATCAGTTCGTGTTCCGTCAGGGCCGTAGCCGGGAGACCTCCTATGCCAAGGACTATGACCGGCTGGTGGAGCTGCTGCGCCACGAGAAGGATCACGGCAACATCGTGTGGGTCATGGGCCCCGCCTTCGCCTTTGATGACGGCGCCCGGAAGGCCATGCAGGCCCTGATCGACAACGGCTACTGCCACGGTCTGCTGGCGGGCAACGCCCTGGGTACCCACGACCTGGAGGGTGCGCTGCTGCACACCGCCCTGGGTCAGGACATCTATACCCAGCAGTCTCAGCCCAACGGCCACTATAACCACCTGGATGTGCTGAACAAGGTCCGCCGCAGCGGGTCCATTCCTCAGTTTATCGAGGATTACCACATCGACAACGGCATCATCTACGGCTGCGTGAAGAGCCACGTGCCCTTCGTGCTGACCGGCTCCATCCGGGACGACGGGCCGCTGCCGGAGGTGTACGGCAACGCCTATGAGGGCGCAGCCGCCATGCGGGAGCTGGTGCGCAAGTCCACCACCGTGATCTGCCTTGCCACCATGCTGCACACCATCGCCACCGGCAACATGACGCCGTCCTTCCGGGTGATGCCCGACGGCACCATCCGCCCGGTGTATCTGTACGCCGTGGACGCGGCGGAGTTCGTGGTGAATAAGCTGCTGGACCGCGGCAGTCTGTCCGCCACCACCATGGTCACCAACGTGCAGGACTTCATCGGCAAGGTCGCCACCGGCCTGGGCGTGATCTGAGAAGAATTTTCGTCCAGGTACACGCTCCGGACGAAAATGATCTCAATTGATTTGCCGCCTGCGGGCGGCAAACTCTGCGAGGCTTTTTTGACAAACTGAGACATCCCCGATGCCATGCATCGGGGATGTCTTTTGTATACGGATTGTTATTTTTGAGAAAAATACTGCGAACAGGAATCAGAATTCCTGGGACTCCGGGTGCATCTGCTGCTTGACCCGGCGGCCGGTGGGGGTGGCGGCCAGGCCGCCCAGGGCGGTTTCCCGGAACTCCACCGGCATGCGGCGGCCCACCTCGCCCATGGCGTCGATGACCTCGTCCACGGGGATGCGGCTTTCGATGCCAGCCAGGGCCATGTCCGCCGCGCTGATGGCATTCACCGCGCCGATGACGTTGCGCTTGACGCAGGGGACCTCCACCAGGCCCGCCACGGGGTCGCACACCAGGCCCATGAGGTTCTTCAGGGCCATGGCCACGGCGTGGCCGATCTGCTGGCCGGTGCCGTCCCGCAGGGCCACCAGGGCTCCCGCCGCCATAGCGGAGGCGGTGCCGATCTCCGCCTGACAGCCGCCGGAGGCACCGGCGATGCAGGCCTTGTAGGCGATCACCGCGCCGATGCCGCTGGCCACATACAGGGCCTCCAGGATCCGGTGCTGGCTCAACTCCTCATACTTGCACATGGGCAGCAGCACCGCCGGAAGCACGCCGCAGGCGCCCGCCGTGGGGGCCGCCACAATGCGGCGCATGCAGGCGTTGGACTCCGCCATGGACAGGGCCTCGGCGATGACCTCGCTGACGTAGCCGCCGGACATGGCCCGGCCCCGGATGGAATACTGCCGCATTTTCAGGCCGTCGCCGCCTACCAGGCCGCTGACGCTGCGGCGGCGGCCGGTGTAGGTGTCCGCCGCGTCCACCATGTATTGCCAGGTGGTCAGCATTTTTGCCATGGATTGCTGACGGGTCACCTGGCGCTCGTCCATGTCCGTTTCCAGCACGATCTCCCAGAAGGGCTTGTGCTCGGCTTCCATGCGGTCAAAGATTTCCTTCATCGAATCCAGCGACATCGTCATCATCCTCCTTATCGTAATAGGTCACCGACAGAATGCCCGTCAGCTCCGAAAGAAACGCCACCTGGTGGGGCTTGATATGCTGGTCGGTCTCGATGACCATCAGCGCATCGCCGCCCCGCTTGTGGCGGCACAGGCTCATATTGGCCACGTTGATGCGCAGCTGGTTCAGCACCGACGTTACCGCCGCCACGGCGCCGTTTTCGTCCTGGTTCCGGATGACCAGGGTGTTGAACATGCCGTCAAAGCTGACGTCGATGCCGTCCACCTTGTTCACCAGGATACGGCCGCCGCCTACGCTGCACGCCTGAAGCTCCAGCTTTTTGCCGCCGGCGTCCCAGGTTTCGATCACGGCGGTGTTAGGGTGAGCGTCCCGCAGCTCCACAGTGTCGATGGTGAACTCCAGCCCACGCTTTTTAGCCTCCTGGTAGGCGTAGGGTATGCGGAGATCGTCGGGCTTCATGCCCAGAAGACCGGCCACCAGGGCCCGGTCCGTGCCGTGACCGGGGCCGGTCTCGGCAAAGGAGCCGTGCAGATGGATCTTGGCCTCCACCGGCTCGTCGCCCAGCAACGTCCGGGCCATGCTGCCGATGCGGACCGCTCCCGCCGTGTGGGAACTGGACGGGCCCACCATCACCGGGCCCAGAATATCAAAAATATCCAGCATATGTGATCGTTCCTCGCTTTCTCTGTGCAACCAGGGCCATGATAGCACAGAGTACCAAAAAAAGCGATAGGGGTTTCTGAAATTTTTTGAGATTTTACAGAGTAACGCAAAATTTTACCAGATGCGCCCGGCGCATATTCGGGGCATCGGCGGCACAATCTATGGTTGCGATACCCAACGGCGGTTTTCGCTGAAAACGCAAGAAAGGAGAACGCAATCATGTCTACCAAGAATACCAACAAGCTGAACGTGCCCCAGGCCCGTGCCGCCATGGATAAGTTCAAGATGGAGGCTGCCAGCGAGGTGGGCGTCAACCTGAAGGAAGGCTACAACGGCGACCTGACCTCCCGCGAGGCCGGTTCCGTGGGCGGCCAGATGGTCAAGAAGATGATCGAGTCCTACGAGAAGAACCTGTAACCATATACGCATAATAAAACTGACGCTGCGGCAGCAGCGTCAGTTTTATTATGGAGGTCTGAGGGGGGTGGCTGCGGCTTTCTTGGTCAGTCCACAATCGTCCGGGCCATTTCCTCCGGCGTGATGCGGTACACGGCCCCGCCAAGGGGCTCAAGCGCCGCCAGCACCGCGCCGCGCTCATAACGGCAGCCTGGCAGCACGGAGCAAATTGCTTCCGCGTCCAGAGTGGAAAAAAAGTCGCCGTAAACCGAGGCGCTGCGGATGATACCCTTCCGGACCTCAATTTTAAATTGAATTTTTCCCCCTGCAAAGCGGCCGGTGCGCTCAATGTTGAATTGGGGGTCCGCGCCGAAGATACGGTCCCAGCTGTTGAATTTTTCCCGGGCCAGCTCCCGGATGCGGGCGTCGTCCTCCGGCGTGACGGTGTAGACGGCGGTGCTGCCGTTCATGATATGGCGCACCATGGTCTCCTTGAAGGTCTCCGGGTCCATGGGCTGGGGCAGATGGTCGGAGATGTTGGTGACCCGGTCCCGGACGGACTTGATGCTCTTGGAGGTGATCTTGTAGCTGTCCGGCGTGGTGGACGCCACCATCTGCCGGATATCCGTGTCAAACAGCAGGGAGCCGTGGTGAACAATGCAGTCTCCCAGCCGGTACTGGGCGTTGCCGGAAAACTTCCGGCCGTCGATGGTCAGGTCGTTGCGGCCGTTGAAGGCGGCGCGGACCCTCATCTCTTCCAGTGCGCCGATCACCGGGGCGATGTATTGGCCAAACTCGATCTCCCCGGCCTCCCGGTGCTGGATGAAGGAAAACTGCCAGCCGCCAAGGTCCGTATAGATGGTGCCGCCGCCGCTCATCCGCCGCACCAGGTGGATGCCGTGGGCGTCGGCATAGGGCTTGTTGATCTCCTCCAGTATGTTCTGGTATTTGCCCACCATCAGCGTGGGCGTGGTGCGCCAGAAAAGAAACACCGTGTCCGGCAGGCGCTTTTCCACCGTGAAGTAGTTCTCAAGGCCGAAGTTGTAGTAAACGTCCGTGGAGCCGGTCTCAATATAGATCATGCACGTCCTCCAGGGCCTCCCAGGCCTTATAGGAACTGCGGGCCAGAGGCGCGGAGGCCACATGGCGGAAGCCCTTAGCCAACGCCAGCTCCTTCCACCGGGCGAAATCCTCCGGCGTGGCATACCGGGCCAGGGGGTAGTGCTGCGGCGTGGGCTGAAGATACTGGCCGATGGTGAGAATGTCGCAGCCGGTTTCCAGAATGTCGTCCATCAGGCGGTCAATTTGCTCCTCCGTCTCCCCCAGGCCCACCATGAAGCCGGTTTTGGTCAGCAGGGTGGGATCCTGCTCCTTGCAGTACCGCAGCACCTCCAGGGACCGCTCATACCGGGCCTGGGGCCGGACGGCGCTTTGCAGCTCCCGCACCGTCTCCACATTGTGGTTCAGCACCTCCGGATGGGCGGCGATCACCGTGTCCAGGGCGGCGCGATCCCCCTTCATGTCGGAGATCAGCGCCTCCACGGTGGTGCCGGGACATGCGGCCCGGATGGCCCGGACGCATTTGGCGAACTGCTCCGCCCCGCCGTCGGGCAGGTCGTCTCGGGTGGAACAGGTGAGGACCACATGGCGCAGATTCAGCCGCCGGGCCGCCCGGGCGATGTTCTCGGGCTCCTCCGGGTCCGGCGGCAGGGGCCGTCCGGTGGTGACGTTGCAGAACCGGCAGTTCCGGGTGCAGACGCTTCCCAGGATCATAAACGTGGCGGTGTGCTTCCGGTAGCACTCCCCCAGGTTGGGACAGTTGGCCTCCTTGCACACGGTGTTGAGCTTCAGGTCCCGCATCAGCTCCGCCACTTCATCCACGGCCTCCTGGTTATAGCGGACCTTCAGCCAATCGGGTTTTCTCTCCATGCCGGCCCTCACTCCGTTTCCAGAATGGCCACCGGCGTTTCCACGTCCACCGTGTCGCCCTCCTCGATCAGCTGCTTTTTCAGCACGCCGTCCTGGGTGGCCTCGATCTGGTTGACCACCTTGTCCGTCTCGATTTCGAACAGGGGCTCACCGGCGGAAACGGGCTCGCCCTCCTCCTTCAGCCAGGCGCACAGAACGCCCTTTTCCATCTCCGGCCGCAGCCGGGGCATGACAATATTTTTCTCCATGATAAAAATCTCCCTTTCTCGCAGAATATCCGGCTACATCAGCCAGTCCATCAGTTCATCGGCCCGATCCGGGGCCACCCGGAGACAGACCGAGGAAAAGCGCTCCGGGTCCAGCCGTCCGCCCTCCAGCAGTGCGGCAGCCAGGCCTCCGTCCAGCAGGGGACAGTCCACCGTTACACCGGACACAATCCCCCGTTTGGCCTGATAGGCCACCCGGATGGGCGCCCCTGCGAACACGCCGGTTTTTTCATAGGCAAAGGCCGGGGTCTTGCCCCAGGTCCACTCCCAGGAACGGTATTTCTCGTCCCGCAGGCGGCAGACCTCCGCCTCCTGTTCCGCCGTCAGCGTCAGCCGGGGACTGCCGGGGGGCACCATCCGGTTCAGAAGCCGCTCCCGGAACTCCTCAATGGTCATGGGCCGGGCCAGGTGCTCCCGGATATTGGTGACGGTGCAGATGGCGGACTGGGTCCCCTTGCTCTGGAAGCAGTCATTTTTCCGGCGGGTGGTGATCTGATCCAGCACGCCGAGGTCGGAGGAAAACAGCAGGGTGCCGTGGTGCAGCAGCCGCCCCTTTGTCATCCGCTGGGCGCTGCCGGAGATCTTTCCGCCGCCGATGGCAATGTCGCAGGTCCGGTTTTTCCGGGCCGGAACGCCGATGTCGTTCAGCGCCGCCAGGATAGGCCCCAGGCACTGGTCGTAGTCTATCGCGGCCCCGCCGTCGGAAATGTATGTATAGTTCAGATTCCCAAGGTCGTGGTATACCGTGCCGCCGCCGGTGATGCGCCGGATCACCGGGATCCCCAGCTGCCGCAGACGCTCCACGTGCACCTCCCGGCAGATGTTCTGATAACTGCCCACGATCACGGCGGGGTCGTTCTGCCACAGCAGGAATATCTCACCCTCGCGGAAATGCTCGAACACATACTCCTCAAACGCCTGGTTGTAAAACGGGTCGTGGGAGGAATTCAGCACCGTCAGCATAGCGGCACCTCCTTTCAGCGCTGTGTCGATATGGCATTCTCATTTTATCGGACCCTGTCCCTGATGTCAATAGTGTGAGGGCACTACGTTTTTGTGAAGAAATGGGACGGGCCGGAGGAATTCCTGTGTATGGGAAGCACCGGAGGATAAAAAACTGACGCCGCGGCAGCAGCGTCAGATTTGTTATGGGTTCGGTTTATTCGGCTTTGGCTTCCTTTTTCTGAGGCATGGGGATCTGGGCCAGGACCACCGCCGCGAACATCAGCACGCAGCCCAGATATTCCCGGGCGGTCATCTGCTGGTGCAGGACAACGGCACCGGCGATGACGGCGAACACGCTCTCCAGGCTCAGCAGGATGGTGACCACCGTGGGGTTGGAGTCCTTCTGGGCCAGGATCTGCAGGGTATAGCCCACGCCGCAGGAGAACACGCCCACATACAGCAGGGGCCAGATGCAGTCCAGCAGCACCTGGAGACTGATGGTGTCGAAAAACAGGGCCAGAATGGTGGACCAGGTGCCGGCAAACAGGAATTGCAGGCAGCTGAGCTTCACACCGTCACAGGTGGCGGTGAAATGGTCGATCACCAGGATATGTACGGAAAAGCATATGGCACATACCAGCACCAGCAGGTCGCCGGGGGCCAGGGAGAAACTGCCCTTGATACACAGCAGGTACAGAGCGCCCACGGACAGGGCCACGGCGATCCACACCGGCAGGCTGACCCTCCGCCGGAAGAACAGGCCGAACACCGGCACCAGCACCACATACAGGGCGGTGATGAACCCGGCCTTGCCGCCGTCGGTACCGGCCACAAGGCCTGCCTGCTGGAAGTTGGAGGCAATGGCCAGCACCGTGCCGCAACAGAAGCCGCCCAGCCACAGCTGCCTGCGCTGGGCCTTCTTCTCCTCAGGGGTGACCTGGGGCCGGTCCTTCCTGAAGCCGCTTGAAACGGCCAGAACCACCAGCAGGGACAGCACGGCGATGTAATACCGGGTGCCGTTGAAGGTAAACGCGCCCATGGCGTCGGCGCAGACGTCCTGGGCCACAAAGGCGGTGCCCCAGATAAAGGCCGCCAGAATGGGAAGCACCACCTGGCGAAGCTGATTGTTTTTCATACGAACGCTCTCTCTCTTTCTTCTTATGCTTGCGGGCCGTCCTCGCCCCCGTCCAGGGGATCGACGTGCCATTGGAATTTCTTTTCGGTGCCGGTGAGCAGCCGCTGGATGTTGCCCCGGTGGCACCAGATCACAAGGGCCGCTATCGCCGCAGACAGGACGGTATACAGCCAATTGTGGCCCATCAGCAGGAAAACCGACACCGGCATACTGGCCGTGGCGGCGATGGAGCCCAGGGACACATACCGGGTGGTCAGCCACAGCACCGCAAACAGGCCCCAGGCGATCAGAGCCACCCGCCAGTCCAGCAGCAGCACCAGCACGCCGCCGGAGAGGATGCCCTTGCCGCCCCGCAGGCCGAAGAACACCGGGAACATGTGCCCCAGCTCGCAGCCGATGCCTGCAATCAGCAGGCCCAGGGTCCAGTCGCCCACCACCCAGTGCATCAGATATCCGCCGATGAGGCAGGCCAGTACGGTTTTCCCCATGTCGCAGACGATGACGCACAGGGCGTACCGGGCGCCGTAGGTCCGGTAGAAGTTCGTCAGGCCCGCGTTGCCGCTGCCGTGCTGGCGGACATCATCCCGGATGATGAAATGAGAGGTCATCACCGACCCATTGAAGCAGCCCAGCAGATACGACACCAGCAGCGTCAGGGCCACGGTAAATACCACAGACACGTCAGCTATCCTCCTCGCCCTTCTGGCGCACGGTCATGATGATGGGGGTGCCCTCCAGGCCGAACACGCTGCGGATCTGATTTTCCAGATACCGGCGGTAGGAGAAGTGGAACAGCTTCTTGTCGTTGCAGAACACCACAAAATGGGGGGGACGGATGCCCACCTGGGTCATATAGTAGATCTTCAGGCGGCGGCCCTTGTCCGTGGGGGGCTGGACCCGGGTCTGGGCATCGGCCAGGACGGAGTTGAGCATTCCGGTGGTGATGCGCATGGACGCCTGCTCCCGGACATAGTTGATCAGCTCAAACAGCCGGCTGACCCGCTGACCGGTCATGGCGGAAATGAACACAATGGGGGCGTAGGTCATATAGCTCAGGTCCCGGCGGATGTCCTCCCGCATACGGTCCATGGTCTTGCCGTCCTTTTCCACCAGGTCCCACTTGTTCACCACGATGATGCAGGCCTTTCCGGCCTCGTGGGCCAGGCCCGCCACCTTGGTGTCCTGCTCGGTGACACCGTCCTGGGCGTCGATCATAATGAGGCACACGTCGCTGCGCTCGATGGCCATGGTGGCCCGGAGGACGCTGTATTTCTCGATGGCGTCGTCCACCTTGGACTTCTTTCGCATACCGGCGGTGTCGATGAAGTTATACTTGCCGGTAGCATTTTCAAAATAGCTGTCGATGGCGTCCCGGGTGGTGCCGGCCACATCGCTGACGATGACCCGCTGCTCCCCCAGGATCCGGTTGGTGAGGCTGGACTTGCCCACGTTGGGCTTGCCGATGATGGCCACCTGGACCACGTCGCTGTCCTCCTCCTCGTCCGTTTCCGGGGGGAAGTATTGCAGACAGGCGTCCAGCAGGTCGCCGGTGCCGTGGCCATGGACGGCGGACACGGCGATGGGGTCGCCCAGACCCAGGTTGTAAAACTCATAGAACTCCGGGTCCGTGACGCCGGTGGAGTCCATCTTGTTCACTGCCAGAACGATGGGCTTCTTGGACCGCTGGAGCATTCCGGCCACCTCCTGGTCGGCGGCGGTCATACCGGTCTTGATGTCCGTTACCAGGACAATGACCGTGGCGTTGTCGATGGCGATCTGGGCCTGCTGGCGCATGAAGGCCAGGATCTGGTTGTCGGTGTTGGGCTCGATGCCGCCGGTGTCCACCAGGGTGAACTTGCGGCCGTTCCAGTCGGATTCACCGTAAATGCGGTCCCGGGTGACGCCGGGGGTGTCCTCCACAATGGAAAGACGCCGCCCGATGATTTTGTTGAACAGCATGGACTTGCCCACGTTGGGCCGGCCCACGATGGCAATCAGGGGCTTGGACATAGGGATTTACCTCCTTCTATTTGGATGCGGCGGTCATTCCGCCGCGAACATGGCGTCCACCAGGGCGAAGCCGTCCTCGTCCACCACCTGGACGGGAACGCCCAGCTCCCGGCTCAGACGCTCCACGGTGTAGTCGTCCAGAAACACGGTCTCGCCGTGGCGCATCATGTGGATGGGGATCAGCACCCGATCCCCCAGGTCCCGTCCCCGCAGCTGGGCGGAGATATCCTGCCCGGTAAGCAGGCCCGCCACGTCGATGGTGTGGCCGAAGAAGTCGTTTTCCACGGCGATGACCTGGCCCCGCAGGCCGGGATAGTCCCCCATGGCCCGCTGCACCAGGCCCCGGAGAAACGGGGCCGCCGCCGTGCCGGTGGCGATGGTGAAAGGGGAGAAGTGCGCAGGCACGTCCACCGTGGCCAGCCCCGCCAGAAAATCGTCCTCCAGGGAGCGCATCAGGCCCACGCCGTTTTCCAGCTGACGGTAGCCCTCGTAATACTCTGCCTGGGGCAGGGGACGGCCCGCCCGCAGATACAGCTCGTCGGCGCAGAAGAAGCGCCGGGTGCCGAAGCGGCGGAGGTTCTCCCGGCCGTATTCGTCGGCGATGTCGATGATCTCGGCGGCGGTGGCCGCGTCCACCGGCCGGAGCTTAGCCAGGCCCTGGCGGTATTTGGTGATGCCCACCGGCACCAGAGAGCAGCTGGAAAACTGCATCTCCGTCAGGTCCCGGAGGGTCCGGCGCAGCTGGTCCCCGTCGTTCCAGCCGGGGCACACCACGATCTGGCCGTTCATCACGATCCCCGCCTTGCAGAAGGCCCGGATATAGTCCAGGGACCGCAGGGCGTTCTTGTTTCCCAGCATGGTGCAGTGGAGCTGTGGGTCCGTGGTGTGAACGGACACGTTGATGGGGCTGATGCGCAGGTCGATGATCCGCTGGGCCTCCCGCTCCGTCAGGTTGGTCAGGGTGATGTAGTTGCCCTGGAGAAAGCTGAGCCGGGCGTCGTCGTCCTTGAAATACAGGGTCTGCCGCATACCGGGGGGCATCTGGTCCACAAAGCAGAAAATGCAGTGGTTGGCGCAGGAGCGCATTTCGTCCATCAGAACGGTGTCGAAATTCAGGCCCAGGTCCCGGCCCTCGGGCTTGCGCAGGGACACGGTCCGCACGGCGCCGGAGGGCTTCCGCAGCTCCAGGCGGCAGTCGGTATCGTAGCCGTAAAAGCGATAGTCCAGCACGTCGATGATCTCGTGGCCGTTGATGGTCAGCAGCTGCTCCCCGGCGGCGATTCCGGCCCGCTCTGCCGGGCTGTGCCGGTCCACGGAGGTGATGATGGTGCTCATTTGTTGTTCCTCTTTAGCTCTGGCGGCATAATACCGCAGTTTATCCAAACTATTATACCCAAGTTTTCCCGGTTTTGCAAGACCGATTCCGGTCATTTCTGCCGGGAAAAAATCACCCCTTTTCTTTTGACAAAATATACGCTATAATATGATTTTAGATTGACTTACACCGGGAGGGAATCATATGTCCTCACAGCTGCTTGAGATATTGAACGGCGTGAAAACCATGTCCATTGTGGGCATGTGCAAAAACGCGGGAAAAACCACCATGCTCAACTGGATGCTGCACCATGACCGGCTCCGGGGGACCCTGGGACTGACGTCCATCGGCCGGGACGGCGAGTCCACCGACGTGGTGACGGGCACGGAGAAGCCCGGCATCTTCGTCCGGGAGGGGACGCTGATCGCCACGGCCCGGGATATGCTGCGGCTGGGCGACGTGACCACGGAGATCCTGGAGACCACCGGCATCCCCACGCCTCTGGGCGAGGTGGTGATCCTCCGGGCCCGCAGCGCCGGAAACGTCCAGCTGGCGGGGCCGTCCATCACCAGCCAGCTGCGGGAGGTGTCCCGGATGTTTTTTGAGCTGGGGGCGGACAAGTCCATCATCGACGGGGCCCTGGGCCGGAAATCCCTGGGAGCCCGGGCGGTGGCCGAGGGCGTGGTGCTGTGCACCGGCGCGTCCTATCACATGAGCATGGAAAAGGTGGTGGCGGACACCGCCAACATCTATCGCATCATGAACCTGCCCAAGGCGGAGACCCTGCCGCCGGAGGCGGAGGAGGGCCTGGAAAAGTGCCTGAAGGAGCACGGCGAGGCCCTGGCCCCCGGGGCGCTGACGGACTCCATGGTGGTGCCCCTGCTGCGCAGCGGCGTGCTGCGGGGCGGCCGCCTGGTGGTCAAGGACCCCAGCCGGGTGCTGCTGACGCCGGATACCCTGGATAAGCTCCGGACCCGCCAGGTGCGGCTGGAAACCGCCGAGGCCGCCCGGACCCTGTGCGTCACCATCAACCCCGTGTCCGCCTACGGGTGGAAATTCGACAAGGACGAGTTCATGGCCCGGATGAAGGAGGCCGTGGACGTACCGGTCATCAATGTAAAGGAGGAGCTGGCATGATCCAGATTCGTTTTGAGGAGAGAGAGAAGATCGGCCTGCAATACATCCTGGAGAGCCTGCACGGGTGCAGTCCCTTCGGCCAGGAGCGCATCCGCCGCCTGCGGTACTATACCCCGGACGAGCGGGAGGAGCTGGAGCAGGAGCTGCGCAACGTGGAGCGGGCCGCCGCCCACGCCGGGGACCTGAAGGACCTGTATGACCAGATCTGCGTGGTGCTGTGCCAGATGAAGGACATCCGGGGCTCCCTGCGCCGGTGCCGGGAGCTGGAGGTGCCGGACCATGTGGAGCTGTTCGAGCTGAAGGGCTATCTCCAGCGGCTGGAGACCCTGCGCCCCCTGTTTGAAAAGCTGCGGGACACGGCGGGCCTGACGGGCCTTGCCTTCCACGATCCGGCGGCGGCCCTGGCCATCCTGGACCCGGAAAACACCCGCAGCCGGGGCTTTTACATTCCCGATGCCGCCACCCCCAGACTCCGGGAGATCCGCTCCGCCAAAAAGCAGGTGGAGGAGCAACTGTACCGGGCCCAGACCGATGCGGAGAAGGACGACCTGCGGCAGAAGCGGGTGCGCATCTGCGCCGAGGAGGACAGCGAGGAGATGAAGGTCCGCCGCTCCATGGGCGCGGCTCTGGCCCCCATGGCCGACGACCTGCTGGCCGATGCCGACACCGCCGGACGGCTGGACTTCCTGATCCAGAAGGCTCTGTTTGCCCACCGGTTCGGCGGCGTCCGGCCGGAACTGACCGACACCGCCCTGGAGCTGACGGATATGATCAATCCGGAGCTGTGCGACCTGCTGCAGGAGCAGGGCCGGGCCTTTGTGCCGGTGTCCATCTCCCTGGACCGGGGAGCGGCGGTGATCACCGGCGCCAACATGGGCGGCAAGTCCGTGGCCATGAAGACCGTGGCCCTGAACGTGCTGCTGCTGCAGGCGGGCTTCCTGGTCTGCGCTAGAAGCGCCCGGATGCCCCTGTTCTGGAGCGTACATATGCTGTTTGACGATCTGCAGTCCATCCAGTCGGGCCTGTCCGGCTTCGGCAGCGAGATCGTCCAGTTCCAGAAGGCCCTGGCGGAGGTGGAGCAGGGCTACTCCCTGTTCCTGCTGGACGAGTTCGCCCGGGGCACCAACCCCGACGAGGGAGCCATCATCGTCCAGGCGGTGACCCGGTATCTCAACGACGTCAACGCCATCTCCCTGCTGACCACCCACTATGACAAGGTGGCCGAGCACGCCCGGGTCCACTATCAGATCATCGGCCTGCGGGACGTGGACCCCGAGCAGATCCGCCGGGAGCTGGCCGCCACCAACGAGGACGGCGTGGCCGTTATCGCCCGGCACATGAACTATGGCCTGTACCGGGTGGAGGGCCGGTCCGACTGCCCCCGGGACGCCCTGAACATCTGCCGGATGCTGTCGCTGAAGCCGGAGATTCTGGAGAAAATCGAACAGAGCTATTGATGCCTTCACAGGGGGAAATGTCCGCGCACGGCGGACATTTCCCCCTGTGCGTTCTGTCGCCCCCGGCGTTTATTCAGGGGAAACGGAGTGCGAAATTTTGTCAGATGTGCAAAAAAGTTATTGTGATTTCTGTCACAAATTCTATTGACAAATTCGAGGCCATCGCGATATAATGGGTGCAACAGAAGTTCATACTACAATCAATAGAGGCGCGGGAGACAGGGTACTGCTTCGCAGGGGACAGACATCCGGTATAACCGGAGCAGGAAGGGGCCGCCCGCCGAAAGGACAATGCCGGTCTGTGACCTTGCCCTTGGGGACGTCTGCGTAAGCGGCGTTACTGTCATGTTATCGTGTTTGTAACATGGAGCGCTATTGGTCAATGACCTTGACCGATAGCGCTCTTTTTATGCCCGAAGGAGCGCCGGAGAGAAGGAAGGCCTGTTTGCAGCAAGGCTTCTGTTGAAGGCGATCCCAAAAAATCTGAAGGAGGAAAATACTTATGGAAAAGATGACTTCTCTGCTGCGTCTGCGTATGAGCGCCAAGGATGCTCATTACGGCGGAAACCTGGTGGACGGCGCACACATGGTGCACCTGTTCGGCGACGTGGCCACCGAGCTGCTGATCAAGTGCGACGGCGACGAGGGCCTGTTCTGTGCCTATGACAACGTGGAGTTCCTGGCTCCCGTGTACGCCGGCGACTACATCGAGGCTTATGGCGAGATCGAGAAGGTCGGCAACACCTCCCGCACCATGAAGTTCGAGGCCCGCAAGGTCATCGTGTCCCGTCCCGACATCAGCGCTTCCGCTGCCGACGTTCTGCAAGAGCCCATCGTGGTCTGCCGCGCCCACGGCACCTGCGTGACTCCCAAGGACTGCCAGCGCAAGAAGATCGAGAAGTAAGGGAGCGGCAGAAATGGAAAAGCTGATTATCACCGCCGCTATCTGCGGCGCCGAGGTCACCAAGGCGCAGAACCCCGCCGTGCCCTACACCGTGGAGGAGATGGTCCGCGAGGCCAAGTCCGCCTACGAGGCCGGCGCCGCCATTCTGCACATCCATGTCCGCGAGGACGACGGCACTCCCACCCAGGACCGCGAGCGCTTCCGGGTGGTCATGGACGCCATCCGCAAGGAGCTGCCCGACGTCATCATGATCCCCTCCACCGGCGGCGCCACTGGCATGTCCCCCGAGGAGCGTCTGCAGCCCACCGAGCTGTTCCCCGAGATGGCCACTCTGGACTGCGGCACCTGCAACTTCGGCGACGAGGTGTTCGACAACACCATGCCCACCATGCGCGCCTTCGGCAAGCGCATGCTGGAAAACAGCATCAAGCCCGAGTACGAGTGCTTCGAGCTGGGCCACATCGACACCATCCTTGGCATGGCCAAGAAGGGTGAGGTGCCTGCCCATCCCATGCAGTTCAACTTCGTCCTGGGCGTCCACGGCTGCACCCCCGCCACCGTGGAGAACCTGGCCTTCTTCGCCAGCAAGATCCCTGCCGGTTCCACCTGGACCGTGTCCGGCGTGGGCCGGGCCGCCTGGACCATGGCGGCCGCTGCCATCGCCATGGGCGGCAACGTCCGCGTTGGCTTCGAGGACAACATCTATCTGGGCAAGGGCCAGAAGGCCGCGTCCAACGGCGAGCTGGTGGCCAAGGTGGTCCGCATCGCCAAGGAGCTGGGCCGCGAGATCGCCAACCCCGCCGAGGCCCGCGAGATCCTGAGCCTCAAGCCCCTGCAGTAACCCAACGAACAATTAAGAGAAATATATTAGGAGGATTTTTACAATGGCTGAACTGAAAGGCAACAAGTACGGTACCCATCGCGTTATCGAGCCCAAGGGCGTTCTGACCCAGGCTGCTTGGAAGGTCGACAACGACATGTCCAAGGTCTATTCCAACGAGATCGTCTGCGACGTCACCTCCCTGAACATCGACTCCGCTTCCTTCACCCAGATCTCCGACGCCTGCGGCGGCGACGAGAAGAAGATCGGCGAAATGATCCTGGGCATCGTCGCTGAGCGCGGCAAGCAGCAGAATCCCGTCACCGGTTCCGGCGGTATGTTCAAGGGCGTCGTCGCTCACATCGGCGAGGACCTGAAGAACAAGCCCGGCTTCGACCTGAAGGAAGGCGACAAGATCGTCTCCCTGGTGTCCCTGTCCATGACCCCCCTGAAGATCGAGAAGATCCTGGCTATCCACAAGGATATCGACCGCGTGGACATCGTGGGTAAGGCTATCCTGTTCGAGTCCGCCCTGTATGCCAAGATGCCCGAGGATATGTCCGAGCCTCTGGCCCTGGCCGCCCTGGACGTGGCCGGTGCTCCCGCTCAGGCCCGCAAGCTGCCCAAGGAGGGCGACAGCGTCCTGATCCTGGGCGCCAACGGCAAGTCCGGCGTTCTGTGCGGCTGGGAAGCTATGAAGAAGGTCGGCCCCAACGGCAAGGTCGTGGGCGTGGTCCGCAATCCCAAGCAGGTTCCCGGTCTGCTGGAGCTGGGCGTTTACACCGATGTGATCGTGGCCGACTGCACCAAGCCCGTTGAGGTTATGGAGGCTGCTCTGGCTGCCAACGACGGCAAGGAGTACGATCTGTCCATCTGCTGCGTGAACATTGAGTCCTGCGAGATGTCCGCCATCCTGCCCGTCCACGATGACGGCCTGGTGTACTTCTTCTCCATGGCTACCTCCTTCACCAAGGCTGCCCTAGGCGCCGAGGGTATCGGCAAGGACGTCACCATGATCATCGGCAATGGCTACACCAAGAACCATGCCCAGATCACCCTGGACGTGCTGCGTGAGAACCCCAAGCTGCGCAAGCTGTTCGACGAGAAGTACTGCTAAACGAAGTTACGCGAGTGCAGGGCGGCCGGGTCTCTGGCCTCCCTGCCCTCGCCCTATCCATCTTTTGGAATCCATTTTTATTAAGGAGACTTAAATATGAAGACTCGCAATGGTCTGTTCGCCGATGTCCCCGAAAATCTGTGGAATGACTGGCATTGGCAGGTTGCCAACCGCGCCGAGACGGTTGAGGATCTGAAGAAGTACATGAACCTGACCCCCGACGAGGAGGAGGGTGTCCGCAAGACCCTGGGCAAGCTGCGTATGGCCGTGACCCCCTACTATCTGTCCCTGATCGACCTGGACGATCCCTTTGATCCCATCCGCAAGATGGCCATCCCCCGGGCCGAGGAGCTGGAGTATGCCGACTATGAGGACGCCGATCCCCTGCACGAGGATACCGACTCCCCCACCCCCGGCCTGACCCACCGCTATCCTGACCGCGTGCTGCTGCTGATCACCGACCAGTGCTCCATGTACTGCCGTCACTGCACCCGCCGCCGTTTTGCCGGTCAGAACGACTGCGAAGTGCCCATGGCCCAGATCGACAAGTGCATCGACTATGTGGCCGCTCATCCCGAGGTCCGCGACGTCCTGCTGTCCGGCGGTGACTGTCTGATGGTCTCCGATGAGAACCTGGAGTACATCATCAAGCGCCTGCGGGCCATCCCCCACGTGGAGATCGTCCGTCTGGGCTCCCGCACCCCCGTGGTGTGCCCCCAGCGTATCACCCCGGAGCTGTGCGCCATGCTGCGTAAGTATCATCCCATCTGGCTGAACACCCACTTCAACACCCCCAAGGAGTTCACCGATGAGGCCGCCAAGGCCTGCGCCATGCTGGCTGATGCCGGTATTCCTCTGGGCAACCAGTCCGTGCTGCTGGCCGGCGTCAACGACTGCTCCCACGTGATGATGGAGCTGGTCCATGGCCTGGTGAAGATGCGCGTGCGTCCTTACTACATCTATGCCTGCGATCCCTCCCTGGGCCTGAGCCACTTCCGCACCCCCGTGTCCAAGGGCATCGAGATCATGGAAGCCCTGCGCGGCCACACCTCCGGCTACTGCATCCCCACCTTCGTGGTGGACGCCCCCGGCGGCGGCGGCAAGACCCCCGTTATGCCCAACTACCTGATCTCCGAGACTCCCCGCAAGGTCATCTTGCGCAACTTCGAGGGCGTCATCACCTCCTATACTCAGCCTGAGCACTATGTCCAGAACTGCCACTGCGACGTCTGCACCGGCAAGAAGAAGGCGGAGAAGACCGGCGTGGCCTGGGTCGCTGAGGGCACCAAGCAGCGCTATCTGGAGCCCACCAAGCTGCTGCGCAACGAGCGTCACGTGAAGAAATAAGAGGTAAAACTATGGAAAGCAAACTCGGCTTGAACTTAGAGCTGGTCAACCAGGCCCGCCAGTCCGCCGCCCATGTGGCAGACGACACCCAGCGGTTCATTGACCAGCATACCACGGTCACCGTGGAGCGCGCGGTTTGCCGCCTGCTGGGCATCGACGGCGTCAACGAGATGGACGTCCCCCTGCCCAACGTGGTGGTGGACCACATGATGGCAACGTCCTTCCTGCCTATGGGCGCGGCGTGGGCCATCGGCAACGCCATGCTCGAAACCGGCAAGGATCCCCAGGCCGTGGCTGAGGCCATCGACAAGGGTGAGCTGGACCTGTCCAAGGTTCCCGCCCACTCCGACGAGGAGATCCGCGCCGCCATCACTCCCGTGGTCAACGCCACCGTGGAGCGCATCAACAAGAACGTTGCCAAGCGCAATTCCTATCTGAAGGAATGGGGCGACAAGGAAGGCCCCTACCTGTATATCATCGTGGCCACCGGCAATATCTATGAGGATATTATCCAGGCCAAGGCCGGCGCCAAGCAGGGCGCCGACATCATCGCCGTCATCCGTACCACCGGCCAGTCCCTGCTGGACTATGTGCCTTACGGCGCCACCACCGAGGGCTTCGGCGGCACCTATGCCACCCAGGAGAACTTCCGCCTGATGCGCGCGGCTCTGGACGAGGTGGGCGAGGAGCAGCACCGCTATATCCGGCTGTGCAACTACTGCTCCGGCCTGTGCATGCCCGAGATCGCCGCCATGGGCGCTCTGGAGCGCCTGGACGTGATGCTCAACGATGCTCTGTACGGCATCCTGTTCCGCGACATCAACATGCAGCGCACCATCGTGGACCAGTACTTCTCCCGCGTGATCAACGGCTATGCCGGCGTCATCATCAACACCGGTGAGGACAACTATCTGACCACCGACGATGCCATCACCGCCGCCCACACCGTTCTGGCCTCCCAGTTCCTGAACGAGGCCTTTGCCAAGGACGCCGGTATGCGCGAGGAGCAGATGGGTCTGGGCCACGCCTTCGAAATGGACCCCGCCGTGGAGAACACCTTCCTCTATGAGCTGGCCCAGGCGCAGATGGCCCGCGAGATCTTCCCCAACGCCCCGCTGAAGTATATGCCCCCCACGAAGTTCATGACCGGCAACATCTTCCGCGGTCACATCCAGGATGCCCTGTTCAACATGGTGACCATCCTCACCAACCAGCGGCTGTGCCTGCTGGGCATGATGACCGAGGCCATCCACACCCCGTTCATGTCCGACCGCGCCCTGTCCATCGAGAATGCGCAGTACATCTTCCGCACCATGAAGGACCTGGGCAGCGAGCTGACCTATAAAGAGAACGGCATCATCCGCAACCGTGCCAACGAGGTGCTGACCAAGGCCACCGATCTGCTGAAGGAGATCGAGAAGCTGGGCCTGTTCACCACCATCGAGAAGGGCATCTTCGCCGACGTGAAGCGTCCCAAGGACGGCGGCAAGGGCCTGGCCGGCGTGGTTGTGAAGGACGACAAATACTTCAATCCCTTTATTGAAGTCATGAAAGGGAAGGTGGCAGCAGAATGAGCAGCGGACTGTATAATACCCACAAGATCGATTTCGATACCACGCTGGACCTGACCCGTCTGAAGCCTTACGGCGACACCATGAACGACGGCAAGGTGCAGACCAGCTTCACTCTGCCCGTCAAGGACGATGAGCGGGGCGAAGAAGCTGCCCGCCAGATCGCCAAGAAGATGGGCCTGGAAGAGCCCAACGTGGCCTATCACGCCGCCCTGGACAAGGAGTTCACCTTCTATGTGGTCTACGGCAGCTGCGTCCACTCCGTGAACTATGAGGACATCCACGTCATCACCGTGGAGTCCGATGTCATGAGCATGGAGGACACCAACGACTATATCCGCGAGCATATTGGCCGGAAGGTCGTTATGGTGGGCGCATCCACCGGCACCGACGCCCACACCGTGGGCATCGACGCCATCATGAACCGCAAGGGCTTCGCCGGTCACTACGGCCTGGAGCGCTACGAGATGATCGAGGCTTACAACCTGGGTTCCCAGGTGCCCAATGAGGAGTTCATCAAGAAGGCCCTGGAGCTGCACGCCGACGTGCTGCTGGTGTCCCAGACGGTGACCCAGAAGGACGTGCACATCCAGAACCTCACCAACCTCATCGAGCTGCTGGAGGCCGAGGGCCTGCGCGACAAGTTCGTTGTCTGCTGCGGCGGTCCCCGTATCACACACGAGCTGGCCAAGGAGCTGGGCTACGACGCTGGCTTCGGCGCCGGCAAGTATGCCGATGACGTGGCTTCCTTCGCTGTGACCGAGATGGTCAAGCGGGGCATGAAGTAAAATAAACCATCACGCCAGACGGTCACTTTTTCCGGTGGCCGTCTGGTCGTGTTGCCAAACAGACAATTCGCCACATATCGGACACTGCCCAAGTTTTTTGACGGCGAACCTGTCTGCTTGTGAAAAAATCGACCAATCATCTCTTGTATTTTCCACACAGAAGTGTTATGATTACAAGTGAGAAAATAGAAGGGATTCTATTTTTTGGGAGAACGACAAATAACAAGGAGGAACTGAAATGGCAAAGAAACCTGTTATCACTGCCAAAGAGGCAGCGGCTATGATCCCCAATGGCGCCACCATTATGTGCGGCGGCTTCCTGGCCTGCGGCCAGGCCAGAGCGATCGTCAAGGAGCTGGTGGCTCTGGGCACCAAGGACCTGACCCTGATCGCCAACGATATGGGCCGCGCGGTGGGCCCCAAGGGCGAGGAGTTCTTCGGCATCGCTGAGCTGATCCACAATCATCAGGTCAAGCGCGTCATCGCCACCCACGTCGGCATGACTCCCGAAGTCGGCCAGCAGAACACCGAGGGTACCCTGGAAGTGAACCTGCTGCCCCAGGGCACCCTGGCCGAGTGCGTCCGCGCCGGCGGCGCCGGCCTTGGCGGCGTGCTGACCCCCGTGGGCATCGACACCCTGGTGGAGGAGAGCCCCTTCTGCCTGGGCCGCAGGACCATTGAAGGCAAGGATTACCTGCTGATGAAGCCCATCCACGCTGACTTCGCCCTGCTGGGCACCTATAAGTGCGACGAGTTCGGCAACTGCTGGTACAAGGGCACCATGCGCAACTTCAACGTTGTCATGGCCACCGCCGCCGACACCGTCATCGCCGAGACCGAGTATCTGGTTCCCGTGGGCGAGATCGAGCCCGAGAACATCCACACCTATGGTATGTGTGTTGACTACATCGTGGAAGGAGAAAGAAAGTAATGGAAAAGAGCGAGATCAAAGGCTTTATCGCCAAGCGCTGCGCCAAAGAGCTGAAGAACGGCGACGTCGTGAACCTGGGCATCGGCCTGCCCACCCTGATCCCCAACTATCTGCCCAAGGACGTGGAGCTGATCATCCACGCTGAGCTGGGTATCGTCTCCGCCGGCAAGTCCCCCAAGGAAGGCGATGACAATTACGATCCTTACCACGTGGTGGATGCCGGTGGTTCTCCCTCCTCCGTGGCTTTCGGCGGCGGCTTCATCGACTCCGCCTCCAACTTCGGCCTGATCCGCGGCGGCCATGTGGACGCCTGCTTCCTGGGCGCTCTGGAGGTCGACGCTGAGGGCAACCTGGCCAACTGGATCATCCCCGGCAAGAAGATGCCCGGCATGGGCGGCGCTATGGACCTGTGCGTCGGCGCCCGCAAGTGCATCGTCTGCATGGAGCACACCGCCAAGGGCAACCCCAAGATCTTCGAGAAGTGCCGCCTGCCCCTGACCGCTTCCCACTGCGTCAACAAGATCATCACCGAGATGTGCGTGCTGGAAGTCACCGAGAACGGCCTGGTCATGACCGAGATCAACCCCGAGTTCACCGTCGAGCAGGTGAAGGCCGCCACCGCTGCCCCCATCACTGTCGCCGAGAACCTGAAGTCCATGGTCGACTGATTGATAGAATCCCCGCAAACAGAGGGGCTGCCGGAAGGCAGCCCCTTTTGCCGTTTATTTCAGACTTGTCAAAAAAGCCTTTTTTGACAAGCTGAACCGGACTCCGGCAGGCGCCGGAGTCCGGTTTTTTATACCCCGGCGTACCGGGAAAGGAACTGGCGGGTGCGCTCCATCCGGGGATGGTTGATCACCTGCCGGGGGTCCCCCTGCTCCACGATGACGCCGCCGTCCATGAAGATCAGTCGGTCCGCCACGTCCCGGGCGAAGGCCATCTCGTGAGTCACCACGATCATGGTGGTGCGGCGGTCGGCCAGCTGGCGGATGACCAGCAGCACCTCGCCGGTAAGCTCCGGGTCCAGGGCGGAGGTGGGCTCGTCAAAGCAAAGCACGTCCGGCTCCATGCACAAAGCCCGGGCGATGGCCACCCGCTGCTTCTGGCCGCCGGAGAGCTGGTGGGGATAGTGGCCCGCCCGGTCGGACAGGCCCATCTGCTCCAGCAGAGCCAGCCCCCGGTCCCGGATGTCCGCCTCCGATTCGCCGGGCAACTTGGCAAGACGCCTGGCCAGGGTCACGTTTTCCAGGGCGGTGTATTGTGGAAACAGGTTGAAATCCTGGAACACCAGACCGAAATGCAGGCGCTTTTCCCGCAGCTCCCGCTCCCGCACCGGGGGGCGGGACCCGTCCAGCAGGGTCTGGTCCCGCAGGGAGATCACCCCGGCGTCCGGCCGCTCCAGGAAGTTCAGGCACCGCAGCAGGGTGGTTTTTCCGCTGCCGGAGGAGCCGATGACGGACAGCGTCTCCCCTTCCGGCAGGTCGAAGCTCACATCCCGCAGCACCCGGGTGCTGCCGAAGGATTTTTCCAGGTGCGCAACGCTCAGATAGGACATGTGCTCCTCCTTTCAGCGGAAAAAGCTCAGACGGTGCTCCAGATACCGGAACAGCAGCGTCAGAAGCCCCACAAACAGCAGATAGTATACCCCGGTATAGAACAGGGGCCAGGTGATCCCGGCGGTCTTCACATAGTCCTCACCGGCCTTGGTCAGCTCCACAATGGCGATGATCCGGGCCAGGGACGTGTCCTTCACCAGGGTGATGATCTCGTTGGACATGGGAGGCAGGATCCGCTTCACCACCTGAAGCAGGGTGATTTTGAAGAAGATCTGGCGGCGGGTGAGGCCCAGCACCTGACCGGCCTCCCGCTGACCCGCCGGGACGGCCTGGATGCCGCCCCGGTAGATCACGGAGAAATAGCAGGCGTAGTTCAGCACAAAGGCCACGGTGCACGCCAGCATCCGGTTGCTGCCCCAGATGTTGTGACCGAACCACAGGCCGGGGCCGTAGAAAATGATGATCAGCTGCAGCACCAGGGGCGTGCCCCGGATCACCCACACCAGGGCGTCGAACAACGCCCGCACCGGGCGGCAGCGGCTCATGGAGCCCAGGGCCACCAGCAGGCCCAGCGGCAGGGAGAACGCCAACGTCAGCCCAAACAGGACGGCGGCCTGGCGCATCCCCTGGAGCAGGGAAAGGGTTACGGTCCAGAACATGGCCTTATGCGGCGGGGACCACGATGACCTGGGCGTTGCGGCAGTAGGCGGGGGTGCAGGTCATGGCGGTCTGCACGCCATCGGTGAGGGTCATGCCGTTCCACACCACGTCGATGGCCTTGCTGTTCAGCTCATTGACCTTCTGGCCCCACTCGATGACGACGAACTCCACGTCCACCCCCAGGCGCTGGGCCACCAGCCGGGCCAGCTCCGCGTCAAAGCCGGTCCACTGGCCGTTGTCGTCCTTATAGTCCATGGGGGCAAACTCCGTGATGCCCACCACCAGGGTGCCCTTGCCCCGGATATAAGCCACGTCGCCGCCGGCATCCTCGGTATAGCCGGTCTGGGGCATCTCCGCCAGCAGGTCCTCCCGGATGCCGAACTGCCGGGCCAGGGTCTGGGTGGTGCCGTCCTGATAGGCCTCGGCCAGAACGGAGGTGATGAAGTCGGCCAGGTCAGAGCCCTGGCGGCAGCCGATGCCGTACTCCTCCTGGGTGAGGCTGTCGGTATAGGTCAGGTTGGGATAGCTGGTGTCGGGCCCGATCATGGCCCCGGCCATCAGTAGGTCGATGACGGCGGCATCGGAGGTGCCGGCGGCCACCTCCATCAGGGCGGCGGCCTGATCCTGGACGCTGTTGACGGTCCAGCCCTTCTCCTTGGCCACCTCCTCACCGGCGGACCCGGCCTCCACGGCGTAGACCATGGTTTTCTCGTCGGCGTCGGTGTTGGTGTTCTTCGGGCCGCAGGCGACCATGGTGGCGGTCATAGCCAGCAGCAGGAGCAGGCACAGTCCGCGGCGGATGATATTTTTCATGATTTCCTCCATTCCCCGGCCCCTACCGCCGGGTAATTTAGTATGCTAATACACTACCAAACTACCGAGATAAAGTAAAGATGGAAAAAGCCACAAATTTACCCGGTGGCGGCTGCGTAATTTGCACGAACGACACAAAATGGCAAAAAGTACGCGCGACACGGACAAATGCCTGCGATTTGGACGGACGGCAGCGGGGCATGCTAAAGGGGAGAGGAGGCGCGCATGGACATTTTTGACGGATTGACCGCCCTGGGCGGACTGTGCCTGTTTCTGTTCGGCATGCAGATCATGGCGGAGGCGCTGCAGCGCCGGGCCGGGGGACGGCTGGAGGGCCTGCTGCGGCGGATGACTCGCAGCCGCTGGGCGGGGTTTTTCACGGGCCTGGCGGTGACGGCGGCGGTGCAGAGCTCATCGGCGGCCATGGTGATGGTGGTGGGCTTCGTGAACTCCGGTATGCTGACCCTCCGCCAGGCGGTGGGGGTCATCATGGGCACCAACGTGGGCACCACGGTGACGCCCTGGCTGCTGAGCCTGGGAGGTCTGGAGGGCGGCGGCGTCCTGGAGCGGCTGCTGCGCCCGGCGGGCTTTGTGCCGCTGCTGAGTCTGTGGGGCATTGCGGCGTATCTGGCCGGAAAGGGCAGCCGCCGGGACACCGGCCAGGCCCTGCTGGGCTTTGCCGTTCTGATGCAGGGCATGGAGATCATGACCGCCGCTGTATCGGGCCTGGCCCGGGCGGAGGGGTTCCGGCAGCTGTTCACGGCCTTCGGCAGCCCCCTGCTGGGGGTGCTGGCCGGGGCGGTGCTGACGGCGGTGATCCAGTCCAGCTCCGCCTCGGTGGGGATATTGCAGGCCCTGGCCGCCAGCGGACAGGTGACGGTGGGGGCCGCCATCCCCATCGTCATGGGCCAGAACATCGGCACCTGCGTGACGGCGATGCTGTCCTCCGTGGGGGCCAGCCGCAGCGCCCGGCGGGCGGCTCTGGTGCATCTGCTGTTCAACCTGGCCGGGGCGGGCATCTGGCTGGGGGTGTTCTGGCTGGTGAAGGCGCTGGCGGCTCCGGCCATTCTGGACCGGGCCGTGACCCTGCCGGGGGTGGCCGTTATCCACACGGCTTTCAATCTGCTGTGTACGGCGGCGCTGTTTCCGGCGGCGGGCCTGCTGGAGCGGGCGGTGCTGCGGCTGCTGCCCGGAGAGGAGACGCCCTCCGCGGAGCCGGATCCCCGTCTGCTGGCGGCTCCGGCGGCGGCCCTGGAAAGGTGCCGGGAGCTGACCCTGGAAATGGCGGACCTGGCCCGGGACAACCTGCGCCGGGGGATTCAGGCCCTGACGGAGGTGCACCCCGACTCGGCCCGGGAGCTGCGGCGGCAGGAGGAGCGCATCGACGGCCTGGAGGACGCCCTGGGCACGTTTCTGGTGCGGCTGGGCGGACGGACCCTGACCCGCCGGGACAGCGCCAGGGCGGCGGCGTCCTCCCGGCGGAAGGCCGCCAACGCCAGGTCCGCGATCTCCTCCACCGCCTCCGTCAGCACCCGGAGCTGCCGCCGGTCCTCCGGCGGCAGCTCAATTTTCCGGTCCCGCAGCTCCTCCCCGCTTTCCAGCAGGTTCATGGCGTGATCTCCCAGGCGTTCAAGGTCCGCGATCTCCTCCACCGCCTCCGTCAGCAC
>OGLE01000451.1_pt1 | contig 40985 bp, 30 predicted proteins | sample 1572671 | NCBI WGS metagenome assembly OGLE01 (sample SAMEA2581923, study PRJEB24529) | metagenome | biome: Human gut stool | place: China | collected 2011 | reverse complement strand
TGAGTTGAAGATTCCTCATGTGGTGGTTTCCTCTGTCTATATGGCGGTTCAAGCTACTATTATAATAGGATATTTATTCTGTCTGAATCATGGCTATCTCTACCTATCGGTAGTTGTTCTGTTGCTGGGTCTGGTTTACATCTGTTTTATGAAGAGATATTTTGGGCTTCATCAATCTGCATAGACAGTATCATGATCATGCAAAGAGTACTTACGCTGAAGCTACTTATAAAAGTAAATGGTTTCAGCGTTTTTTATTTATATAAATCGCTACTCTAGTGGATTTATTGAAACAGATTGGTTGTCTGACCATTAAGGGGTATGATAAGGAAGGTTCTCTTCTATACCTTGCGGTTCCCAAACGATGAGGTGCGTTATGACTTCCTGTATTTTATATGCAGAGCGTTACTATCAAGCTATCTTTTATGTGGTATTTGCTTTGAGGGGGTAACAGATAGATGGAAAGGGTTATCTGATTCCCTATATATACTCGACGGCAAGAAATTAGTGAGGGTAGGAATGAACTCTAAAATATGAGTATGACAAAAAGCGGTGAAGATTTATAATCGTCATCGCTTTTTCTTTGGTAATTAGTCGCTTCTCTTTTTGCAAATTAGTATCTTTGCAAGAAGATTGCTGAAATTAGAGAAATAATATAAGTGGTATGTGTTTAAAAAGTATTTCTTTTTCGTCATATAAAAGATTTGCAGGTTCTGAAAAGATAGAACTTGCTCCGGTTACTATATTAGTAGGGAAAAATAGTAGTGGCAAGAGTTCTGTTTTGAAGTTGCTTCCTATGTTGGAGACTTCTTTTTCGGGATTGCTGAAAAAATCGGTGATTAAGTTTGATAATGATGGAGTGACACTTGGATCATCTTTTTCTGATATAGCTTATAATGGTAATTCTTTAGGGCTTTCTTTTTGTGTGGAATTCGAGTCTGGATTGGTTATCCGTGTTTCTTTACTTTCTATGAAGGCAGAGGGGGACGTGATAATTAACGAATATAGTGCAAGTTATCAGGGACGGGAGATATTGTTGAGATTGAAAAAGCAAAATGATACTTATTTGTATATTTGTGAAGGAACAGGAAAAGAATATTCAGTCGATAGTTTTGCAGGGTTTATCAATTCGCAGGTCTTGGAAGAACTGAAGTGTCCCAAAGCATTATGGTTCGGGGGTGTCAAGGTGGATTATATAGGACCTTTTCGGCAGTCTCCTATGCGTGCGTATTCTTATAGAGGGATGGAGTCTTATGAAAAAGTAGGACTTAACGGTTCTGCGGCTTATGATATTTTGTATGATTCTGTAGAGTTGCAGGAAAAGGTGTCGGCATGGTATGCTGATAATTTCAGTGGAACGAGAATGGATATCAAATCCTTGGATAAAGGAATGTATCAAGTGAGAATGCAAAAGAGAGGTATTCCTTTTTTTGTGAATATTGCTGATGAAGGGCAAGGAATGAGCCAAGTACTTCCGATTGTAGTTCGTTGTTTCATGCCTGACGATAATACGGTAATAGCTGTTGAGCAGCCGGAATTGCATCTGCATCCGGCGGCTCATTTGAATTTAGCCAAATTGTTTGCCCGTACAGCAAAGGAACTGAATCATTGTTATCTGATTGAAACGCATTCAGAAAATCTCTTGCTTGGAATTAGAGAAGCTGTTGTGGATAGAGAAAATCCTTTGACAGAGAAAGATGTATTGATCTATTTTGTGGATGAGGATGAAGATGGAAGTGCTTATTTAAGGAGGATTGAAATCAATTCGGAAGGAGATTTGAGTGATTGGCCTACAGGAGTATTCAATGAGTCTTATGAAATTTTGAATGAAATAAAAAATAAGGCTTCTAAAAACAAAGTGGAATGATTTTTGTATTTGATGAGTCTTTGGAAGGTTCTGATGTAAAGGCCAAAGGCATACTTGCCAAGTTTATTGCCGCTATAGTGGAAAAGATGCACTATGTGAAAGCCTCTATTCATATATGGCAATGGGTGGAAAGAGAGGTGTTGACAACTCAGTTCCTGGGGATGATGGATATTGAGCTTATTAGAAAAAACAATGAGTTCAGAGATATAACGGGAACTATGGCTGCCCATCTTTCACAAGTTAATGTAGGGTTCGGATCGGGATACATTGAGCCATGCCAGGCAATATTATTAGTTAATACTCCATCTTATATAGTGGTGGAGAATGAAGCGAATGACTGGCCTGTATTGAGGAAATGGATAGAACTGATGAAGAATGACCGCATATTCAAGAGTGTAAATATGCTTGTTGAAAAGAAGAAATGCACTGGAGGCATCAGACCTTATAATGCGGGGAGTGCCGGTCAGATTATCAATACCCTTTCGGAGCGTATGGCTGAATTTGGAGAGTTAAGTGTCTATAAACTGATAGCCGTATATGATAGTGACAAAGAAGCAGAAGATGCCGAATTGAGCAATGAAAAGAAAAAGATTCAGGACTTTTCAATAGATAATCGATTGATGCATCATCGGTTATATAAGCGGGAAATGGAAAACTATTTTAATATTGAATGCTATAAAGAAGCTCAACTGGCCGATGATTGCCTTGCTTATCCTTTATCTGTTCTGGCTTGGGACTTTGAGGATGTGGAGAAATACATTAAAAATAATTCTAAAAGACACTATAAAAAACAAAATTTACCCGTACTAAGCAATTATATAAACAAGCAGGAATTGATGAATATAACAGCTCACCATCCTTTAATACATAATGGGATGAGCATAAGCGAGGTACAGTCGTTAATATTGAAATTTGCCAAACTTGTATGATGAATATAAAAGCAGACAGAGATTACATGACTACCATTTTGGACAGAATTAAAAATGGTAGAATTATGATACCTAAATTCCAACGGGATTTTGTATGGAATACGGGGCAAATGCTTGATTTGTTGGATAGTATATTGAAGGGATTTCCTATAGGTTCTCTTATCTTATGGACTCCGGAACAGGAACGGTTCATGACCATAGATAATATTGAGGGTGTGAAAGTGGATGTTCCAATAACTGCCGGTAAACTGGAAGATGTGTGTTATATATTGGATGGACGGCAACGGGTGACTGTATTGCTTGGGTCTTTGTTTGAGGAAGGTGATTTTTCCAAGGACTTTTTTGTTAATCTTGATGACATGAGACCTTTCAGACAACCTAATTTTAAGAGAGAACGTTTCAATAATCTGGCTTTTTCAGAGGCATTTGATACCTATTCTTTAGTGGGCTATTTGGAACGGCTGAGAGGGAGTAGTTTGCCGGAAACAGTAAAACAGAAATATGCGGATAGGGCCAAATATGTGAATAGGATTCTGCAATCGTATGAATTGGGATATATTAACGTCAAAGGCGGAACTATTGATGAGGCAGTAGAAATTTTTTCTCGTTTGAATTCTAAAGCAACGGTCATTAGCAAGGATTATATGATTCAGGCTTTGGCATACAATACGGATTCTGATTTTCTTTTTGGACAAGCTATTACAAATATTAAGAACGGTTTGGCTGAATATAACTTTGCAGACATTAGCCGTGATTTGATTTTTAAGTGTGTATTTAATCACACTGACAAGATTTTTATCGATGGTAAGATTCAAGATATTTTAGCTATTAAGGAGCAACTTCCTCAGACAATGCGTGAAGTGAATAAAAACATTAGAAAAGCTGTAGAGTTTCTGTATATGGAATGTGGAGTGATAGATAGTAAAATACTCCCATATTCTTATCATTTGGTAATATTGGCTGATTTCTTTAGAATCGTATCACATCCCACAAGAGAACAATTACACGAACTGAAGAGATGGTTCTTTTATACCACTTATGCAAATTATTTTACCAATACTTCTTTGGCAAGAATCAGAAATGATATTTATCGGTTCCGGCGTTTTGCTGATGGATCAGAAACGTTACCTTTAGATAATTATGATGCTGTTGTGGTAACTCCATTCCCGGAAAAATATTCACTCCGGTCTGTAAGGGTATGCAGTCTTGTGGCTGTTGCTATGTTGGCAATTAGAGTGGATAAGGATTTTAGTTCTGTCTTTGAGACGATTACGGTGCCGGTTGAGGGATTGGAAAATAGAAATTGTTCCAATACAATAGTATGTAGTTCAAAGACTGATGCTTTGAAACTATCCCAATTGTTTAAAGGTACTACTGAATGGAGCAGTGAGTATGAGAAGTATTGTTTGTCGGAAGAAATGATGAAGGCTTATTTTAATCAAGAATTCTCCGTGTTTATAAGCAAGCGCAACGAGGCTTTACAAGCAATGGAGACTGCGTTTTTAACAATAATAGATTTAGTTTGATTCTTTTATTTTAATATCTTATACCAAAATGAACACACAAACCACTTATCTGGCTTCGAAGCCACATTATGAGATTCTTGACGGGTTGCGAGGCGTAGCGGCCGTTATGGTGATTATTTTTCATCTTCTGGAGGCACATTCAGGAGGTAGCCATCTCAATCAGATTATTAACCACGGTTATTTGGCAGTGGATTTTTTCTTTATGCTTTCGGGCTTCGTGATCGGTTATGCATACGATGATCGTTGGAACCGGATGAGTGTAGGCACTTTCTTCAAACGCCGTCTCGTCCGTCTGCAGCCCATGGTTATTATGGGAAGTATCGTAGGAGCGGCATTTTTCTATTTCCAGAAGGCTCCCTGTTTCCCGGCTATTGCAGATACGCCTGTTTCTACGGTGCTGCTGGTAATGCTGTTGGGTTGTACCTTGCTTCCTCTTCCCTTGAAATGGGATATCCGCGGTTGGACGGAAATGCATCCGCTGAATGGTCCGGCATGGTCGCTTTACTATGAATACATCGGTAATATGTTGTATGCTTTGTTTGTACGTAAGTTCAACAAGGTGGCGCTGACTATTCTGGTTGTGACAGCAGGTTGTTTTACGGTTTATCGTTGCCTTACAGCTCCGACCGGTGACATTGTAGGCGGCTGGGCTTTGAATTGGGAACAACAGTATGTGGGCATGGTGCGGCTGATGTATCCTTTCTTTGGCGGTCTGCTTCTGTCTCGTCTTGGCTGGCTGATACGTACTCGGAAACGTGCTTTCTGGTGGTGCAGCCTGATGGTCGTGGTTGTGCTTTCCATTCCCCGTATCGGTGGTGAGGACGGTTATTGGATGAACGGGCTTTATGAAGCTTTCTGCATTATCTGTATTTTCCCGATTATTGTTTCAATGGGTGCAGGAGGGAAAGTGACCGGTAAACGCTCCGTAGCTGTGTGCAAATTCTTAGGAGATATCTCATATCCTATTTATATCACTCACTATCCGTTGATATATACTTATACGGCATGGGCTTGCAATCATAATGCGACGATTGTTGAGGGATTGCCCTATATGATACTTGCTTTTATAGGCTCCTTTGTGGTTGCTTATGCCAGTTTGAAACTCTATGATGAGCCGGTACGTAAATGGCTGACGGATCGTTTCTTGAAAAGAAAGAAAGCATAATCAAATGGAATTGGCTATAAAAGAAATTCCCCGTTGCAAAAAGTAATGCAGCGGGGAATTCTTCTAATTACCGGTCGGCTTATTTCACGTCAATGAATTTTTTGGCCTTTTCTTTCTCTTGTTCGGTGAACTTGGGCAGATTGACATTCAAGACACCGTTTTCAACTTGGGCAGAGATTTTGTCCTTATCAACGTCATCCGGCAAAATCATTGTCTGTTGGAACTTGGAGTATGAAAACTCGCGACGTAGATAGCGGCCTTCCTTCTTGTTCTCTTCCTTGTTTTCAGTCTTTTTCTCCATGCTGATGACGAGGTTGTTCTCTTCGTCAATATGAACGTTGAAATCCTCCTTTGTCATCCCCGGAGCAGCCAATTCTACTTTGTATTCTTTTTCGGTTTCAAATACATTAATGGCAGGGGCGGTGGCATTTGCTTTTACCATCCAGTCATTGTCAAAGAAATCATTAAAAATACTCGGTAACCAATTCTGGTTTCTTCTTACAGGCATCATAGTTATAGTCTCCTATTCGTTTAAGTTAAACATTCAATTTAGGTTTGGACGTCGGTTCAACTACTTCGGGAATTGGTCTTCCGACCTTTGCCGTCTGTTTCTTGAACCATCGTTCACTGACTATATTGCAAACCTTGTGCCAGCAGGTTTTTACTTATTTTGTTGACGATTTGTCATTAGGATACTGACTGTTTTACTTGTTTAATGCCATTTTTGCTATCAATTTATTTAAAATTGATAGATTTTCATATTAATTTAAAGCGCATTCTCCAACGTTTGTTTTCTTCATCCCAATCATGGCTGATGATTTTGAAGATACCTATTTCGGATGTATTTGCTACATGTGTACCGATGCAAAGGCATTCATCATATTCTCCGACTTTGACTATACGTACCGTTTCCGAAGCATCTTCAGGCAAACGTTCCAGATCAAATCTTCCTTTTGCTTCTTCTTGTGTGATAAATTCTGTTGTGACGGGCAAATGTTGTGCGATTACCGCATTAACCGTTTCTTCCAGTTGTTTCACTTCTTTTTCCGTGGGACAGGCTGCAAGGAGATAATCCAACTTACTTTTTTTCCGTTCAATATGTGCAGAGATGGAGCGCCCGCAATTGAACTGCCTTATCATGGTTTGATTGATAATGTGCTCTGTGGTGTGCATAGGTGCGATTGACACATCCTGAAACTTTGGGGCTGCTTGATTTATTTCCATAATAGACAAGTTTTCTGATAAACACTTTTTCCGGCTGATGAATTACCTTTCCGCAAGTATTTCTTCTTTCAGAATGCTGTACACATGTATGTCTGTATATTCGCCTGTGGACAGCAGTTCACCGGCACGCTCCGTTCCTTCATGATGGAAACCGAGACGTAGCGGGATGGCATTGCTTGCCTTGTTGCCGACAGCGCAACGGATCTGTATGCGTTTCATGTTTTTCTCTTTTACCACCCATTGGCATAGGCTGCGGACTCCGGTGGTTATGATACCCCGGTGCTGATATTCCGGCAGAAGCCAATAGCCGATTTCGGTACGGTGATTGGCAAAATCAGAGAAGTGGAATCCTATTAATCCGCAAATTTCATCATGATCGTTCCATACTCCGAATATGGGTTCATATCGGTCTGAAGGAACATGGAGTACACTCTCCAGAAAAGCTTCCTCATCGGCCACCGAGGACATGTTGTCCACAAAGGGCAGCCACTTCCGCAGGTATTCGCGGTGTGTGTCGATGGCATGGTAAATGGCGGCGGCATCTGCCATTGTTACTTCACGTAAGGTAATGCCGGGTAGAATAGGGAAGGAGAGCGGAGCGGTAACGGGAGATGCAGCTTTCTTTACGGATTTCAATCTTTCTTTGATCTTCGTCCAGGCATGTGTGTCAAACAGGCAGCTTTCGCGCATTGTGAAATACATTTCTCTGAAGCGGGACATGGGGATGGTAAAACTCAATATGTCATTCTCAAAATAAGGACGTACAGAAGGATCAAAAAATCCCAAGAAGGTCCGTTTTCCCTGTTTCCTGTTTTCAAGGATGGCTTGGGTGACAACAGAACAGCATCCCGAACCGAATGGGGCTGCCACTGCATCCGGTGCATTGTTGTCAAAATAAGCCCATGTTGCCAGTCCCGACAGCATGTCGGGAGTAACCAGAAAAAGAATGCCCTCCGCAATCTCGAAAGAAGGAATCTTGTCGATACGGGCAAAGTGTAGATAGGTGTACTCCGTTCTGGGTACTTGCAACTCTTGGAGGAAGTCAATCACCGTTTCGGGAGTTTTCTTATATTTTTCTTTCAAGGAAACAAAGCCCGGAACACGTTCTGGCATCTCGCTGAATCCGGTATAGAATTTGCCACCTCCACAGGTTATGGTCTCATTGCTGAGACTGATACTTTTACCGTCTCGCACTTGCTTCATACACTTGAACAAGCAGCCGTTTACTTTCTCTATTGTGACTTCCGGCTGATTGGAGTACCAAAAGGCTATGGGAAGTTCAGCCTGTGTGCCGAATGCCTCGCGGTAGTTGGTAATGAATGTCTGTATATCCATAGCAGGTTATCCTTTTGCTTCCTGATACATAAAACGTTTGATGCTCTTCTTGGCTGTCTTTTCAAACTCCTCAAAATGTATTTTTACTTTGGTGATCTGGCAGTAGGCAGGCAGTTGCATATTCAGCTCTTTACGGTTGTCTTCCATGACTTTTTCGATGTCTGTCTGTTCCAATCCGTGGGCAAAAGCATCATCAAAGTCCGGATAGATAAGTGCAACCAGTTTCTCTTGTTGCAGTACAATCAGGGACTCGGATACATAGGGCATGTTGTTCAGTTTGCTTTCAATCTCTTCCGGATAAATATTCTGTCCGCTGGAAGTAAGCAGCATGTTCTTGCTGCGGCCGCGTACGGTTACGTAGCCGTCGGTGTCCATGGTGGCAAGATCACCGGTATGTAGCCAGCCGTTGACATCAATGATTTGTGCGGTGGCTTCGGCATTCTTGTAATATCCCAACATTAGGTTGGCTCCTTTGCAGATAATCTCGCCTGCCACATTCTGCGGATCCGGGGAGTCTATCTTCACTTCCATGCGGGTGGTTGCTTTGCCGCACGAAGCCAGTTTCAAGGTTTCCCAACGACTGGAGCAGATGATAGGGCCACATTCCGTCATGCCGTAGGCAATGGTATAGGGGAAACCGATTTGCTTGAGGAACCGTTCTACATCTGCATTGAAAGGCGCACCGCCGATAATGATTTCATCGAAGTTTCCACCGAATACATCCATTGCCTTTTTACGCATATCTGCCTTAATCTTGTCGTTGACGATGGGCATTCGCAGCAGTATTTTGCCAATGGTATTGTCTATCAGGGGCAGAATGTTTTTCTTGATGATTTTCTCTACGATGAGCGGCACACATGAGATGACACGCGGCTTGATTTCAGAGAATGATTGCGCGATGATCTTGGGTGACGGCATGCGGGTCAGGAAATACAGGTGCGCACCGGCAGAAAAACCGTATAAAAAGTCATATACCATACCGAACACGTGTCCCAGTGGAAGCATGGAAACGATATGGTCTCCCGGACGTACAGGCAGCATTTCATGACAATAGGCGATGTTGGACCAAAGGCTGCGGTAGGGGAGCATGACTCCCTTGGAATAACCCGTGGTGCCGGATGTATAATTGATGACAGCCAGTTCCTCGGGTGACTGCTCTTTACGGTAGCAAATGTGTTCGGGACGGAAATTCTTGGGGTATCGTGCGCCGTAAATAGCATTACGATGTTCGAAAGCTTCCAATAACTGTTCGTTGCGGCAGACTACCGGATTAAAATCTGTCAGCAATGCAATGCCCATCAGCAATGGCATCGCTTCCTCGTTGAGATTTTCCCATGCCTGGTCACCGACAAAAAGAAGTTTGGCCTCCGAATGGTTGACAATATTATGTATATTGTCGGCCTTGAATTCATGAAGGATAGGGACTACAACGGCACCATAGGTGAGAGTAGCGAGAAAAGCAACTGCCCAATGGGCACTGTTGCGGCCGCAGACGGCAATTTTGTCGCCGGGTTGGATTCCTGCGCTTTCCAGTACAATATGGAATTTGGCTATTTTTCTTGCTACGTCTTTGTATTGTAAGGTGATTCCTTTATAATCTGTAAGAGCGTTGCGATCCCAATTTCGGATGATACTTTGTTCTATGTAGTCGATGAACCCTTGTTCCTGTTCCATTCGTATTCTGCACACTTTAGTTAAAACTGCGCAAATATAGGGCTTATACTAATGCAAAACAAGTTCCGTTTTATCTTTTTATTCGCTGAATTATCATTTTGTCTTTTCTGAAATGAGCAGAAGCTTGTCACCGACATGTAGTTTCAAGGTACCGTTGGGAATGAGATATTCATCGCCGCGTTTCACAATCATGACGAGAGTACCTTTAGGCAGATTCATGTCTTTCAGAGTATCTCCGCGTTCCAGAATTTCTTGGGTGACTGTCACGTCACGCAGGTCGGAGTCTATTTCTTCCGGCAGTTCCACACCGAAATCATTTCCGGTTTTCTCCATAGGTGTAGAGAGGCCGAACAGACGTGCGACCCATGAAACCGTAGTACCTTGAATGATGAGTGAAACGATGGTAATGAAGAATACGATATTGAAAATGACTCCTGCACCGGGCACTTGGGCCACTACGGGATAGGTGGCGAAAATGATGGGAACGGCACCGCGTAGTCCTACCCAGGATACAAACAGACGTGACTTTAAGGTTATTTTCTTTCCAAACGGCAGCAGGCAGAGGAAAACGCTGAGAGGACGCCCGATGACAATCATGAATACACCGATGAGCAATGCTACGGCGGCAACCTCGACCATTTCGTGAGGATTGACAAGCAAACCGAGGCAAAGGAACATGATGATTTGAAAAAGCCATGTCAGTCCGTCCATAAATGTATAGATTTCCTTGCGGTACATGATTTTGTTGTTGCCTACCATCATGCCGGCGATATATACTGCCAGATAACCGTTTCCTTTCAGGAGGTCGGTTATGGAGAAAGTGAAAAATACGAATGATAGCAACAGGATGGGGTAGAGTGCCTGGTTGTCGATATTCAGACGATTGAGCATGAGGATTGCCAATTTTCCGAGCAGATAGCCGGCTCCCGCACCTACAATGAACTGTATGGCAAATGAGCCTGCTATTTGAGGGATTCCCATTCCGGAAGATTGGATTAACTGGATAAGTACGATGGTCAGCATATATGCCATAGGGTCATTGCTGCCGCTTTCCAACTCAAGCATCGGGCGTAAATTGTGTTTTAGGTTCATCTTCTGTGAACGCAGGATGGCAAAGACGGAGGCGGAATCAGTAGATGACATGGTGGATGCCAACAGTAGCGATGTGATAAGTGGCAGATGGATATTGGTCCAGCTCATGCCTGAAAGCCACCAGATGAATAATCCGGTAAATAAGGCCGTCAGCAATACCCCTACGGTGGACAGAACAATACCGGGCGTGAGAATGGGCTTTATTTCCGCAAATTTAGTGTCCATGCCGCCTGAAAACAGGATGATGCTAAGTGCAACCATACCGATGAATTGTGCCTCCTTTGCATTATGGAACTGTAGTCCAAGCCCGTCGCTGCCGAAGAGCATGCCCACTACAAGAAAAAGCAACAAGGCGGGAACACCGAACCGGTAACCTGTCTTGCCGACAATGATACTGACGAAAAGTAAAATAGAACCTGTAAGTAGTATGTTTTCTGCTGTAAATAACATATAAAGAATATTATAAGGTTATAGAAATAATGATTCCACTGTCTTCGTGGACAAAGATAAATATAATACTTAACAAATGCAACTTCCAAATAGTTCAATTAAATTTCAAGACAAAAGTAGTTTCCTTGCCGGGGAGTAAAGAGATGTTTCCTCCGGAAAGCCGCATGATTTGTCGTGAAATACTTAAACCGATACCACTGCCGCCTTCTTTGGTAGTAAAGAAAGGTATGAAGATATGTTCGGCGATGTCTTGGGGAATTGCAGGGCCGTTATTGGATATTTCAACCAAGATGGCCTCGGCTTCATTGCAATAGGCCCGGATGCAGATACGTCCTTCCTTATCCGGCATTTTGTCTGATTCTATCGCTTGTATGGCATTTTTAAGTAAATTGATGACTACCTGGGAAATCAGATTCTCATCCGCGTATAAAATCAGATCGTCCGGTGCTATGTGGGTATGGAAGGTAATCTGTAAACCTGGGTGCTGGTGGCGGGACAGCCCCACCATACGTTCTATAAATCCTTTGACATAAAACAGGGAGGGTTCGGGAGTAGGAATACGTGTAAACTTGCGGTAAGATTCAACAAAGGCAAGCAGTCCTTTTCCTGTGCTACTGATGGTTTGCAGTCCGTTACGTATTTCTTCCTTAATGTTGCAGGATTCCGTATTGTATCCTTTACTGTCTGAAGGTTCGGGACTTTCAGTGGTAAGCCCCAGCAAAGTCTCGCTTAAAGAGGTTATCGGAGTGACGGAATTCATGATTTCGTGAGTCAATACACGAGTCAGACGGATCCAGGAGTCAATCTCCTTTTCGTCCAGTTCACTGTTGATGTCATTCAGGGCAAGAATCCGCAAATGTTCTTTCCGTACGGTGATATTGCTGACGCGGACGGAAAGGTTGACGGTACCTCGCTCGTTACTGAAGGTTATTTGCAGCTTGTCACCCGGATGGCAATTGGTGAGAACCTGGGTCAGACGTGGATCGACACGGTTCAGCTGGCTGACATGGGTAAATACGCTCAGCCCCAGTAGCCGCAGTGCCTCACTGTTTTTCTGATATACTGCGCCATTGTCATTGAGTACGAGTATGCCGGTGTTGACGCAATCCAGAATAAGTTCGTAATATTTTTCTTGTTGGGCTGTTTCACTTTTTACATTATATAAGATGTGGGCAACCCGGTTCAAGGCCCGGTTTACAAGATGTGAATCCATGTTGGTCTCTGTTTCGGAAAAATGGATGGCATTATCGTTGTTCTCTATGGCATCAAGCATGAACAGCACTTTCTGTACATGGTGCCGATACAGTTTTTGTTGCCAGTACAGGACAGCCGGAAGGAAAAGTGTGCAGACAATGGCCCAAAATAGCGGATCCCCCGGACCATTTGCTACGTTACCTCCGGTGAAGACGAGTGTCCATAAGGCTCCTGCCAGAAAGGCTGCCAGTAAGCTGACCGTGACACGGAACGGATAATATTTGCATATACTTTTAAATTCCATACTTCTTCATCTTGTTATATAAGGTCTGCCTTGTGATTCCCAGCTGCGCGGCAACGGCAGAGAGGTTCCCGTTGCATTTATCCAAGGTTTTCCGAATCATCTGCATCTCCATCTCTTCAAGTGTGGATGCGGCGGTTTCTGCAACATTTGTACGGCGGGGCAACTGGAACAATTCTTCTGGCAGGAAAGCATTGTCGCAGATGATGACGGCTTTTTCGATGGCATGCTCCAGTTCGCGGATGTTGCCATACCACGGATGAAGCATCAGCTTCTCGCGGGCACCGTCAGTCAGTTTGACGGGAGCTTTGTCGTATTGCTTGCAGAAGCGGGAAATGAACCGTTCGGTAAGAGGGATGATATCTTCGGGGCGTTCGCGCAATGACGGTATCTCAAGGTGTATTGTATTGATACGGTAGAGCAGGTCCTCGCGGAATTCTCCTTTGGCTACCATTTCCGGAAGATCGCGGTTGGTGGCGCAAATCAAGCGGATATCTATGGGAATGGGTGCATTGCTTCCTACACGGACGATACTGCGGCGCTGGATAGCGGTCAGCAGTTTGGCTTGCAGGTGATAGGGGAGATTTCCGATTTCATCCAAAAAGAGTGAACTGTGACTGGCGGCTTCGAATTTACCGGCACGGTCTGCATGGGCATCGGTAAAAGAACCCTTCATGTGGCCGAACAGCTCGCTTTCAAAAAGGCTTTCGGTGACGGCACCCATATCCACGCTGACCATATCTTGCTTGTGGCGCGGAGAAAGTGCGTGTATCTCGCGTGCCAGCATTTCTTTTCCTGTACCATTCTCACCGGTAATTAGGATATTGGCGTCGGTAACGGCCACTTTCTCCACCAGCAGGCGGAGCCGTTGCATGGCGGGGCTTTCTCCCCAATACATGGCATGCGGCGTCATTGAGGCATTGTTGCTTCCCGTTGCCTTGCCGGGGATGGCAGAGGTCTTTTTATGGCTTGCCGATGCGGCGTTCAGCAATGTCTCCACTAACTTTTGGTTGTCCCATGGCTTTACTATGAAATCCGTAGCGCCTTCTTTGATGCCCCGTACGGCAAGGTCGATATCGGCGTATGCCGTAAAAAGCACGACAGGCAGGGCGGGATGTAGTTTTTTGATCTCATGCAGCCAGTACAGCCCTTCGTTTCCCGTATTGATGCCTGAAGTAAAATTCATGTCGAGAAGGACGACCTGCCAGTCTTTTTCACGCAATACACTGGGTAAGGTAACAGGGGAAAAAAGAGTGGTTATCTGTTCGAAGTAGGGTTTCAGCAGAAGTTGTAAGGCGGTCAGCACGCCCCGGTTGTCATCTACGATGAGGATATTTCCTGATTTTTTTGCCATGAGTCAATCTGATTTCTTGCAGGCAAAGTTAGTGGATTTTATCGAAGGAGCCTTTCCGGTTAAATAATAATTTTCAATATCCGTACAGTTTCCCCAAAGTACGTCAAGACGCCCACGTGAGGTTTGCACGTCGTAAACCTCTACTTGGCAACCGGAAAGTAGAGGTTTACGATTACAGTACAGAGGTTTATAGCAGTTGCAGTTTCAATCCGAAAGACAAGCTTAAATAATCTTTCGGTTTGAGATATTTGTTGGTGAAAGCACTGACAACATATAAATCGCAGGTGCTCAGTTCGTAAAAGAATGTGATAGCTTTGGCCGTGAAGCGTCTCTTCGGGTCTATGTCGTAAGTGATACGCTGCCCCAGAAAGACATGGATACGCACTTTCGACGAGAAACCGTAATAACCTTTCGGATAACGTTCCGGTTCGTTAACCCAGAACTCGTCCCCGAATACGGTATTCAGATACATGCCACAAGACAGGGGTTCTGCAGAAAAACGGCTTTCCTTGATTTGCAGGTTCCAAGGTATATAGTTCTGTTTCAGGGTAAAAGTGAGTTTTGTACGATTGGATTCATATTTGGGCAGTACTCCCAGAAACAAGTCCGTTTCCCATTGGTTGTGTTTGCCATAATCCCAACCGGTACCCAAGGAGATCAGTCCCATATTGCCGGCAAACTGTATCTTGGTATGTGTCGGAATAAGAGCCTCCCAATGCTTACGGTAACGGTGCACACGGCGGTCATATCGACTGGTGCTTCCCTTGCTCTGAACCACGGTATCCCGTTTACAATAAACCCAAACGGTGTCGTGCTTCACCGGAATGACCGTGTCGCGGAAGATGCCGCACGGCTCTATATGAATGTTGCCGGACTCTTGTGCGGGCAGGAAAGAAGGCAATGCGACCAGGATGGCCGCCATGCACAGCAGACGATTAGTAATAAACCACTTCACGCTCATAGCCATCAGGAGTTATGGTAAATATATAGTAGCAACGTTTTTTCATGCAGTCGCTCATGTAATACATGATTCCGTCATCGAAAATGTCTTCTTCAAACAGATGGTGTTCATGAGCGGCTGTGCAGAATTGTATCCCGGGGAATTCGGTCACGTAGCGTTGGAATACATGAGCCACGTTATTATTGAATTCTCCACAGAACGGCCGGATGTGCATAGATATGACGGTCTTGTCGAACTCATCTTCACGGTCGTGTATCTGGTTTGTAAGAAACTCGAAATCCGGAATGGGCCGGGAGTAGTCATACTCGATGGCGTTGGTGTTCAGACAGACGAACTTTACCCGCCCGGCAATGAATGCGAAGTTGGGATCACCGAAAATGGCACGGTAAGTCTCTTCTCCTGTACCGAGGCAGTCATGGTTGCCGATCAAGGTCACATAGGGTACTTTAAGCTTATTCATGATATCCCGCTGCCAAATGAATTCTTTGGTTACGCCGAAATCACTCATGTCACCGCCATGGATCACGAAATCTATGTCGTCCCGCTGATTGAGGTGGTTTACAAAATCGACAGTTTCGTCATACCAGCGTTGGGAGTCACCCATTGTCACGAAGCGGAGCGTTGTCTTACCCTTGCAGTTTTTTTCTATTTGCTCGATGTTGTGTGCGTTGACGTCTGTCTCTCCGCTGATGTGCACATCGTAAGGATGGTAGTCTATCAAGTTGCAGCTGCTTGTCAATAAACAGGACAGCAGGAAGAATAGTTGTTTTTGTAATTTCATACGTAAGGCATTTGTATTACGTTCGGGTGAAAACTGTGTGCAAAGGTAGAGTTTTCTTTTGATAAAAACTTTTCTAAAATTCTTTTTTTCTGTCCTTTGCTGCCGAACCTCCTGCTTTCTGTTGCCGGATATGCCGTGCTTCGGTAGGAGGCAGTGCGTTTTCTGGTGAGGGAAACCCCTTTTCCCGTGCCGGATTTTACGGCATGCGGGAGAATGTCTAATTCTTGGACATCGGTGTCTAATTATTAGACATCTGTATGAATGATACATATTTGCATATTGCTGATAATCTGCTTGATAGTTGTTTTGGCACGCTTTCTGCAATATAAAAAGCAGGAAAATATATCTAATAAACGATAAACGGAATGAAACAAATCTATTATGTAATTCAGACTTTGCTGCGGGGACGTGGTTCCAATATTATCAAGATTATTTCTTTGGGGTTGGGATTGACGATGAGTATTCTGTTGTTTGCCCGTGTGGCTTATGAGCAAAGTTTCGACAAGTGTTTTAAGGATTATGACAATCTTTATCAAGTGTGGTCGGTATTTACCGTTAACGGAGAGAAATACGAGCCGTCGCAGGCAAACTTAGGGCCTTTAGCGGGAGCCATTCTTGAGAATTTTCCCCGGGAGGTGGAAGCTGCAGCCTGTATAGGACACTGGACGGTATCCCAGCCTCTTTACAATGGTAACGTGCGGTTTGACGACCGAAAGGTGTCCGCCGACTCTCTCTTTTTCCGCACGATGGGGATTGAGGTACTGAGCGGTAATCCGGAGCGCGATTTGGTACAGCCCGATGTCATTTATTTGAGCGAGCGTTTCGCGAAGAAAATTTTCGGTGACGAGAATCCCGTCGGTAAAGTTCTGAGCTACAATCATGAGATAAACCTTACTGTGAAGGGTACGTATGCCACTTTGCCCGACAACGCCACGATGAATCCCGAAGGAGTTGTTTCTCTGCCCACTTCCTTGAGTCGTGGCGGGCTGAACTATTCGTGGAGTGGGGGAGACAGCTGGACGGAATACATCCGTTTTCGCCCCGGTGCGGACAAGGCGGTTGTCAATGCGCGTATCGATGCGATGATAGACAAATACCGTCCGGCAGAGGACAAGAAGGAGGTTGGCTATACGGCTTTTGTGCAGCCTATCCGCGATACTTATCGCAACAATGAAGATGTGCGCCGCATGACGAATATCATGGGTGTCTTAGGCTTGGCCATTCTTTTTATGGCTGCGCTGAATTACGTACTGATTTCCATCTCTTCCCTGACTTACCGTGCCAAAGCGGTGGGGGTGCATAAATGTAGCGGTGCCGGGAGTGGCACTATTTTCCGGATGTTTCTTCTGGAAACGGGTTTCATCATATTGGGCGCATTGTTGCTGATGGTGTTGCTGCTGGTTAATTTCCGTGATTTTGTGGAGGACACTACAGTGGCGAAACTCTCCATGCTGTTTGCGCCGGAACGTATTTGGGTATCGGTCACGGTGGTAGCGACACTGTTTGTTGTGGGTGGCGTTTTGCCGGGAAGGCTGTTTTCACGTATTCCTGTTTCGCAGGTTTTCCATCGCTACACGGAAGGCAAGAAAGGTTGGAAGCGTCCGTTGCTTTTCATACAGTTTGCCGGTGTGGCTTTCATCTGCGGGTTGATGTGTGTGGTAATGGCGCAATACCGATACGTGTTGAGCAAGGATATGGGGTACAATCCGAAGAATCTTGTCGGGGGTGAACTCTATCTGGACAAGAAAGCTTCCTGTGACGCGGCATATCAGTTCTTCAAGGGATTGCCGTACGTGGAGGCAGTAAGCAGTGCCGAAGGTACGCCGATTTATGGATACAGTGGAAACTTCGTTTATGATGAGGCCGGCAACTCGTTGTTCTCCACGCGTTTCTGCTACTTTATGCGCGAAGATTATCCGGCAATGATGGGCATACCTTTCAAGGCGGGACGCATGGCACGCGAAAAAGGCGAAGCGGTGGTGAACGAGATTTTTGCGGAAAGAATGCATTGGGGCGACGAGGTGATAGGACGCAATGTCAACATGGGCAGAGAGAGTCTTAAAGTAGTGGGACTGCTGAAAGATTTCCAGATAGAAACCTTTACCAGCGAAAAGAAGCCTTTCATGGCAGTACCCGGTAAAACGTTCTATGGTGCCGTACATATCCGGCTGAAGGAGCCTTTTGCCGATAATCTCCAGAAACTGAATCAAGCGGCAAAAGAAGCGTTCCCCGACAAGACGATTGATTTCAAGGGCTACGAGCAGGTGATTACGGAGCAATACAACAGTGTCCGCGTATTCCGCAATGCCACGTTGCTGGCTACTGTCACCATGTTTTTCGTTATGTTGATGGGGTTGATAGGTTATACTACCGACGAGGTACGCCGCCGTTCAAAGGAGATTGCCGTTCGTAAAGTGAACGGGGCGGAGGCGAGCATGATACTTGAATTGCTTTCGCGCGACGTGCTCTACGTGGCTGCTCCGTCAGTGCTTGCCGGTACGATAGCTTCGTGGTATGTCAACAGTATCTGGATAGATCAGTTCGCGGAAAAGATTCCGTTGGGCTGGGTGGTGTATACGCTGATTGCAATGGCGAATCTGGCGGTCATCGTAGGTTGTGTCTTGTGGAAGTCATGGAAGATCGCCAATGAGAACCCGGTAGATAGCATAAAGAGTGAATAAAACAATATATAATATAAAACAGTAAATATCATGATTGAAATTAACAACATCAGTAAAGTGTTCCGTACATCGGAAGTAGAGACAGTAGCATTGAACCATGTAAACCTTGAAGTCAAGGAGGGAGAGTTTGTAGCCATTATGGGACCGTCGGGTTGCGGTAAATCCACCTTGCTGAATATCCTTGGGCTATTGGACAATCCTACGGAAGGAAGTTACAAATTGCTGGGGCAAGAAGTAGGTGATCTGAAAGAAAAAGAACGTACCCGTGTACGCAAAGGAAAGTTGGGCTTTGTTTTCCAGAGTTTCAACCTGATAGATGAACTGAATGTCTATGAAAATGTGGAACTTCCTTTGACTTACCTCGGAATAAAGGCGGGTGAACGTAAGCGTATGGTGGAAGATATCTTGAAGCGGATGAATATCAGCCATCGTGCCAAGCACTTCCCCCAACAGCTTTCCGGCGGTCAGCAGCAACGTGTCGCCATAGCCCGTGCGGTGGTTACCAATCCTAAACTGATCCTTGCCGATGAGCCTACCGGTAATCTGGATTCCAAGAACGGTGCCGAAGTAATGAATCTGTTGACAGAGTTGAACAAGGAAGGCACTACAATTATTATGGTAACCCATAGCCAGCATGACGCTAGCTTTGCACACCGTACGGTACATCTGTTTGACGGTAGCGTGGTGGCAAGTGTGGCGGCACAAGGAATCTGATAAAAACAGGACTGCTATTATGAGACAACTATATTATACGATACAAACATTGCTTCGCGGACGTGGAAGTAATGCCGTCAAGCTGATTTCATTGACACTGGGATTGTTGGTGGGCATCCTGCTGTTTTCGCAGATTGTCTATGAACTGAACTATGACACTTTCTACAAAGGACATGAACGGCTTGCCATGTTTGGAACCCGTGAGGTTTCTGCCGAAGGCATTGCCGGACATTGGGAATATGACACTTACCGTCCTGCGGCAGCTGCGTTGGCGGAGTCTTTCCCGGAGTTGGTAGAATGTGCCACTCCTGTCTTCTTCTGGTATCAGCCGGATTTATACATAGCCGACAAGAAGCTGGAAGAGACGAAAGTGCTTTTTGGCGATACTCTCTATTTCCGGACGATGGGCATTGAGGTATTGAACGGTGATCCCCGGCAATTGGCACAGGCGGGTAATGCCTTCCTTTCGAAGAGCAAGGCACAGGAATTGTTTGGCAGTGAAAATCCTGTCGGAAAGACTTTCAGCATGGATAAACGCTACGATATTACTGTGCGGGGTGTTTACGAGGATGTACCCGGAAATATATCCTTTCCCAGCAATGTCCTTATCTCCTTGCCTACGGTAGAGCAAAACTTCGGGCGGGGCACATGGAACAGCAACGATATCTATATGATTTATGTCCGTTTGCGCCACGAGGGTGATCTGGAAAAATTAAACAGCCGAATTACCGAAGCCATAGGACGTTATACGGACGTGAAAGGCCGTTACAACGGTGAAAGTATGGAGTGCCGGGTTCTTCCGGTGACGGACTTCTACTTCAGCAGTTCGGACAATGTGCGGCGGCTGGTCATTCTTGCCGTGTTGGGCTTTTCCATCTTTTTTGTAGCCGGCATGAATTATGCGTTGGCGGCTATTGCTACTATAGGGCGCAGGGCCAAGATGGTAGGGGTACATAAATGTTGTGGCGCGGATACCGGACACATCATGGGCATGTTCCTTTGGGAGACCGGATTGCTGATGGCGCTTGCTGTTGCAGGCAGCCTGTTGCTCATGCGGCTTTTCAGCGATCCTATAGAAGATATGCTGGGGCTGTCGCGAATAGGTGAGATTTTCACATGGCAGACGATTTGGGTACCTGCGCTGACCGTGGTCTTGCTTTTTCTTGTGGCGGGGGTACTGCCGGGACGGATGTTTGCCCGTATTCCTGTGACGCAGGTTTTCCGCCGTTATATGGACGACAAGCGCTCTTGGAAACGCGGGTTGCTGTTTGTGCAGTTTCTGGGAGTGGCGTTCATATCGGGAATGCTGGCAACCAGTGTAAACCAATATCATGACTTGATGAAACGTGACATAGGCTTTAGCTCTGAACGCCTTTGTGTAGGTACTGCTACCGCAGGCTTCGGTGAATTCTTTTCGGAAGAGTTTGTGCAAGGGGCGCAGCATGTAGCCGACGACATTCGTCGCCAACCGTTTGTGGAGACCGTAGGGTGCAGCGAGCAGAGTATGTTGGAACATTACTCTTCGCAGCCGGTGGAGGCAGAAGGAGGAAGCAAGCGCAGTCTGGTGCACTACCAGTATTTTGCCAAAGGCTTTCCCGAAGCTGTGGGGCTGGAACTTGTGGAGGGACGTTGGCCGCAGCAACCGGGCGAGGCGTTGGTAGGCGAGAATCTGGTGAAGGAGCTGAATTGGGGTGACCAGGTGATGGGACGTGAACTCCTGTCTGCCCGTCGCGGTATCCGGGATGGGCGTGCCAAAGTCGTGGGTGTGGTACGTGATGTACGCAATATGGGTTTCTTCCAAGGAAAGACCTGTGTGGCTTTTATCCTTGATCCGTCCTTGTGCGCTACCTTCCATGTACGTCTCAAGGCACCTCAACATGAAAATCTGGTCCGTCTGAATGACTTTGTAAAGCAAGCTTATCCCCAATCCGGTATTTCTTTTCTCAGCTATGAGGAAGTGCGCAGCAATGCCAATGCTTCTGTGCTTCGTTTCCGTAATACGGTTTATATGACTTCTGTCTGTATCCTTCTTATTGTGCTGACAGGTTTGGTGGGATATGTGAGTGACGAGACACAGCGCCGTTCAAAAGAGATTGCCGTCCGCAAAGTGAACGGGGCCGAAGCATCTTCCATCTTGCGGTTGCTTTCAGCCGGCATCTTGAAGGTAGCCATCGGTGCGGTTGTGATAGGCATTGCCTTTGCCTGGTATGTTTCAGACATTTGGATGGAACAGTTTCCGGACAGCACACTGCTTTCTCCTGTATGGTTTATTCTGTTGGGCATCTGTCTGTTGACCCTTATCGTGTTGGCGGTAGTGCTGAAAGCATGGCATATCGCTAATGAGAATCCGGTAAACAGCATCAAGAGCGAATAAATATCCCGAAACACTTGACATCGGCTTTTGAATGCCGTATATTTGTAGGGTGAATTTATAGATATTTCTTATTTAATTGGTCATAAAAGGAGAGGCATTGCTTCTCCTTTTCTTTTTCCCCCTCGTCGGATCTGTTTTGCAATGTTGTGCATTTATTCCTTCAATGATATATTTTGGCAGCTGAAACCAAGCGGGTTATCCGTTGAAATGAGAGGGATTTGTACTGAAAACCTCCGTACTTCAGGTGATTAAACTTTGTACTTCCGGACGATAAGGTGTATGGTTTCGGATGATGTGTTTCAGTGAAACAAATCATCTGTTCGGGGCAAACAGATGATCTGTTCAATAGAAATGCATGATGTGTTTTGAAAAAGGAAATGATGGGAGCCGCATGCGTCTGTTAATCTTCCGTAAATCTGCTCTTGACAATATGAAGAGCTATGCCGTGCGGACCGGCAGTCTTTTTATATAGATCCACAAAGCGATGACAGCCGTCACGAACGCGAAGAAATCCGATACAGGCATACATATCCAGATACCGTCCAGACCGAAGTAATGCGGAAAAATCAACAGTCCCGGCAGCAGGTATAACAACTGGCGTGTCAAGGAGAGGAAGATACTTATTTTCGCTTTGCCTATGCTCTGGAAGAAGTTGCCGATCACAATCTGCGCACCTACCAATGGGAATATGGCAACAGCGATGCGTACACCTCTGGAAGCGATATCTATCAACTCGTCGTCACTGGTGAATATGGCGGATATGGCATGGGGGAACAATTCGCAAATCAAGAATCCGGTACTGGTGATGCACACTCCGGCAATGATGGTCAGGCGCAGGGTGGCTTTCACACGCTCATGCTTCTGCGCACCGAAGTTATAGCCCACAATCGGCTGCATTCCCATCGTCAGCCCTAATACAATCATTACATAAAGCACCAGCAACCGGTTGATGATGCCGTATGCCCCGATAGCCATATCACCTCCGTACTGTTGCAGGCTGTTGTTTACGATGATTACAATGACGCATGCCGTTACGTTCATCAGGAATGGTGACATGCCGATGGATAATATACTGCCGATTATGCGCTTCTTCATTTTCCAGAATCCGGGATGTAAACGTACCACACTTGTCTTTTGCAGGAAATGGCTCACCACCCACACCATGCCGATGAACTGTGAGATAACCGTTGCCGTCGCTGCTCCCCGGATGCCCCAGTCAAACTGGAAAATGAAGATGGGAGCGAGGATTATGTTGCAGACCACCGTTACCATGGATGTAAGCATCGCTTTCCTGGGATATCCCGTGGCACGCATGATATTGTTCAGACCAATCATGGTATAAGTGACGGGTGTACCCAGCAAAATCACTTGCATGAAGTCGCGGGCGTATGGCAGCGTGCCGTTGCTGGCACCGAAGAAGCGCAGGATATCATCCAGGAATATAAATGAGATGCCGCCGAATACGAAAGCATTGACCAGGCAGAACATCAGCGTATTTCCCAGCACCTCTGTTGCGCCTTCCTGGTCTTTTTGACCCAGACGGATGGACGATATGGTGGAACCTCCTGCCGATACCATCGTACAGAAGGCCACAACTAAATTCATCAACGGGAAAGTGATGGCAAGTCCCGCAATACCCATGGCTCCTACGCCATGACCGATGAATATACTGTCGATAATGTTGTATAACGAGGTAATCGTCATACCGATAATGGCGGGTATAGAGTACTGTAACAACAGCTTGCCAATGCGTTCGGTTCCTAAAATATGCGGATTGTTCATTGATTTTAATCAATTAAGACATGCAAAGATATGAAATATTTGCTTCATTCGATGATTATTCAGACCTTTGTAGCCCGTATAATTATGGTATTAACAGAATTAGGTAAAAGAAAGTTTATGGACACAGTGAAATCAATGGCCGTCCTTTTTGATTTTGACGGCGTGGTGGTAGATACAGAGACGCAGTACAGCCGGTTTTGGCATCAGATGGGAAAGAAGTATTTAGGAATTGACGATATAGAAGGCAGAGTGAAGGGACAGACGCTGGTCTATATCTATGATACCTTCTTTCCGGGCATGATGAAGGAACAGGCTGAAATTACGGAATGTCTGAACCGGTTTGAGCAGGAAATGTCGTTTGACTTTATTCCCGGTGTACTTGATTTTATAACCGACCTTCACCGGCATCATGTAAAGACTGCGGTCGTTACCAGCTCCAACGAGGCGAAGATGGAGGCTGTCTATCGTGTCCATCCCGAAATAAAGACGCTTTTCGACCGTATCCTTACAGCCGAGATGTTCGCCGCTTCCAAGCCCGCACCGGATTGCTTCTTGCTGGGTATGGAAGTATTCGGCGCTACTCCCGACACCACGTATGTATTCGAAGACTCGTTCAATGGCCTGAAGGCAGGCATGGCTTCAGAAGCAACCGTTATCGGTTTGGCAACCACCAACTCACGTGAGGATATCGCTCCGTTGTGCCATTATGTACTGGATGATTTCACGGGCTTTACTTACGATAAATTAACTCAATTGCACAAGTAATCAGAAAAAGGATTACCTTTGCGGCGAAAAAAAAAGAAATGAATATGGCTGGATATATTTCAGATGACAATCGTAAAGTGACTACGCACCGCCTTGTTGAGATGAAACAGAGAGGCGAAAAAATATCAATGTTGACGTCATACGACTATACTATGGCGCAGATTGTGGATGGCGCCGGTATAGATGTCATTCTTGTAGGAGATTCCGCCTCCAATGTTATGGCGGGTAATGTGACTACTCTTCCCATCACCCTGGACCAGATGATTTATCACGGCAAGTCCGTGGTGCGCGGCGTGAAGCGCGCCATGGTAGTGGTGGATATGCCTTTCGGCTCTTATCAGGGAAATGAAATGGAAGGACTGGCTTCTGCCATCCGCATCATGAAGGAAAGTCATGCCGATGCTTTGAAACTGGAAGGAGGCGAAGAAATCATCGGGACGGTGAAACGTATTCTCAGTGCCGGTATTCCCATTATGGGACATCTCGGACTGATGCCTCAATCCATCAATAAGTACGGTACATATACGGTACGTGCCAAGGATGAGGCCGAGGCCGACAAACTGGTGCGTGATGCACATTTGTTGGAAGAGGCCGGTTGCTTTGCGCTGGTGCTGGAGAAGATTCCTGCCGCTTTGGCTGCCCGTGTATCCAGTGAGCTGACTATTCCTGTCATTGGCATCGGTGCCGGTGGCGATGTGGACGGCCAGGTTTTGGTCGTACAGGATATGTTGGGCATGAACAATGGTTTCCGTCCCCGTTTCCTGCGTCGCTATGCCGATTTGCATACGGTGATGACGGATGCCATCAGCCGTTATGTATCGGATGTGAAGAACTTAGACTTCCCGAATGAAAAAGAACAGTACTAACGGACTTATGACACTGAATTTCTGGCGGGTGTGTGTAGCAAACTTGTTGCTGTTTACATCTGTTTACATGCTGTTTCCCTTACTGCCTTTTATGATGGGGCAGCAATTGGGTATTCCCGTTACGCAAACGGGTGGCATGTTTCTGGCGTTTGCTGCGGCTTTGTTTGTGGTAGGACCGTTCCATGCTTATTTAGGTGATGCATACAAGCGGAAGAATGTGTTTTTATATTCCATGCTTGTCATGCTTGCCGCTACTTTGGGCTATGCTTTTGTAGATAGTTATCCGAAACTTTTGCTGCTCGCGTTCGTGCAGGGAGGCTGTTTCGGGTTGGCTACGACGGCGGGCATTACCGTAGCCATTGATATCACTACTTCTGCACGCCGCAGCGAGGGCAATGTCATTTATGCTTGGGCTGCTCGTCTGGGTATGTTGGTAGGGGTGGCATTGGGCGTGTGGCTGTACCGGATGTACGGTTTCCGTATGATGGCTTATCTTTCCGTTGCCATAGGACTGCTCAGCATGTTTCTTGTATCAAGAGTGTATGTTGCGTTCCGTGCTCCGATGGGGATGTCCTTGTGCAGTGTGGATCGTTTCCTGCTTCCGCGTGCATGGCTGCCGGCAGCCAACGTGATGCTGATAGCCTTTGTGTCGGGGGTCTTGTTGCCGCTGATGTTCACGGGGGACTACTGGTCTTTGCTGGCTTTGGCTGTGTTGGCCTTTGTCACCGTACCGTTTACAAGAATGTTCGTGAAGCTCTCTTATCACTGCCAGCGGGGAACGGCAAATACCACCTGCCAGCTGTCAATGGAAGCCGGTTTGCTGATTGGTGTCGCAGTGTCATGCCGAATGATGGATGTTACTGCGATTTATCATGTTGCCATGACGGCGGCCATATTTTCCATATTCTTCTTTGTCCTGCTGACCTATCCTTATTGTAAGAAGAAGCGGGTGAGGTAAGGAATGAAAATGACCAATCCTATAATTGCCGCCGCAGCAGCGCATACCAGTACTGCTCCGGCGGCAATGTCTTTTACTTGTCCGGCAATGGGATGACGTTCGGGTGAGACCAAGTCAACCAACTTTTCAATGGCGGTATTGAACAATTCCGCAGCTATCACTACTCCTATGCAAAGGAGAATGACCGTCCACTCTGTACGTGTGATTCCCAATGCAAATCCGGCAATGACCACTACCGCCGTGGCAATGAGGTGGAAACTCAGGTTCTGTTCCTTCCCTATGCAACAGCAGATGCCTTTCCAGGCATAGCCAAAACTGCGAAGTTGTTTTCTGAAGTCGTATTTCATGATTATAGGTGGAATCCGTTCCTGAACCTTAGTTCCTACTTACTTGTTTCACTCCCTTCACTGTCCTCAACTTCTTGACCAGCGCTTCCAGTCGTCCCGTGTCACCTACCATAACGGTCAGTGTGCCGGAGAACAAGCCGTCATGAGAGTCGATTCCGATGCTCCGCAACGTAATTCCCGTCTCCTTGGAGATGATGGAGGTAATGTTCGTCACGATACCGATATCATCATGGCCTACCACACGCAGGGTAATGGGATATTGGGTACCTTGTGATTTTCCCGCCCAGCGCGCCTTTACAATACGGTAGCCGAAGCGTGAGTGCAAATCACTGGCGTTGGGGCAGTCGCAGCGATGTATCTTGATGCCGCCCGTGACACTGACAAAGCCGAATACGTCATCCCCATAAATAGGGTTGCAGCAACGTGCCAGTTTGAAATCCAGCCCTTTCAGGTTCTGGTCGATGACAAGAACATCTTCCTTGCTTCCCGTCTCTTCCGGCAAACTCTGCTGCAGGTTGTAGCCTTCGGCGGAACGGTAGGTTATTTCGTCACGCACATCATTGTCACGCTTCTGCTGTTCCAGATATTTGTCGATGATGTTGTTCACATCAAGTGTCTCATCGGCAATGGCCTGGTAGAAGTCCGTCACTACTTTGAAACCGAGACGTTTGATAAGGCGCATCATGGTTGCCTCGTCATACTCTATCTTCCGGTTCTTGAACTTGCGCTCCAAAGTTTCCTTGGCAAAGGCATGCTGGCGGGCAGCCATTTCTTTCAATGCCTGGCGTATCTTGGTACGGGCTTTGGAAGTAGTCACGATATTCAGCCAGTCCTGTTTGGGAGTCTGGGTGTTGGAAGTCATGATTTCTACCTGGTCGCCGCTTTGGAGTATCTGCTTCAGCTGTACGTTCTTGCCGTTTACTTTGGCACCGATGCATTTGCATCCTAACTTGCTATGGATATGGAAAGCAAAATCGAGCACGGTAGAACCCTTGCCCAACTTGAACAGGTCACCTTTAGGAGTGAAGACAAAAACTTCGTCTTCATATAGGTCCAATTTGAAGCGGTCCATTGCCTCCAGTCCGTTGTCGGAGTTTTCAAGGGCCTCGCGTACGGAGGTCAGCCATTCGTCCAGGCCGGTTTCACCCTTTATGCCTTTGTAACGCCAGTGGGCGGCAAGACCGCGTTCCGCAATCTCATCCATGCGTTCGGTACGTATCTGTACTTCCACCCATTTGCCTTCGGGACCCATAACGGTAATATGCAGTGACTCGTATCCGTTGCTTTTGGGAACGGAGAGCCAGTCGCGCAATCGTTTGGGATTGGGCTGGTACATATCCGTCACGATGGAATAAGCCTGCCAACATTCCAGTTTCTCTTTTTCCAGGGGTGAGTCCAGGATGACACGTATGGCAAACAAATCATATACTCCTTCAAAAGGACATTTCTGCTTCTTCATCTTCTGGTAGATGGAATGAATGGATTTGGTACGTCCTTTGATGTGGAAGCTAAGTCCGGCTTCTTCTAATTTCTTCTGTACCGGAGCAATGAAAGCGGCGATGTACTTGTCACGCGATGCTTTCGTTTCGTTCAGTTTTTCCTTAATATGGTAGTAAACCTCTTTTTCGGTATATTTCAGCGAGAGGTCCTCCAGTTCGGACTTCAGTTTATATAGGCCTAACTTATGGGCGAGGGGAGCGTAGAGATATGCCGCTTCATTGGCTACTTGCCGGCGTGCTTCGTCATTGCCGCAATCTTTGATCTGCCGCATGATGTTCACGCGGTCGGCAATCATGATGAGTATGACGCGCATATCTTCAGCGAAGGACAACAGCAGGTTGCGGAAGTTCTCGGACTCGATGGTGGGACTTTTGGAATACAGGTCGTTGACGCGTATCAGTCCGCGGATGATGCCTGCTACATCCTCTCCATAATTCTGTTCCACCTCTTCGGCGGTACAAGTGCCGCATCGTACGGAGTCGTGCAACATGAGCCCCAGAATGGAAGCCCGCTTCATGCCGATTTCCTCTGCAACGATAACCGCTGTCTGCATATCCTTGATAACCGGATTCAGGCCAAACGTATCCCGTCGGATATAGTGGTTTTGTATAGTGTTGACAAGATGTGTTTTCAGCTTCCTGCAGTCACCCTTCAAAAGAGTTTCTCCGGAAAGCTGCAATAATTTTCGATAGAGAGAGAAAAGTCGTTTTTTCTCGTCAGTAGTGAAAAAATCATCTGTTTCCATAATCGTCCGTATTTTGTGCTTCAAAGGTAAGTGAAAAAAATAAATAAACGGTGTATATCCCCGCACAATTAAGGGATATACACCGTTTTTAAATAGATAAAAAGATTATTTACCGCAGATGGTTCCAGTAATCCATGTTCGTAATGATTTCCACTATGATTTTACGGTCTCCTTCCCGTATCTCATTGGAAGCATCTTGCGAGGCGTAAGATATTTTTTTGCCGACTCCTCTTGATTTCAGCATTTCTTCGGGAACACCTTTTTGCAGGAGGGCATTGACAACGGCGTCCGCACGTCTCCGTGACAACCCCATGTTGTATTGCGGTGATCCTTTGGCGTCCGTACATCCTGTTATGAGGTATCTTTTAGTGGTGTCGGCCAGCATGATTCGGGCTATCTGGTCGATAACAGCATCCGATTTCTCTGTTATTTCTGCCTTGTCGAACTCAAAATATATATTGTTGAACAAATCACACAATACGTTTGCATGGGCGGGAGCTTGCACCACTTTCTCCATGATTACAGGCTTTTCCACTACTTTCTCTACTATCTTTTCTACATATTGGATTTCCGGTTTTGCCTTTTTGGATTTGCCTCCAATACGCCATATAAGCCTCACGGTTCCTTGCCATGAATTGGCGATGTGCTTGTATGGCATTATGAGATAGTCTGCTTGGAGCCCCATGCCGAATTTGTCATTCAACCACATGTTTACTCCCGCTCCCAACGAAACAGGGACCAGATTATGCTTGTCGCTTCCTTCTTTGTTGTAGTCGTTCGACAAATTCCAGCCCATTTCCTTGCTGTCGAACTCTTCTATCCCGTTGTAATTGACGTTGAAGTTCTTATACATGTAGTTCACTCCTGCCCGCAGAAAAGGATCGATATAGCTGGAGTGAAAGTACTCACCCAAGCGCCATTGAAGTCCCAGGCCTGCCATACCTACCCATCTTGACTCGTGTCCGTTGCGTACGGGGTCTGAACTATAATCCAACATCCCCTGCAAATCCAGGTAAAAATGAGAGTTAAGTTCCCGGGCAACATACAGGTGTCCTCCAAAAAGGAGATCCTTCTTGCTGGTATTTATGGTATAGCCGCCTTTGTGGTTAGTCTGGAAATTAATCACATTGAACCGTGTCATTTGGAGTCCTGTACCTCCTACACCAATTTCCCAGGCTTTTTTAGTGCGTTCCATGCCTGTATGTACATTGTCTTCCTCTGCACTGTTCCCTGAGGACTTTTGTGCATTGGCCGGTACGCCGATGCACAAAGCAGGAACAAGGAATAGTGTTGCATAAATCTTATGTATGTATATCTTCTTCATATTCTTATTCTTCATAGGTAACTTCTACTTCTGGTAATTCATAGGAACTGTTATAGTTTTCAACAATGAATGTCTTGTCATCCTTTCCTTTTCTGAGCCAACCTTGGGTGTACGAATAGAAATATACACTACCATTATTATTTACGCCAATGGTTGCGTTGAGGAATGGTGCAAACACTTTAAAATTCGGGACTTCGGCAGAAGAAGTGTTGTTGGAACTTGATGCCGTCTGTGAACCGGCTGATGAAGTATAATTGAATGTAACGTATGCCATTTTAAGTTTTCTAGCTTCTTCTTCCGTATAGGTAACGGGTTCTACATAATCCATCTCGTTTTCTTTTACGGTACGTTTAGTTGATGACTTATAGATTTTTGTAAAATCCATCTTTGAAAAATCAAATTCACCTTCAACAGATGAGAAACTGGGTGCCTCACCATTTGAGATTGTTTTCAACTTTAGCTTTTTTAATGTAGGTCCCATCTGGTAAGGAGCCAATAAACATACACCGTTCCATTGGAAACTTTCTCCATAATAAGGATCTCTGGATTTTACTGTGTAGTAAACATCGGTACCGTCCCAATATTCAGATTGGTTGTTCTTGAATTTTCCGGGATTCTCCTGAACAAACCGATAAGTATAAATATAGTAATAATACCCTCCACTACTTGAACTACTACTTTGAGATGAATATAATTTTTTATCTGATAAAATACTTTTAGGGTTATTTTTATCGGAGATTCTATAAGCATCCAGATATCTTGAAGCACTGTTCGGCAAATAGGAAGGAATTTTCTGCCACTCATCCTCCGGGTTTAGTCTCCGCTGTATATAAAAATATAAATATTGATAACTGCCTAATGAGTTAGAGTTGTCCTTAAGGACCATTCTCATGCGTACTCTATTAGGTACATACGTGTTTTTGGCAGATTGCTGTGGCTCTTTTCCTGCTATGGTGACTTCTTTTACCGTTCCCCAACGCAGGTTTATATCCTGAATTTCAGGCAGGTCTTCTTTAGGGACGATGAACTCTCCCTTATCATCGGCGGTATATACCTTTTCCGCGCTGATACCTGGCATGCCTTTCACTTGGGCTTTGGGCGCGATTTGTCCGGTTTCGTCATAGACTTTATAAAGTACTCCACCGTCAGAGGTACGTACATACTCACCATATTCCGATTGGGAATATTGCGCAATGACATTGGGTATTCCTTTGATGATGGTTACTTCCGTTCCCGGTTTGCCCGGTTCTCCCGGTTTTCCATCTTTACCGTCTTCACCATCCTTACCGTCTTTTCCGCGCAGGTAGTCGTAAAAATCATCCGGAGTATTTTTGTCACAGTCCCAGACGCCACCGTTTCTATGGTCGGTAAGCGCGTCTAATGTTCCGCAACGTTTGGCTAAGTCGTTTTTCCATAATTCATAGGCTGATAGACCGTTCGTTCCGTTTATGCCGTCTTTTCCTGCCAGATAGTCGAAGAAATCCTTTTCTGCTACTTTATCGGAAGGCCATTTCTGTCCGGGGTTCTTGGGGTCATCCACATTGCCTGCAGTTACGGTTTCTTTCCATAGCTCGTAAGCTGATTTTCCGTTACTGCCGTTTGTTCCACTTAGATAAGTGTAAAAATCCGCCATTGTGATTTGATCCTTTGGCCATGGAACATTGTTCTTGTCTTTGATTTTGTCATTTTTGACGTCATTTACCCATAATTCATAGGCAGATGCTCCGTTCACTCCATTTTCACCCCGTGCTTTTATCCCGGTATCCTTGTTTCCTATCCACCAGTTGCCGTTAGTGCCTATTTGTGGTGATACTCCGTCATCTCCTTTGGCACCTTGTGCTGCAATTCCGGTATCTTCGTTTCCTATCCACCATGTTCCATTCTTGATGACCGGAGTAAGTCCGTCTTTACCGTTTTCCCCTTGTTCCCCTTTGGGACCTTGTGCTGCAATTCCTGTGTTGGAGTTTCCTATCCACCAATACCCATCCTTGATATAAGGAGTAAGTCCGTCACTGCCTTTTTCTCCTTGGGCCTTTACTTTTGTATCAGAATTATTGATCCACCAGTTTCCGTTCGGACCTACATAGGGAGATGCTCCGTCTTTACCGTTTTCCCCTTTTTCTCCTTGGGCAGAGATACCGGTATCGTGACTGCCGATGTACCAGTTACCATTTTCACCCACATGCGGAGTGATACCGTTCTCACCATCTTTCCCCTTAAAGTATAAGAAGAAATGTTCCATGGTTGTTTGGTCCTTGGGCCAGTCTATACTTCCTTCAACAACAGATTGTTTCCATAATTCATAGGCGGAAAGCCCGTCTTTTCCGTTGATTCCGTCTTTCCCATCCTTGCCTGTAGCCTTTATGCCGGTATCTTTATTACCGATGTACCAGTTTCCGTTTTCGCCGATATGAGGTGTCTGTCCATCCCTTCCGCTGAGGAAATCCCAGAAATCAGATTCTGTATTTTTTGAAGAAGGCCAATTTTGGGAAGGATCATGAGGGTTGGTTACATTGCCTTGGGCAAGCATGGCTTTCCATTGCTCGTATGCAGACATACCGTCTGCTCCCTTGTCTCCTTTTTCCCCCTTGATGTAAACCAGAAAGTCAGTCAGGTTGATTTTATCGGAAGGCCAGTCTATATGGCCGGCCTCCACTTCTTCTTTCCATATTTCATAGGCAGACTTACCGTTGGGGCCTTGAGGACCCTGAGGCAGTTCAAAATCAATACTACTACATGAAGAATAGAGAATACATAGTAGTAATACCAACAAATAGTTTTTACGTTCTTTTTTTGTATGCATAATTATAAATAATTAAAATAAAACATTCCCCAACAGGCGGTTTGATTCGTTTTACATCTTAAACTACTGTGCTTATGCGATTTGGATCGCAATGATATCAGTGCTTATATCGGTGCAAATTTCTTTGTTTTGCCATAAAGGAGAGTTTCATATCACAGAGATACGGTTGCGTATAACCGTATCTCTCTTTCATATTTATGCAGAATTTGTTTCTTATTTTATGGAAGATGGTGCAGATACTGACACGGTTCCAGTCAGTTTCTGAGAACATATTTCCTATGCCTTGTCCTTCAGCGGTAATACGATATTATCTATATTTGTTGTCTTTTGAGACATTGAATGCTGGCTTGACATTGTCTGTGGCTGCATTATTCAAGGGGAGTTTGGCATTTCAGCACTTCTCCCTTTTTACGTATTTCATTGGGTGTGGCTCCAATATTTCTTTTGCAATAGGTGGTGAAGTGGGAAAAAGTCTTGAAATGATAATCCAACATTATCTGTTTAATAGGCAATGTGCTTTCTTTCAGTTGGAATTCAATGTCGCAAGATGTTTGCTTTTGTAACCATTGGTACGGGGTAGTTCCATGAAAACACCTTTTGAATAATTGAGTGAAAACAGGTTCATTGTATCCACATAAAGTAGCCAATTCTTTAGCTGTTCTGCAACTCTTATAGTGCGTCATGACAGCAACGAAGAACTGCAAGTCGTTTGATAAGGCATCATGAAAGATAGAAGCTATCTGATGCTTGCTGTAGCAAATCTTGAACAATGAGAACAGTTCATATTCCTTCGCCCTGTGTAAATCCGGGATTTCCGTTCCGTTTTTCATATAATCCACCAATAAATCTAGGAAAGAGCGCATCAGTGGATGGACAGGAAGTACCTCTATGGGTTTTATATCCTTTACTGTTACGTCTTTCAGATATTCTATTATCCTGTTGTGCAGATAAGGAGCCACAATGTTACATGCATGGACAACGATTTGTACGTCATTCATGGCCTTGATTTTACATTTATGTAAACTGCTGATAAAGAAGAATTCATTCTGGATTGCTATCAGCGGCATCGACTCAATTTGATCTTTGAAGAGGCACAATGAGCCTTTTAGCACGAAACAAACTTGGAATTCATGATTTTCGTTTAGGTCCTGGATTATTTCCCCTTTGCTCATCTGAAAACATCTGAATTGACTGAATCTGGATAACGCAAGAGGATCACGATATAATTTCTCTAATAAAAATAGCATTTCCATATAATATTAACATTTAGGAGTGGAAAAAAGTTCTGATGCATCTTTTTTTAGCAAATATAATTGGATATTTAGAATGTTTTAAAGTTGAGAAAGGATATGAAACCAAATCAATACTAATATGAAATCAAATCTCTATTTTAGGAAAGAAACCGCAAGATATGAATACTGTGACGCTATATAAAGAAAAAAATAACTTTTGCATTTTCTTTTGGAGAGTCGGTTTATTTTTTTGTATTTTTGGGCATAAATTAATAAAACAAGATATTATGATGACACTGCAAGACAAAGAATTGCTCGCAAAGAAGGGTATCTCTGAACAACAGATTGCCGCCCAGTTGGCTTGTTTCAAAAAAGGTTTTCCTTATCTGAAGCTGTTTGCAGCCGCTTCTGTGGAGAATGGCATACTGGCTCCGGATACTGATGAACAAAAGAAATATTTGGATGCATGGGAGGCATATACTCAAACGGACAAGACGGTAGTGAAGTTTGTTCCGGCTTCGGGAGCTGCCAGCCGTATGTTTAAGAATTTGTTTGAGTTCTTGGGAGCTGATTATGATACTCCCCAGACCAATTTTGAAAAGACTTTCTTTGAAAGAATAGAGAAGTTCGCCTTTTATGATGATTTGAATGCCGCTTGCCAGAAAACTGCCGGGAAAGAGATTCCTACCTTGGTGGCTGAAGGTAACTACAAAGCCGTAGTCGCTGCGCTGCTTGAAGGGGCGGGACTGAACTATGGCGCTCTTCCCAAAGGTTTGCTGAAGTTCCATAAATATGAGGACGGCAACCGTACTCCATTGGAAGAACATCTGGTGGAGGGTGCGCTGTATGCGGCCAACAAGAACGGCAAGGTTAATGTACATTTCACGGTTTCTCCCGAACATCGCGCCCTGTTCAAGGCATTGGTTGACGAGAAAGCAGCCGCATACGCCAAAAAGTATGGTGTGGATTACAGCATTTCTTTCTCTGAACAGAAGCCCAGTACTGATACGGTGGCTGCCGATATGGAGAACAATCCGTTCCGCGATAACGGTAAACTGCTGTTCCGTCCCGGTGGTCATGGTGCGTTGATTGAAAATCTGAATGATCTTGATGCGGATGTTATCTTCATCAAGAACATTGATAACGTGGTGCCCGATAAACTGAAAGGCGATACCGTATTATATAAGAAATTGATAGCCGGTGTACTGGTTGCTTTACAGCAGCAGGCCTTTGCTTATCTGCAGTTGCTGGATAGCGGTAAATACACGCATGAGCAGATTCTTGATATTCTGCAGTTCCTGCAGAAGAAGCTTTACTGTAAGAACCCTGAGGTCAAGAACCTTGAAGATTCTGAACTGGTCATCTATCTGAAGGAAAAACTGAACCGTCCGATGCGTGTCTGTGGCATGGTGAAGAATGTGGGTGAACCCGGTGGCGGTCCGTTCCTTGCATACAACAGTGACGGTACCATCTCTCTGCAGATTCTTGAGAGTTCACAGATTGACGTGAATGATCCGGAGAAAAAGGATATGTTTGAAAAGGGTACCCATTTCAACCCGGTAGATTTGGTATGTGCCGTAAGAGATTATAAAGGACATAAATTCGATCTTGTAAAGTATGTGGATAAGGAGACTGGCTTTATCTCCTATAAATCCAAGAACGGCAAGGATCTGAAGGCTCTTGAACTTCCCGGTTTGTGGAACGGTGCCATGAGCGACTGGAATACGGTATTCGTGGAAGTTCCTTTGACTACATTCAATCCGGTGAAGACGGTGAATGATTTGTTGAGAGAACAACATCAATAAGGTTATAAAATCGTTAAATCGTAAATAAATAGATGAAGAAAATTTTATTGTTAGGTTCCGGTGAGCTGGGCAAGGAGTTTGTGATCTCCGCCCAACGCAAAGGCCAGTATATCATTGCGTGTGATTCGTATGCCGGAGCTCCCGCCATGCAGGTGGCAGATGAGTGTGAAGTGTTCAGCATGTTGGATGGTGACGCCTTGGAACATGTGGTGCGTAAGCATCAGCCGGATATTATTGTACCGGAAATAGAGGCTATCCGTACGGAACGTCTGTATGACTTTGAAAAGGAGGGAATCCAGGTGGTACCCAGTGCACGTGCCGTAAACTTCACCATGAACCGTAAGGCTATACGCGATCTTGCCGCCAAAGAACTCGGATTGAAAACCGCTAGATATTTCTACGCCAAATCTTTGGATGAGTTGAAAGCCGCTGCCGAGAAAATAGGCTTTCCTTGTGTGGTAAAGCCGCTGATGTCTTCTTCCGGTAAAGGACAGTCACTGGTCAAGAGCGCCGACGAGTTGGAACATGCCTGGGAATATGGGTGTAATGGGAGCCGGGGTGATATCAAGGAACTTATCATTGAAGAATTTATCAAGTTTGACAGTGAGATAACTTTGCTCACCGTGACTCAAAAGAATGGTCCCACTTTGTTCTGTCCGCCTATCGGACACGTGCAGAAGGGTGGGGACTACCGTGAGAGTTTCCAGCCTGCCCATATCGATCCCGCCCATCTGGTAGAAGCACAGGATATGGCAGAGAAAGTGACCCGTGCATTGACCGGCGCAGGACTTTGGGGAGTGGAATTTTTCCTCAGCCATGAAAATGGAGTTTACTTCTCCGAACTTTCTCCGCGTCCGCATGATACAGGCATGGTAACTTTGGCGGGAACACAGAATCTCAATGAATTCGAGCTCCATTGCCGGGCAGTGCTTGGTTTGCCTATTCCGGGTATCAAGCAAGAGCGTATCGGTACCAGCGCTGTAATCCTTTCACCGATTGCCAGTCAGGAACGTCCCAACTATCGCGGTCTGGAGGAAGTAACCAAGGAGGAGGATACTTATCTTCGGATCTTCGGCAAACCTACTACCCGTGTGAACCGGCGTATGGGGGTTGTATTATGCTATGCACCGTTGAGCAGTGATCTTGATGCCTTACGCGATAAATGTAAGGGTATTGCCGCCAAAGTGGAAGTATATTAAACAATTCGTACTTGATGATTAGTGTGGGCGGGTAATCTTATCATATGATTGCCAACCCACTTTAATCATTACCCATAGATTATCATTCAAATTTCCCTTGATAGACAAATGCCTTTTCTCCAAAATTCACTTCCGGTAATGAAGCGTCTTCTTTAAATATTCCATAAACCGATGATCCGGATCCACTCATGGAGGCATAGATAGCTCCTTGCCGATACATCTCTTCTTTTATTTCTCCTATAGCCGGGAACTGGGGAAATACGCTCTCTTCGAAATCATTGACCATAATCCCTTTCCATTCTTCTACGGGCAACTGTACGATATCTTTCAAGGATCTGTCCGGGCGATGCGGTCTGATCCGGGCAAATGCATCTTTGGTTGATACGAAAATATCCGGTTTGACCAACCATATCTGATATCCTTTCAGTGAAAATGTAATGGGGGAGAAGATATTGCCAATCCCTTCGGCGTATGTAGGCTGGTTCCGGACAAAGAATGCACAGTCTGCACCCAGTCTGGCGGCATAATCTTCTAATTCCTCAGTTGCCAGTCCGAGATTGAACTTCTCGTTCAGCAACTTCAGCATGAAAGCCGCATCTGCCGATCCTCCTCCCAGTCCTGCCCCCGACGGTATGTGCTTAAACAGGTGGATGTCTATCGGTGGGAGATTGAACCGGGCATCCAATAATTTGTAAGCTTTTACCACCAGATTGTTCTCTGCCTCTCCGGCTATTTCCATACCTGCCTGATGCAGGCGGAACTTTTCGTTTCCTTCGTTCAGTATATTTATCTCCAGTGCGTCTTCAACGGGAACCGGGTAGAAGATCGTCTCTAAATTATGATATCCGTCAGGGCGCTTTTCAGTAATATTCAGCCCCAGGTTTATTTTGGCATTTGGAAAGACAAGCATGATTTGACAGGCAAATTAAAAAATGAATAATTAATAATTAAAAAGAGGAAGCGGCGGAGCAGGACTTCCGTAGGCAAAGTTAGTGAATTCTGTTTATAATAGATTGATAATAGATTGAAAACTTAACAATGATTTATTTATCGCTATGAATAAAATCGATTATCTTTGCTTCCCCTTTTTGAAAAAGGGAGAGTTCATTTAATTTCTAATTTTCAATTTTTAATTCATAAAGTGGCAGAACAAAGAAAAACATTCCGCACTCCGAAGAGCAAGAATCCGCAGCCCGTTACAGATTACGGACGTATCCAGCCCCAGGCACCGGAGTTGGAAGAGGCGGTGTTGGGTGCTTTGATGATTGAGAAAGACGCTTATTCTTTAGTAAGTGAAATTCTTCGTCCGGAGTCATTCTACGAGCATCGGCATCAACTGATCTATTCCGCAATCACGGATTTGGCTGTAAACCAGAAGCCGGTTGATATCCTTACCGTGAAGGAACAACTTTCCAAGCGGGGAGAATTGGAGGAAATAGGCGGTCCGTTTTATATTACCCAGCTAAGTAGTAAGGTTGCGTCTTCTGCGCATATTGAGTATCATGCCCGTATCATTGCCCAGAAGGCATTGGCTCGTGAACTGATAACTTTTACCAGCAATATTCAGAGTAAGGCTTTCGATGAGACTCTGGATGTGGATGATTTGATGCAGGAAGCTGAAGGCAAGCTGTTTGAAATCTCCCAGCAGAATATGAAGAAGGATTATACGCAGATTAATCCTGTCATTGCCGAGGCATACGATCTTATCCAGAAAGCTGCTGCCCGTACGGATGGTTTGAGCGGTTTGGAAAGCGGCTTCACCAAATTGGACAAGATGACTTCCGGCTGGCAGAAGTCCGACCTTATCATTATAGCTGCCCGTCCTGCCATGGGTAAGACGGCATTCGTACTTTCTATGGCAAAGAACATCGCTGTAAATTTCCGCAATCCGGTTGCGTTGTTTTCTCTTGAAATGAGTAACGTGCAGCTGGTGAATCGTTTGATATCCAACACGTGCGAGATTCCGAGTGAGAAAATCAAAAGTGGACAGTTGGCGGATTATGAATGGCAACAGTTGGACTATAAGTTGCGCGACCTGTTGGATGCCCCCTTGTATGTGGATGATACCCCATCTTTGTCGGTCTTTGAGCTGCGTACCAAAGCACGCCGTCTGGTGCGTGAGCATGGGGTGAAAATCATCATCATTGACTACCTTCAGTTGATGAATGCAAGCGGAATGTCGTTTGGTAGCCGTCAGGAAGAGGTAAGTACCATTTCGCGTTCTTTGAAAGGTCTGGCCAAAGAGTTGAATATTCCTATTATAGCGCTGTCACAGTTGAACCGTGGTGTGGAGAACCGTGAAGGCGAGGAAGGCAAACGTCCCCAATTGAGTGACCTCCGTGAGTCCGGTGCCATCGAACAGGATGCCGATATGGTATGCTTCATCCACCGTCCTGAATATTATAAAATCTATACTTCTGCCGATGGCAGTGACCTGCGTGGTATGGCGGAAATTATCATAGCCAAGCATCGTAACGGTGCTGTAGGTGATGTACGCCTGCGGTTTATCGGTCAATATACCCGTTTTCAGAATCCGGAAGATGATATGGTTATCCCACCTCCAACGGAGGGGGGAGGCTATATGGTCGGTTCGGGCATGAACACTCCTATAGGGAGTTCTTCTACACCGCCACCGCCCTCATCGGCCGATTTCGTTCCCCAGACAGACAATCCTTTCGGGGGAGTAGGAACGGATGGACCGTTGCCATTCTAAAGATAAGTCCAAATAAAAAGTTAATATCGTGTTTGCAGGAAGTTAATATCATGCAGACACGATATTAATTTTTTGTACTGCATGATATTAATACTTTGTGCTACATGATATTAGTAGGTTGTAGCCTAAAGATTTTCATTTTTAATTATAAAAATATTTTGTAATTTCATTTCTTGAAGCTACCTTTGCGACCATTAAGCGAATGTCTTTTGAATACAGGCTGTTCTTAATTGATTCGTTTAAGGTTTCTTTCAGGTTTGGAAGGCCACATATGTGTTTCACTGCTCTTTTTCTGTGATAGTGGGGAGTCTTGAAATAAAATGAATGCAGAATAAGTTATTGAAAATAATCGCATTACATAATTTGACCGGGAGGTATTTCACTACTCCGGTGTCCCCCGAAAATATCCTTTTCTCAGCTAATAATCGATAGCGATAATCGAGTTTTGTTTATTGACAATGAATACTTTATATAATTGGTTTGCCGTCCGTGTCACTTATGGCCGTGAATTGGTATTAAAAGCCATGTTAGATGAGGAAAAGATAGAGAGTTTCATCCCTATGCGTTATGAGTACGTTTCCAGGAATGGCAAGCGGATGCGCAAACTTGTTCCCGCTATCCACAATCTCGTTTTCATTCATTGTACCCGTAAAAAAATGGATGAAATAAAGGAATTGTTTGGTGCCAAGGTTCCTATACGCTATATCATGGATCGTGAAACCCGCCAGCCCATTGTTATCCCTGATGAGCAGATGCGTAGTTTTATTCTTGTCTCCGGCAATTACGACGAGGCTGTGCTTTATCTGGAGCCTACGGAACTTGCCTTAGTGAAAGGGCAGAAGGTGCGTATTACGGATGGCATCTTCAAAGGTGTTATCGGGGAATTTGTCCGTATCCGTCATGATCGCCGGGTGGTGGTGAGCATAGAGGGGGTGATGGCGGTTGCTACTACTTTTATTCATCCGTCGCTGGTGGAGGCGGTGGAAGGATGATGATGCAAGATTTTTGATTCAATATTTTTGTGTTGCTTTTTAGTACTGCTGTTTATGATGGTGGGGTTTGTTTTATGCATTTAAGAATAGGTGGAAATTAAAGACTAAGTTTCTGCTTTGATATATTTATATGAAGAAAGTTGCATTAATCACAGGTATTACCGGTCAAGACGGTTCTTTTCTTGCTGAGTTTCTAATTGAAAAAGGTTATGAGGTTCACGGCATTCTTCGCCGCTCTTCCTCATTCAATACAGGTCGTATTGAACATCTTTATCTAGATGAATGGGTACGTGACATGAAGAAAGACCGCCTGATAAATCTTCATTATGGGG
>OGLE01000427.1_pt1 | contig 41816 bp, 33 predicted proteins | sample 1572671 | NCBI WGS metagenome assembly OGLE01 (sample SAMEA2581923, study PRJEB24529) | metagenome | biome: Human gut stool | place: China | collected 2011 | reverse complement strand
GGGGTTGCGTAATTTGTGTAATTTGTGTTCTAAATCTTTATTTTGACACACCTCCTTCTTTATTCTTTTAGGAGGTTCTAATTCCAAATTAAAAGTCCATCTTCTCAAAAATAGAGTTCTGGCATCCCTCTTTGCTGATTCAAGACCGTCTCGTCACTGAATTATTTCCGCATCCTCAATATTGTCAACACCCTTCACCGGAGTATCCGGCGCCTTGGGACGCCTGCGCGTGAACTTGAACCAGTTCACCAATTCCGAAGCCGCATACACCAGACTGCTGACACCTATTATAATAAATGCCGTAGAGCGTACTCCCGTAGGATTGAACAAAGCTATCAGGCCGGCAATCAGAATCAATGCCGGAACCACATAAAAGCCTCCCGGAACCGGCATCCAGCGACGTGCCGCCGAAAGCGAGGCTATCTGCTGCACTCCTCCCATCACCAGGATAAATCCCAATACAAAAGTCAGCAGGTCGGCAAAAAAACCGGGCATGACAATCAGCCACAGACCAAACAGCAGGCTGCCTACCCCTTCAACAGGGAAGCGGCGGCGCATTTCGGCGTTCTGGGCAAAATAGCCGATGACACTGATCAATGAGGGCACCAGGAAAATGATACCTATCGTAATCACAAAATAATCACCGGCCCGGTCGGGAAACATGACCAGTACCAGACCGATTACAAGCGCGCATATCGCACGCAAAAATGAATAACTTATTCCTTTCATGAGTCTATGTTTTTTTGCGAAGATACAGATTTATCCGAACAACTCCGCAGGAAAGCCCCGAAAAATCAATTCACATTCAACCAGGCATTCATGTCTTCGGCTACCAAAAGCCAATATAATAACAGAAGAATTGCAATAGCCACTCCAATCGCGACCAAATGTTTTCGTTTCATTGTTTGTTCCTTTCTTTTTTTAGTGTAAATAATTGTCATATCATACGCTAATAGAACAACAATTCAATAAAAATGTTCTATTGAAGAAAAAAAGTAAGTTTTATTTTGATGTTTCAGACATAGTGCTTATATTTGTCCCCGTCAAAAACGAAAAAAGACAATGAAAACAAGGTTCGTAAATACATATTGGTGGTGGCACCCGTTACAACTCCGGCAGTCGTAAGGGAGCAGTGCTCGTATGTATATATGTAATATATTATAAGGAATAAGAAAGAGCCCTGTCGCACCAAGCGACGGGGCTCTTTTCGTTAAATCAACACCTTCAAATATCAGTTATGAGTTATTTAGTTGACAAAGATGGTTATTACGGAGAATTCGGCGGAGCATACATCCCCGAGATACTTCACAAATGTGTAGATGAATTGCAGGACACCTATCTCAAGGTATTGCAAAGTGAAGACTTCAAGCATGAATACGACCAGTTGCTTCGTGACTATGTAGGGCGTCCTTCCCCACTCTATCCGGCACACCGCCTGTCCGAAAAGTACGGCTGCAAAATCTATCTCAAGCGTGAAGACCTGAACCACACCGGTGCCCACAAAATCAATAACAGTATCGGACAGGTACTTCTGGCGCGCCGCATGGGCAAGCGCCGTATCATTGCCGAAACCGGTGCCGGACAGCACGGAGTTGCCACGGCCACCGTCTGTGCACTGATGAACATGGAATGCATTGTTTACATGGGCAAGACCGACGTGGAGCGCCAGCACGTCAATGTGGAGAAGATGAAGATGCTGGGAGCAACCGTAGTCCCGGTCACCAGCGGCAACATGACGCTGAAAGATGCCACCAATGAAGCCATCCGTGACTGGTGCTGCCATCCATCGGACACCTACTACGTCATAGGCTCTACCGTAGGGCCACACCCATACCCCGACATGGTGGCACGCCTCCAATCCGTCATCAGCGAAGAAATCAGGAAACAGCTCCTTGAACACGAAGGACGGGAATGCCCCGACTATCTCATTGCCTGCGTGGGCGGAGGAAGCAATGCGGCCGGCACAATCTATCATTACATAGATGACCCACGCGTGCAGATTGTACTTGCCGAGGCAGGCGGAAAAGGGATAGAAACGGGCATGACCGCCGCCACCATCGCTCTCGGCAAACTGGGCATCATCCACGGTGCACGCACATACGTTATCCAGAATGAGGACGGGCAGATTGAGGAACCTTATTCCATCTCTGCCGGACTGGACTATCCGGGCATAGGGCCCATGCACGCCAACCTTGCGGCACAGAAGCGTGCCCTTGTCCTCTCTGTCAATGACGACGAGGCCATCCGGGCTGCCTATGAACTGACAAAGTTGGAAGGCATCATCCCCGCACTCGAAAGTGCCCATGCACTCGGTGCACTGGAAAAGATGAAATTCAAACCGGAAGATGTGGTGGTCCTGACCGTTTCGGGAAGAGGGGACAAGGATGTAGAGACGTTTTTGAATTTTGAATTATAAATTATTTGAGAAGGCAATGAAACAATATCCATATGCCACAGTCAGCCGCACCGTACTTGGCGACCTGCATACTCCGGTGAGCACGTATCTGAAAGTACGTGATCTCTTTCCACAGAGCGCCCTGATGGAAAGTTCCGATTATCATGGCAGCGAAAACAACCGTTCTTTCATCGGTCTCTGTCCGGTGGCAAGCGTCAGCATTGACCACGGTATCGCCGTTTTCCGTCTGCCCGACGGTACCCGTGAGGAGCATCCCGTAACAGAAGGATACCGTGTGGAAAACGCCCTTAATGATTTTCTGGGCCGCTTCCGCGTGGAAGGCGAGTATAGCCGTTATTGCGGACTCTACGGATACACTTCCTTCAACGCAGTACGCTATTTTGAGAATATCCCCGTCAAGGACAGTCGAGAGGCAACCAATGACGCACCGGACATGCTCTACATACTGTACAAATACCTTATCATCTTCAACGATTTCAAAAACGAGATGATGCTTCTTGAAATGCTTGCCCCCGGTGAAGCCAGCGAACTGGATACCGTGCAGAAAGCCATCTACAACCGCAACTACACCGTATACGATTTCCGTGCCGTCGGTGAAACCACCTCTCCGCTCACCGACGAAGAGCATAAAGTGAACATCCGCCAAGGCATAGCCCATTGTCTGCGAGGAGACGTTTTCCAGATGGTCCTGTCCCGCCGTTTTGAACAACGCTTTGTGGGCGATGACTTCAAACTTTACCGTGCCCTGCGCAGCATCAACCCCTCCCCCTACCTGTTCTATTTTAACTTTGGCGGTTTCCGCATCTTCGGTTCCTCACCCGAAACCCACTGCCGCATCGAAGGACGCCATGCCTATATCGACCCCATCGCCGGAACCACCAGACGCACCGGAAATGCCGTTCAGGACGCCATCAACGCCCGTTACCTGCACGATGACCCCAAAGAGAATGCCGAACACGTCATGCTGGTGGATCTTGCCCGCAACGACCTGTCCCGCAACTGCCGGGAAGTAAAGGTGGACTTCTACAAGGAGATGCAATATTACAGCCACGTCATTCACCTCGTCAGCCGTGTCAGCGGCACGCTGAATGAAGATGCCGACCCTATCAAGACTTTCATCGACACCTTCCCTGCCGGCACCCTGAGCGGTGCACCGAAAGTACGTGCCATGGAACTCATCAGCGAACTGGAACCGCACAACCGCGGCGCTTACGGCGGTTGCATCGGGTTCATCGGCCTGAACGGCTCACTGAACCAAGCCATCACCATCCGCACCTTCGTCAGCCGCAATGGCGTACTTTGGTTCCAGGCCGGAGGCGGTATTGTAGCCAAAAGCAATGATGAATATGAACTGCAAGAGGTCAACAACAAGCTCGGTGCACTGAAAAAGGCGATTGAGATGGCAGAAAGTGACAACCTGTAACGAACCCCCCAATAATAATCAGCAATGAAAACAGTTATCATAGACAATTACGACTCTTTCACTTACAACCTTGCCCATTTGGTGAAAGAACTCGGCGTAGAAACAGACGTTCTGCGCAACGACCAATTCAATCTTGAAGACCTGGCTCCCTACAGCAAGATCATACTCTCGCCCGGTCCCGGCATTCCCGAAGAAGCCGGACTGCTGCTGGATACCATCCGCACTTATGCCGGACGGAAACCGATACTGGGCGTTTGCCTCGGCGAACAAGCCATCGGCCAGGCATTCGGAGGAAAACTTGTCAACCTGAGCAAGGTATTCCACGGAGTGCAGACGAAGGTGAGAACCGGAAACTGTAAAGAGAAAAAAGGAGAAATCGAAGAGAGAACCCAAGGAAATGTCATGCTCGAAGAAGACTACATCTTCCGCGACTTACCCGAGGAGATTCCCGTAGGACGGTATCATTCCTGGGTAGTGGATACGGAAGGATTCCCCGGAGAGTTGGCAGTAACCGCCCTCAGCCCCGAAGGGCAAATCATGGCACTGAAGCACCGGAAATATGATATTCATGGCATTCAATTCCATCCGGAATCCATACTGACTCCGGACGGGAAAACCATCCTGAAGAACTGGCTTTTCAAATGAACGGCATTTCAAAAAGGAGTAACTTTAACTGTAAATATCAAGATGAAAGCAATATTGTCCCGTCTCTTCAACCATGAAGAACTTACTTCGGAGGAAACCAAGCAAATCCTCCTGAATATTACCAGGGAGATGTACCCGGAAGCGCAGATAGCCGCCCTGCTCACCGCATTTCAGATGCGCGGAATCACGGTTGACGAACTCACCGGATTCCGTGAAGCACTGATGGAAACACGTATTCCGATAGACTTTGCCCCTTACCGGCCTATAGATATCGTGGGCACGGGAGGAGACGGCAAGAACACGTTCAACATCTCCACCTGCGCCTGTTTCATTGTAGCCGGTGCCGGTTACAAAGTTGCCAAGCACGGTAATTATGGCGCCACTTCCGTCAGCGGTGCCAGCAATGTCATCGAGCAGCACGGAGTGCGCTTCACCAACAATCCCGACATTCTGAAACGCAGTATGGAGGAGTGCAACATTGCCTATCTGCACGCCCCACTGTTCAACCCGGCCATGAAATTGGTAGGGCCTGTCCGCAAGGCATTGGGGGTACGTACTCTATTTAACCTGCTCGGCCCGCTGGTCAATCCCTGCCAGCCCTCCTATCAGTTGCTCGGAGTTGCCGACCTCTCGCAAATGCGGCTTTACACCCACGTGTTCTACAAATTAGGTATCGACTTTGCCGTAGTCAACAGCCTTGACAACTACGACGAAATTTCACTGACTGACGAGTTCAAGGTGATGACCCGCAACTACGAACGCATTTATCGCCCGCAGGCGCTTGGCTTCAGGGACGCCCATCCCGAAGAGCTCTCGGGGGGAGCCTGCAAGGAAGATGCCGCCCGCATATTCGACAATATCCTAGCCAACTGTGCCACGGCAGCCCAGACCCAATGCGTGATTGTCAATGCTGCGTTTGCCATCCAGATCATGGAGCCGGAGAAAGAGATTGAAGAGTGCATCGCCATTGCCCGCGAATCCCTGGAAAGCGGGCGGGCATTGCAGGCACTGAAGAAATTCATAGAGATTAACAGCCATATTTGATTAACAATGAAAGATATTTTATCCGAAATAATTGCCCACAAGAAAGTAGAGATCGCATCACAGAAAGACGCCGTTTCCTTGCAGCATCTGCGCGGACAAGCTGCCATCGTCCTACATGAAGGCACCACGCCCTGCCGCAGTATGAAAAGCGCCCTTGCCGCTTCAGCCACAGGCATCATCGCCGAGTTCAAGCGCCGTTCTCCCTCCAAAGGCTGGATTAACGAGAGCGCCCGGTCGGAAGAGATTCCCGTAGCCTACGAAGCCGGCGGCGCTTCTGCCCTCTCCATACTTACAGACGAAAGATTCTTCGGCGGTTCCCTGCGTGACATCCGCACGGCACGCCCGCTGGTCAATATCCCTATCCTGCGCAAGGATTTCATCATTGACGAATATCAACTTTTGCAAGCCCGTATTGTCGGCGCCGATGCCGTGCTGCTCATTGCAGCCTGCCTCACCCCGGAGCAATGCAATGACCTCACCCTCCTTGCCCATGAGCTCGGCCTGGAGGTGCTACTTGAAATTCACAGCCCTTCAGAACTCTCCTATATTAATAAGGAGATAGATATGGTCGGGGTCAACAACCGTAACCTCGGTTCTTTCACCACCGATGTGGAAAACTCATTCCGAATAGCCGGACAACTCCGCGAAGCTACCAACGGAACGGAATTTCCACTGTTGGTATCCGAAAGCGGCATCTCCAGTCCCGCCACTCTGCACAACCTGCGTGCTGCCGGCTTCCACGGTTTCCTTATCGGTGAAGCCTTCATGAAAACAGCAAGTCCGGGCGATGCACTGAAAGAGTTTATAAAGGTCAGTGACAGACTGTAAAAGATAATTATTAATTATTCATAAACCGATAAACAGTAAAACACCATGGCTACCCTTATCAAAGTATGCGGAATGACCGAAGCGGAGAACATCCGCAATGTAGAACAACTGGGCGTGGATATGATTGGCTTTATTTTCTACCCCAAATCTCCCCGTTGCCTGTGCGAAATGCCCGAGTACCTGCCCACACACGCTAAACGTGTAGGTGTCTTCGTCAACGAAAACAAAGAGAATATCCTGATGTATGCCGACCGTTTCAGTCTGGACTACATCCAGCTGCACGGAACGGAATCACCCGAATATTGCCGCTCCCTGCAAAGCCACGGCCTGCGTCTCATCAAGGTATTTTCCATTTCTCACCTGAAAGACCTGCTCGCCACCTCAAGCTACAACGGTCTGTGCGACTACTATCTTTTCGATACGAAAACACCCTGCTACGGCGGCTCGGGCAACCAGTTCGACTGGAACCTGCTGTACCGCTACAGCGGTCCCACCCCTTTTCTGCTCAGCGGCGGCATCAATCCCTACAGCGCAAAATCCATCAAGGAATTCCGTCATTCCCGCTTTGCAGGCATCGACCTCAACAGCCGCTTCGAAACGGCGCCGGGCATAAAAGACACAGAGCGTATCGAAACCTTTCTGAGAGAACTGAAAGAAAGTTCGATTTGACGATGTACCGTTTACGACCAGAATCAGATTCACAGATAAAAATCACAAATAAAATTAACCGTAAACGGTACATCATAAAATCATAGAATTGTAAAATCATAAAATCGTAAACAACAATGGTAAACCGCATCCACCCACTTTTCCAGGACAGCCCCAAGAATCTGCTGTCCATATACTTCTGTGCCGGCTGTCCGAACCTGGAAGGTACAGCCGATGTTATCCGTACCCTTGAAAAGAACGGAGTCAACATGATAGAAATCGGCATCCCGTTCAGCGACCCGATGGCTGACGGCATCGTCATCCAGAACGCCGCCACCCGCGCCCTCCGGAACGGCATGTCCCTCCGCCTCCTTTTCGAACAGCTGCAGGACATTCGCCGTGACGTCCACATCCCGCTCATCCTCATGGGCTACCTCAACCCCATCATGCAATTCGGTTTCGAGAATTTCTGCCGGAAGTGTACCGAATGCGGCATCGACGGTGTCATCATCCCCGACCTCCCCTTCAAGGATTACGAAGAAAGTTACAAGGCCATTGCCCGGAAATATGACATACGGGTCATCATGCTCATCACTCCCGAAACCGATGAATCCCGTGTCCGCGAAATTGATGCCCATACAGACGGTTTCATCTACATGGTTTCCAGTGCAGCCACCACCGGCGCCCAAAAAGACTTCGACATCCAAAAGCAGGCCTACTTCAAGAAGATACAGGATATGAATCTCCGCAATCCCCTCATGGTGGGTTTCGGGATCAGCAACAAACAGACATTTGACGCTGCCTGCAGCAACTCCTCCGGTGCCATCATCGGCAGCCGTTTCGTCACTTTGCTCAATGAAGCCGGTGGGAACACTGAAAAAGCGATAAAAAAACTGAAGGAAGAAATCGGAAGGTAATCACTTTTTCACTATCTTTGTGCCCCGAAAAGAACGCAAATACAATATTTATGAAAGCCAATTGCCCTTCCGTACTATTGATTTACACAGGTGGAACTATCGGAATGATAGAAAACCCGGAAACCGGTGCCCTTGAAAACTTTAATTTCGACCACTTGCTCAAACATGTTCCGGAATTGAAACGTTTCAACTATCACATCTCCTCACATCCATTCGACCCTCCCATCGATTCTTCGGATATGGAGCCCTCTTTCTGGGCAAAGATTGTCGAAATCATTCACCGCAATTATGACCGCTTTGACGGCTTTGTCATCCTGCACGGCACTGACACAATGGCCTACACTGCCTCTGCCCTCAGCTTCATGCTCGAAAATCTTTCCAAACCCGTCATTCTTACCGGCTCGCAGCTTCCCATCGGTACCTTACGCACCGACGGCAAGGAAAACCTCATCACCTCCATCGAAATAGCCGCTGCCAAGAATCCTGACGGTACCCCCGCAGTTCCCGAGGTATGTATCTTTTTTGAAAACGAACTGATGAGGGGCAACCGGACAACCAAAATCAATGCCGAGAATTTCAACGCTTTCCGTTCCTTCAACTATCCCGCCCTGGCAAAAGCAGGCATTCATATCCGCTATAACGAGCATTTGATCCGCCGCCCGGACCCGTCACGTTCCATGAAGCCGCACTACCTTTTCGATACCAACGTCGTGGTGCTCACCCTCTTCCCCGGCATACAGGAAAGTATCATCAACTCCGTACTGCACGTTCCGGGGCTGAAAGCTGTAGTCCTCAAGACTTTCGGTTCCGGGAATGCCCCCCAAAAGGAATGGTTCATCCGCCAATTGAAGGATGCCTCGGAACGTGGAATCGTCATTGTCAACATCACCCAATGCCAAAGCGGTGCTGTAGAAATGGGACGTTACGAAACCGGGCTTCATCTGCTTCAAGCAGGTGTGATCAGCGGTTACGACAGCACTCCCGAATGTGCGGTCACCAAACTTATGTTCCTCCTCGGACACGGACTGACACAAGAAGAAATCCGTTACCGCATGAACTCCGACCTCGCAGGCGAAATCACCAAAGACTAAGCCTGCCGGACCATATGAACAGCATATACAACTTTCCCAAAGGTTAAAAAGCCTGTTTTTGGCAAGAAACACTTATTCATAGAATAAAAAAAACAATTATCACAAGCTATATTCCAAAGAATATGCCTAATTTTGTGGCGTGAGGAATCAAAAACTTGATTATTTTAGGCAAACAAAACAATATCGAAAGATAAAAACGCACATCGGATTAGCTTATGAAATCATTAAATTATTTTTCGGCAATGACCGCCATTGCATGCACATTGACATTTACCGGTTGTACAGAGGATGTGTATGATCCCGAGAGAGGGATACAAACAGAGCCCAAGGAAAACCCATTAGGAGAAGATTTTATTGCTCCCGACGGCTTTAACTGGTCAATGATCAACTCCATCAATCTGAATGTTGCGGTCAAGGATGAATTCAACGGGCGATACAATTATCTGATAGAAGTGTTTACAGCCAATCCTTTGAATGACCCGGCAGCCACTCCCATTGCAGCCGGAATGGCAAAAGGCGGCAGCGACTACACAGCCGGCATCAATATATCCAACGCCATAAAGCGCCTGTATATCCGGCAGACAGACCCGAAACAGCGTAAAGAAATTTACGAATACGAAGTCCCGGAACATGGAGGGACATTGCACTGCAAGCCGTACATCGCACAGACCGACACACGCGCTTACGGCACCGCACATGCAGAAAGTGCCATTGCCGACCCGTCATATACGGAGCCGGCTATCCCGGCAGATGCCAAGGAACTGAAGAATGAGGACTATCCATGGGGATGCAGCTTATGGAATGCCGGAAACTACCTCATAAAGTCCGGTACCACCTTCAGCCAACCAATCACGGCAGGACAGGGAGTCAACATTTACATTCAAGGAACTTGCAGCGGGAAAAGCATCACATTGCAGAATAATGCAACCTTGACCGTCTCAAGCGACGGACAAGCGGATTGCACATCCCTGACAGCCCAATCGGCCAGCCGAATCAAGAATTTCAACGTGCTGACAACAGACCATGCAAAGCTGCAAGAATCAGCCGAGTTCTATAATAAAGGTATATTTACAGGAAAAACAAGAATAGAAATACAAGCCGGAAGCGTGAGATTCTACAACCTCGGTACCACTGTCTCAAGTAAAGAATTCCATGCCGGTACAAGCCAGATACTGAACAAAGGAGAAATCAAAGCTACCGGCCTGTTTTCGTTGGTCTCCGCACAGCTTGACAATCAAGGCGAAATCGGAACCGTTCATCCGGCAGACAAACTGACTATCCAAATGAACGGGAATTCCGACGCTATCCTCAACAACTTCGGGAACGCCACCATTCACGCCACCTCCATCATGAACGGATCTACCGTCAACAATCATGGAACAATCGTTCTGAACACATACGACACTCAAAACAATGGAGCCAGCTCCATATACAACGCCTGTACCTTCATCATATCCGACCTGTTTGTATTCAGCGGCACACTAATACTGGACAATGGCTCCATCACAGGACCACAGGACGGAAAGACGTGGAAACCGGTCAAAAACTTCACCTTTTACAACAGCGCAAAGGCCATACTGAAGAACAGTTCCATTATTCTGGCCGAAAAACTCACCGGCGGGAATACAGGAACATGCACCGGTGAAGGAACCTCCCTCTCCATGATAAAAGCCGCGGAAACTTACTACCCCGGTAAAAACACATTCAATGGCCTGATCCTGGATCTTGGAAAAGAATATGTCCGTAAATACAATTGGCAAGACAACAAGACCGATTATTACCCGTTAGGAAGTGAAGACTGGCAAGTGACAAAGACCCACTGCTCGTCCGTCGGCACCGATGCATCAAAATATACCGTCGAAACGTGTGCGGGCATCATTTATGACGGCAATGAAGGCAGTACGCCAACCAATCCTGAATTTCCGATAGAAACAGGTGAAAGCAATGTCTATACCTTTGCCTTCGAAGATAACTGGCCCGCATACGGAGACTTCGAACTGAATGACCTCGTCCTTGTGATGCCGGTCAAAAAACTCCAGCTAAACGGTGACAACCACGTAACGCGTCTTAGAATGCGGATAGAAGTCCGTGCCGTAGGAGCATCCAAAACCTTGGGAGCCGGCATCCGTTTCCTTCAATTGCCAGCCGGCCTGCAACCGGACAAATTCACGGTCAACGGTACGGCAAGTTCCTTTGAAAAAGGACAGAACGCCCCTACCTACATCCTCTTTGACAACGCCCACCTCACCTTATGGGGAAACGATGACTATAAAGAAAATGGCCCGTTCATCAATACCCTGCCCAACGGGGTCAACTGCAAATACGATACCAAAGGATTCGATATCATTATGGAAATCCCCGCTTCAGCAGGCATCAAGGCAGACGCCTTCAACATCAACCATATAGACGTCTTCGCCATCACATCCCCCGCCACAGTCAAGTCTTTACGCACCGAAGTGCATGTGGTTGGTTTCAAGCCTACCGAACTGGCAAACACCAGATATTTCGACCAAGGAAATGACCGGTCCCTGACCAAAGGCCAATACTATGTCAGCAACGAGAATCTGGCATGGGCCGTTGTCATCCCTACCGAATTTCCATGGCCTATGGAGCACTACAAGATTTCCTCCGTATATCCCTATTTCAAGAAATGGGTGACCACCGGTGGCAAAGAAGACGGAGATGAAAGCGGAAACGGAAAATGGTACAACTATAACAACGGAGAAATATACCCTCTGACCCAGTTGTCTCCTATAAAGGAAGATTAGAGATCCGTACTTTTTACTTCCTCACTCAAAGTGTGAAACAACATCAGACGGTATGACTTCTCACACTTTTGGAGGAAAACAGTTAATAATCATTAATGCATTCTTGTTTTTATTTCCAATTATATAAAAAGATAATAATAACATGTATTTTTGTTTATAGCAAACAAGGTATATAACATAAACAATGAAAACAATATTATTTGTAGATGACAAACCTGCCATAGGTAAGGTACTTTCTGTCTATTTAGGAAAAGAAAACGATTTAGTATATGTGGAAGATCCCATCAGAGCCATAGAATGGCTGAACGAAGGAAACGAACCCGCACTTATCATCTCAGACATACGGATGCCCCGAATGACCGGCAGTGAATTTTTATGCTATCTGAAAAGCAACGCCCTTTTCAGGCACATCCCTGTTGTCATGCTCTCCAGTGAAGAAAGTACTACAGAACGAATCAACCTGCTCAATGCCGGTGCCGAAGACTATATCTTGAAGCCTTTCAACCCCATGGAACTGAAGGCACGTATCAAGAAATATCTCTAAACTCCCATCATAACAAGGATATGCTATATTATATCTACATAGGGAACGACCATACCATCATAAACCACTTGAGCAAAGTCACAGACGGTATGTTCATGGCTGTCCCGTCCTGCAACAAAGCGACAAAGGTCATCGACGGTATCCGCGAACGGTACAACACCTCCATTCTCTATGAGCAAAACAACGCGGAAGAGGATTGCAGGAACATATCCTTCCTGCACAAACGCTTTCCCCGTGTCTATATCATTCTCATCACGAAACTGCTGCAGGACCGGGACCGCAGGCTCTACCTGCAGGCAGGGGTCAACAATACGCTACCTCCCGAAGCAAATGAGAGTTCGATCCGGCAAATGACCCGGTTTCTCAAAACACGCAAGGAAAGCAAGCTGCAGGAATTCAGTTTGTATCACCGCAAGTCGCTCAACGAATTCCGATTGCCCTTGTGGAAACGGCTGTTTGACATCTTTTTTGCCGCAGGGGTACTCGTCGCGTTGTCACCGTTGCTTATAGCCACAGTCATAGCCATCCGCATGGAAAGCAGGGGAAGGATCATTTACAAGTCACAACGTGTCGGGAGTAATTACCGCATATTCAACTTTCTCAAGTTCCGTTCCATGTACGCCAATGCGGACAAGCATCTGAAGGAACTGAACTCTCTGAACCAGTACAAGATGGAAGAAGAGGCAGCTGACGAGAAACCGGATATCCGGTTTGAGGACCTTGTGGGGAGTGAGGAGGAAGAAGCCACCTTACTGATATCGGACGATTTCGTGATTTCGGAAGAAGATTTCCTGAAAAAGAAATCCCAAGAGAAACAAAATGCTTTTGTCAAGATAGAAAATGACCCGCGCGTCACCCGTGTAGGACGCTTCATCCGCAAATACAGCATTGATGAATTGCCCCAGCTCATCAATGTCCTGAATGGAGACATGAGCATCGTAGGAAACCGCCCCCTGCCCCTCTACGAGGCAGAGCTGTTGACCAGCGACGACTACGTGGAACGCTTCATGGCACCTTCCGGGCTGACAGGGCTGTGGCAGGTGGAAAAACGTGGCGGAGCCGGAAAAATGTCCGCTGAAGAACGGAAACAACTGGACATCAAATATGCCAGGAATTTCTCATTCTGGATGGACATGAAGATTCTGCTCAGAACAGCGACGGCGTTTGTACAGAAAGAGAATGTATAATGATTTTCAAAACCTCCTGTTGCTTTATGAAATGTAGAATGAGAAATAAACATAATCTGGCTCACACATATAAAATCATATTTTTTGCTTTGTTGTGCTATTCAGGCAATATTGTAGCTCAACAAGATATGACACGTTCTGAACGCATCAAAACATTACAGTTATTGAAAGAGAGTGACGCTGAATTAGAAAAGGCCGTTCAACCCCAAAGTACAGACAAGATTTCCAAAGAGATCAACAATCTGGAACTGCCTCCCCTTTCGGCTTTTTTGGATGCGGTGACGGAAAACGCCAGCGTGAAACGCGCCCAGTCCCAGGTAGAACAAGTGAAAAACGAATACCGCCTTCAAAAAAGAGACTGGTGGAACTACTTCCGTCTGAACAGCAATTACACCTACGGTTACTACAACATGCTCGACAACAACAGCACTACTACCGAGAATTGGTATCAGACCTCCACATCCAGTTTTCGTCATTCATTCTATGTAGGAGCCAATATCAGTGTCAGCCTCAGTGATCTATTCAATCGTCCCCTAAAATTGAAAAAATACAAGTATGACATTGAGCAGTTGCAATATACACAAGAGGAGGTCATGGAAGACCGCAAGCTGAAAGTTCTTGATGCTTATAACTCCGTGACAGAACAACTTGCAACCATCAAGGCAAAAGCAGAATCAGCCGCACTCTACAACGCCCAAATGAAAATATCAGAAAATAACTTCATCAACGGGACTATCGACATCATCTCCCTTTCCTTAGAAAGGAGCAGACGCTCTACTGCCGTGGTACAATATGAACAGGCACGTGTAAGCCTCCACAACGCCATCATCCTGCTGGAGATGCTGACCAATGTAAAAATCATCAAAGACAAATAATCCCTATGGATGTAATACAGTTCATATCCCTATTTCTTTACCGCATCCGTTACCGAATGTTATGGGGAAGTCTCATTGTAACTGCCTTGGTGATTTATTTCACCCAATTCTTACCGTTCAGCTACACAGTAAACAGCAGTATTTATGCAGGTGTGACCAACGCAAGTGCCGTTACAGAAGAAAGTTTCAATTTTTTCTCAATCAACAGCACATTCGACAATATCATTAACATTGGTAAATCCAAAGGAACTTTGGAAAAAGTCTCCGTCCGCCTGCTCGCCACCTGTCTGGTTCATGGCGACGAAAACAAAGATACCCCCTACCTCCTTGCCAAGCATTACCGGCAACTGATAAAAAACACACCGAAAGAGGTTCTTGCATTGGTTGACCGCGAGTCGGTCAGCAAAACCACCGAAAACCTGTTCAAATACCGCAAGCCCAACCAAGGTAATTTCGTATTCACCCTCTTCAGTCGGCCTACAAGTCCTTTCTTCAGTTATAATGCATTAAGTAAAATCGTCATCAAACGTCTTGGCAACAGCGATTTGATAGACATCACCTATACTTGCGGCGACCCCGGTATCACTCAGAACACTCTTATTCTTCTGGAAGATGAACTGACCAAAGCTTATGAGATATTGCGGTTCAGTTCGACCAGAAATGTAATAGCCTACTTTGAAGAACAAGTAAAAAAAGCGAAAAGCATTCTCACCAAAGAGGAGGATGACTTGATGCGCTATAGCGTACAAGAGGAAGTCATTAACTATGGAGAACAGACCAAAGCCCTCGCCATTACCAAATATGAAGTGGATGACCGCTATGAACTCACCAAAAGAGAATACGCAGGGGCACGAGCCTTACTCGACATGTTGGAAAAGAAAATGGATATACGTGCCCGCCTGATGCGTACTAATACCAACCTATTGCAAGAATTGGACAAGGTCAGCAAGTTGAACGAGAAGATTACGGAACAAGAAATCTTCACTACCGATACAGAACATAGTAAGAATGAAGAGCTTTTGAAAAGCAAACGCGAGTTGAAACAGGCAGAGGACAACATCAGCCGCCTGTCCGACAATATCAATGAATATGCTTTCTCCAAGGAAGGAGTCGGTATCCAGAATATGGTCAATGAATGGTTGCTGGCGGTGATCAATGAAGCCAAGGCCAAGGCGGAGCTTAAAGTTCTGGACGAACGCCGGGAAGATATCCGTGAAGGCTACAAGGCGCTTTCTCCCGTAGGTACTCAAGTAAACCGTAAAGAACGTGCGGTGGGCATTGCGGAAGATACTTACCGCGAAGTCCTCCGTGGATTATCCGAGGCTCGTCTCCGTCTGAAAAATATTGAAATGAGTACCAGCAACCTTCAAATCATTACCCCTCCGGAGTATCCTCTGACTGATAATGGACGCAAACGAGCCTTGTTCATCGCTGCCGCTTTCTTCGGCAGTCTGATATTTATCATAGGACTCTCCTTGCTGGTTGAACTCATAGACAGAACCCTACGGGACGTAGAACGTAGCAAGCGGCTTACCGGACTACCTGTAATCGCTGCATTCAATGGAATCAGCAACCTGAAGTTCCGCGGTTTCCTCAAAGCATGCAACCGCCGTGCAGCCGCATACGCCTGCCAGCAACTTAACCAATATCTCGTACCGGGAAAAACGACTGTCATCAACCTGCTCAGCATGGAAGAACGGGAGGGGAAATCGTTCCTTGCCAAGTACTTTGCCGACTATTGGAGAACAGAAAGCTTGAATGTCCGTATCGTCACCCATCAGTCGGATTTTGAAATAGAAGACAAAAAATATGTACAGGCCCGGCAACTGTCGGACTTCTGGCAAAAGAATGAAGCCGAAAAGATTCCTGACATACTGCTGGTAGAATATCCCGCTCTGTGCCACCATACAGTACCGGAATCCGTGCTAGCCACTGCGGACGTCAACTTACTGATAGCCAATGCAGCGCGTTTATGGAGTGCCAAGGATGACGCACGCTTGCGTTCCTTGCGGAAAACACTGTCCGGGAAACCTTTCTACCTCTACCTCAACAATGCCGACCGTGAAGTAGTGGAATCATTCACCGGTCCGCTTCCACCTTACAACCCTGCGCACAGTTTCCTCAGTAATCTGGCCCAATTGGGACTGACCTCCCACAAGGCAGCGGTAAAATAAAAAGCCAAGATGATAGAACAAGGATACATATCACCCAAACTGCTACTTTATGCAGGCCTTATCACAGGATTGGCAGTCATAGCGGTCTGCTCCGGCAGCGGAAGCCTGTCCGGAGTCATCGCAGTCATGTTGCTTCCGGTGGCTTTGTATTACCTGATACAGACGCTGCGTTTCCCGGTAGTCGCCTTCTATGGGCTGTTCATACTCAACTACTTCATCAACTATATCATACGCTACGGCCAGTTATCCGGTTTCAGCGTAATCATGGACGTCGGTTTGTTCGGCACACTGTTTATCGCTCTGACCCACTCCATACTAAGCCGGAAACTTCCGTGGGAGAACGGTAGAAACATACTTACAGCAGGCTGCCTCCTATGGAGCCTCTACTGTCTTCTCGAAGTAGCCAATCCCACTGCCACTTTCGAGGCATGGAGCGCTTCACGAGGAATCATATACACCGGGCTTCTGACCGCTTTTTTGGGCAGCGTGCTCATCAACCGGCTAAAGTACGTGAAACAGCTTGTCTTTATCTTATCTATATTGGTGCTGCTGGCAGTGTTGAAAACTCTTATCCAGAAATATATAGGATTCGACTCTTTAGAGAAAGTATGGCTCGCCCAAGGCGGTGCCAAAACACACATCATCGCTACGGGTACCCGCTACTTCTCTTTCTTTACGGATGCAGGCAATCTCGGTTCCAATATGGGTATGGCCGGTGTGCTTTACGGCATCATTGCCTTCTATACTCCCGAAAAGCGGTATAAAATCTATTACGCCATCGTCGCTTCATTGGGAATATATGCCATGTTCCTTTCCGGAACCCGCGGAGCCATAGCCGTCCCGTTGGGCGGAATGCTACTTTTCGCCTTGATAAACAAGCAAGTCAGTATGATGCTGATGACTGGTCTGCTCGGCATCAGCATTTACATATTCTTCGCCCATACCTACATAGGCCAGGACAACCCCATGATACGCCGCATGCGTACGGCTTTCAATCCCACGGAAGACGCTTCGTACAACGTGCGTGCAGAAAACAAGAAGAAATTGGCGGTATATCTCAAAAAACGTCCTTTCGGTGAAGGCCTGGGGCTGGGCGGTGTGGAAGCGCAACGTTTCGCCATGCGCGTCACCACAGTTATCCCCCATGATTCCACCTACGTAAAGCTATGGATGGAAACCGGAATAGTCGGCCTTTCACTATATCTGGGAGTACTTATCACAAGTCTTTTGCGGGCATGCTACATAGTGATGTTCCGCATCAAGAACAAAGAGTTCCGGGGAATACTCACGGCCATGCTGTGCGGTGTGTTCGGACTGATGGTCAGCGCCTATGGCAATGCCTTCTTCAATCAGTTCCCCACCCAGATCATCGTATTCACTTTCTTGGCTGCAACATTGAACGGACAACGGATAGACGCTTGCATTCACAGACAAAATATAACAAACTAAATAAACGGAAACATGAATCTTGATATCTTCTCCATATTCAACCCGGGCTGGTGGATGAACGACAACAACAATACACTGCAAATAACAGATTCCATATTGTTCCTTTTCATGGCCATACCGGTACTATACCTGTTTGTCTGTGCCCTCTTCTCATTGGGACGGTACAGAAACCCCTACCCTGCCAGCAGGATAAAGCATCGCTTCCTGGTACTGTTTACCGTATTGCGCGACGGGAAAGAAGTCATAGAATCCGTCAGCCACTTTCTGGAGAACCAAGATTATCCGCGCGAAAAATACGACATAGCCGTAGCTGCCACCCGACTGCCTGAAGAAGACTTGATGACATTATTGCAAATGCCCGTCAACATTGTGGTTCCGGATAATGACCAATGTACCAAAGTCTATGCTATCCAACAAGTCATGGAACGCTATTCTCCCGACGAGTATGACATGATAGTCATCTTCAATTCCGACAACAAAGCGGTCTCCAACGCCTTATGTCTATTCAACAATGCCTATTACTCCGGTTGCGATGCCATGCAGGCACACCGTATGACCGAAAACTTGACCACCGACATTGCCGTGCTCAATGCCACCAGTGAAGAAATAAACAACAACATTTTCCGTAAAGGACATACCCGCATGGGGCTCTCGGCAGCCTTAATAGGATCGGCCATGGCTTTTGACTTCAAGATGTTTCATGAGATAGCCCCCACCTTGAGAGGATCAGACATCAGCAAAACGACGGAAATAGCCCTCTTAAAACAGAATATTTATACAGAATACATGGAAGAAGTGGTGTGCTACAGCAAGAAAGAAGAAAACGCCGACGGCTACGAAGCCCGCCGACTGGGATGGCTTCACTCGCAGTACAGTAGCGGACTGTTTGCCATCAGGCACCTTCCTATGGCGGTTCTGAAAGGCAAATGGGACTATTGCAACAAACTGTTCCAATGGTTGCTCCCCTCACGCTTCCTGCTGATAGCGCTTATCCTTTTTTTCACAGTTGTCACCACCGTCACAGACTGGACGCTTTGCCCCAAGTGGTACCTGCTATCGGCCGCCATGGGCTTCACGTTTATCATGGCGTTGCCCGAAGGAGAGATAGCCCTGCGCTTCAGAAAAGCGATATGGGCGTTCCCCGTCCTTATGTTCAAATCCATTTTCAGTCATGTCCTGCAGTTCAAGAAAAAAAGAAAAGCCCAATAAAGAATCTTATGAAAATAGCCATTGAAGCCCAGCGCATTTTCCGCGCCAACAAACACGGTATGGATTTCGTAGCATTGGAATCTATCCGCGAATTGCAGAAACAGAAGGACGGCAACGAATACTATGTGCTTGTAGCTCCGGGTGAAGACCGTTGCCTGGAAAATTCGTCCAACTTGTCCATTGTAGAGATAAGCTGCCCCGGTGGCTATCCGCTTTGGGAGCAAGTGGCGCTACCGCTTGCCGTCAAGAGTTTAGGAGCGGACCTGCTGCACTGCACCTCCAACACCGCACCACTGTGGTGTCCCGTGCCGTTGGTGCTGACGCTTCACGACATCATCTATCTGGAACCCCGCCAACACCGCAGTCCCTCTCTCTATCAGGAAATGGGCCGGCATTATCGCCGATTGGTAGTACCCCGCATTCTGAAGAAATGCCGGAAAATCATCACCGTTTCCCGCTTTGAGTGCGACCGCATCCGCCAGACGCTCCATATTCCCGCCGAACGTATCACCGCCATCTACAACGGCTACAATACGCACTTCCACCCGTTGCCGGACACCGATCTGCATATTGTGCAGCGATATATCCCCCAAAAGGGCTATCTGTTCTTTCTGGGCAATACCGATCCCAAAAAGAATGCGGCACGTGTGCTGAAGGCGTACAGCCTGTATCTGCAACAGTCCATTATAAAACGTCCTCTGCTCATAGCCGACCTCAAGGAAACCTATATAGACCAACTGCTGCAACAGGAGGGCATCAACGATATCAAACAATACCTGCACTTCCCCGGTTACATTCCAAACAGCGACCTCGCCACACTCTACAACGCAGCTTTTGCATTTCTCTACCCCTCGTTGCGCGAGAGTTTCGGTATTCCCATGCTGGAAGCCATGGCATGCGGCACGCCCGTCATCACAGGAAACACCTCCGCCATGCCCGAAGTGGCGGGAAGCGGCGCGCTGACCGTCAATCCCTTCAAACCGGAAGAAATAGCCGGCAAACTACTGGAACTGGAACAGCAACCGGATTTATACCAGAAGCAAAAAGAGTACGGCCTGCAAAGGGCGCGGCAGTTCTCATGGACAAAAACCGCAGAAGAACTGCTGAAAGTTTATCAATCCATAAATATCTGATGTCATGATTACAGGACGAGACTTCATCATCAGCGGCATGCAACCGTGGGACATCACGATTGGCAGCAACGCCAAAGACATAGCCATGGAAATAGCCAGACACAACCGTGTACTCTATATAAACACGCCGGTGGATAAACTGAATTACCTAAGACATCCTGAGGATGCCAACGTACAACGCATCAAGAACCTCAGAAAGAATAAAGGAAACGGGGTCAGACAGGTTTCATCCAACCTATGGGTGTTGGACTGCCCTTTCACTGTCTATCCGGTGAACAGTCTTCCCGACGGATGTTTATTCGACGCGGTAAACAAACTGAATAACCGGAAAATATACAATCACGTCCTTTCCACGGCCCGTTCAATCGGATTCAAGGATTATATTCTTTTCATAGACAATGACATCTACCGCAGTTTCTATGCCAAAAACTTTTTAAAACCCTCACTGTCCGTCTATTACAGGCGAGACAATATGGTCAGTGCTTTCTGGAAAAAACACGCTCCACGCTTAGAGCCGCTATTGTGCGGCAAAAGTGATTTGATAGTCGCCAACTCACGGCAACTGGCAGAGGCAGTCAGCCCCTATAATACCCATTGCTACGACATAGGTCAAGGCGTAGACTTGAAAAATTACCAAGCAGACGGTAACTATCCGCTTCCTGAAGATATGAAGGACATCAAACGCCCCATCATCGGTTATATGGGATGGATTACTTCCCGCCGCTTAGACGCTGACCTTATGTATGAAACGGCAAAAAAACTTCCTGAATGCTCAATGGTCTTGGTGGGCGGAGAAGACGACTATTTCAAGGCACACAAATTGCACTCACTGAAGAATGTCTTCTTTTTGGGAGCAAAGCAACAAGCAGAGACAGTAGCCTATATGTCGCATTTCGATATATGCATCAATCCGCAGCTAATCAATGAAATCACCGTCGGGAACTATCCCCGCAAAGTGGACGAATATCTGGCGTTAGGCAAACCCGTGGTAGCAACAAGAACCAAAACGATGGAGATTTTCGACAACTATGTCTTGAATTGCCTGGGAGCCTCCGAATATATACAAGCCATCCGCAAGGCATTGCAAGAGCACAATCCGGATGCAACAAAGAGACGCATCGAATTTGCGCATACACACACTTGGGAAAACAGTGTGTCAAAGTTATATGATTATATAATAAGAGCCCAACAATATGTCACTATCCAAACTAAAACAAAAAATCAAGCAGAATAAACAGATTCACGATTTCGCAATCTGGATTATCACCCCCCAGCGAAATCCCAAACCGCGATTATGGGTCAAGTTTTTTTTGAATCCACTGGTTCACAGCAGAGGAAAAGGTAGCATCATACGCCGTCCTTCACGTATGGATGTTTTTCCCTGGAAACAATTCCGCATGGGAAAAGAAACGGTTATTGAGACTTTTGCTACCGTCAACAACGGAGCAGGAGATGTGATATTGGGAGATGGGGTACGCATTGGTATCGGCTCCGTAGTGATAGGCCCAGTCACGATACAGTCGGGTGCCGGATTAGGGCAGCATGTCTTTATTTCGGGGTTCAATCACGGATATAAAGACGGAACGCAAAATTCCTCCATACAGCCTCTTGATAAAAAAGAAGTAATTATAGGGAAAGATACACATATAGGCGCCAACTCTGTGATTGTAGCGGGCGTACATATAGGATGCCGTTGCCAGATAGGAGCCGGAAGCGTTGTCACTAAAGACATACCCGACTACTCGGTAGCCGTAGGAAACCCCGCAAAAGTAATCAAGCGATATGATTTTGAAAAGAAAGAATGGATAAAACAATAAACAACCCAATGCAATGGTATCCATCATTACCGTAAACTATAACGGTTTGTCCGACACTTGCGAAATGATTGACTCATTTCTGAAAAACGAGACCTATCCTTACGAAATTATTGTAGTGGATAACGGTTCTCAATCTCCCCAGGCAGAAAAAATCAAGAAACAGTATCCCGACAAACCTCAGATTAAAGTCGTGCAGAATATCAACAACGGCTTTGCAGGAGGAAACAACGCCGGATTGAAAGTGGCAGAAGGCGATTATCTCTTCTTCATCAACAACGACGCTTTCATCACAGGACCGATATTAAAAAAATTAGTACATCGCCTCAAGGAGCGACAGAACGGTGGGGTATCACCGATGTTGAAATATGGCAGTAATATGAACGTCATACAATTTGCCGGGTTCACTCCCCTCTCCCCCATTACCCTGCGAAACCGGATGATAGGAGAACGAGAACCGGACCACGGGCAATACTCCTCTCCCCGTGAAATTCCCTATCTGCATGGTGCCGCCATGATGGTGCGCCGGGACGTACTGCAACGGGTAGGTCCCATGACCGACATTTTCTTTCTTTTCTATGAAGAGATAGACTGGTCCGTGCGGATGCGCCGTGCCGGATACAGACTTTGGTACGAACCCGCCTCCGTGGTCTATCATAAGGAAAGCATGACGGCACAAAGAGGTACGCCACTGAGAGAATTTTATATGTCGCGCGCACGAGTACTATTTGCACGCAGAAATCTGGATGGTATAAGAAAACTGCTGGCATGTTTCTACATTTGCCTGCTGGCATCCCCTAAGAAAGCTATCTACCATCTGCTTCACGGGCAATTCAAACTTTCGAAAGCCACGTTATGCGGCACATTCAGCGGCATAACGGCCCAATCACATTAAGGATACAGAAATCAAGAAACAAAGACAAGAAAAACGAAAGTAAATCCCCCCTTTCTGAACACGGCTCTTTAAAAAATCAACTTTATTGAGCGAATGCTCTGGGATTGTTATAGCTCAGGGGACTCCATCATAAAGTTTAAAAACGTAATTTATCCGTCATGCTGTCACGGAATACGCTCTATCGATTTGATACATAGATGTATATCCCGTGACGGATACCTGTGATAGATGCGTGATGGCTCCTTTATCTGTCACGCAACTGTCACAATGTCTCGTCAACCCGACAAAGAAATAACTCTTGAAAGAGTCAACTGATATTATAACTAAGTATTAACTCCGTCAACCATCCTTACAAGTAAGATTAAGGAGTAGTCAACCTAAAGCATTAAACTACAAACAGCATTCTGTTTCCTTAAACCAAACAAAGTGTTCACACCTGTGAACTAACGCTTTACGGAAACAAGGTATCATCCAACCCTTGCCGTTCCTTTCCCTGACTGACAAGAACAGACATCCCGCAAGGCGTCGGGCAGCCTTGCAGACGCCTGGTTATAAGTATATTTCATGAATACCTTATACAAACTTGCTTATTCTCCCAAGAAAACTTACCTTTGTAACCATTATGGCCGAGAACGGCTATACAAACAAAGAATTAAAAAAGTACAAGAATATGGCTAAAGAAAAGATTATCCTCACGGGTGACCGCCCCACCGGGCGACTGCACATAGGACACTATGTAGGTTCATTGCGCAGAAGAGTTGAATTACAGAATTCCGGATTGTATGACAAGACTTTCGTCTTCATCGCCGACGCACAAGCGTTGACCGACAATATGGAGAATCCGGAAAAGGTGCGCCAAAACGTTATCGAGGTAGCTCTCGACTACTTGGCTTGCGGACTGGACCCGACGAAGAGCACCATCTTCATCCAGTCACAAATACCGGAGCTCTGCGAACTGACGTTCTATTACATGGACTTGGTTACCGTCAGCCGCCTGCAACGTAACCCGACGGTGAAGACCGAAATTCAGATGCGTAACTTCGAGACGAGCATCCCTGTAGGTTTCTTCACTTACCCCATCAGCCAGGCAGCGGACATCACCGCTTTCCGGGCAACCACCGTCCCGGTAGGTGAAGACCAGGAACCGATGATTGAGCAGGCTCGTGAAATAGTACGCCGCTTCAACTATATATATGGTGAAACATTGGTGGAACCGGAAATCCTGTTGCCGGACAACGCCGCCTGCCTGCGCCTGCCGGGAACTGACGGTAAGGCCAAAATGAGCAAGAGCCTCGGCAACTGCATCTATCTTTCGGACACAGCCGACGAAGTACAGAAGAAAGTTAAGAGCATGTACACCGACCCCGACCACCTGCGCGTGCAAGATCCGGGAAAGATTGAAGGTAACACCGTATTTACCTACCTCGACGCTTTCTGCCGTCCGGAACACTTCGGACTGTATCTGCCCGAATACCCGAATCTGGACGAATTGAAAGCACACTACCAACGTGGAGGCCTGGGTGACATGAAAGTGAAAAAGTTCCTCAACGAAATCATGCAGGAGACACTGGAACCCATCCGCAACCGCCGCAAAGAATTTGAAAAGGACATTCCTTCCATCTACGATATGTTGAAGAAAGGCTGTGATACTGCAAGGGAAGCCGCCGCCTCAACTTTGGACGACGTCAGGAAAGCTATGAAAATAAACTATTTCGATGACGAAGAGCTGATTGCCGAACAGGTGAGAAAATTCAGCGGAGAGTAAGGAGGGGGATAGTTACAAGCTACAAGGAGCTACCGGTTACAAGTTACCGGTTACAAAAAATGAGGGGCATGCGTTATTATGACACATGCCCCTTCTCATTTCTATAACTCGTAACTCCTTGTAGCTTGTAACTCTTGCAGCTCGTAGCTCTTATCTCCTAATTGGCAGATTTCACCAATACCACACGATTCAGAATCGGTTGGCCGAATTTATCGACACCACCATTTGCGTCAACCTTCAAACGGTCGGCGGGGATACCGTATTGTTTTACCAATACATCTACTACAGCCTGCGCACGCTTCAAACTCAATTCCTTATTGAATGCCGGCGTTCCGGTAGCAGAGTCGGCATAACCGTTTACAGTATAAGTGGCATTCGGGAACTGCTTCATCTGGTCTGCCAGATAAGACAAATTCATAGCCTCGCGTGCGGAAACCTCAGCAGAACCAATATTGAAGAATACGGTACGCGGTGCAATATCCGGATCGGTAAGGATGACTTCCGTCTCGGCAACTTCCTCTACCGGCTGGTTTTGAGCAGCAGTCAAGGCGTTCTGCAACTGTTGGTTGGCAGCACCCAGTTCAGCCAGTTGGTCCTGCATGATGGCCAATTCCGCCTGGGAAACCAACTGCGGCATAGGACGGCGGAAACCGCGGGCAGGGAAACGGTAAGTCAAACCGACTGTAGCGCTCAGCACACCGTCATAGCCGTGATCACCTCCGACTTCGCCGTCAAACTTATCTTCAACACCCATAGCGCTCAATTCAAGATTGATATCCATCGCGTTTGAAATACGGAAGCGGTTGATGATACCTGCATTTACGGACAACGCCTCGCGGTGGGGCTTTGTATAATTGTGAGTAAATCCGGCACCCACGTATGGGATAATTTCATAGACCCGGTGCTGGTTGTAGCCTCCGAAAAGAGCATTCAGGTTGAACATCACGTCACCGTGAAGATTCATATAGTCAAAACGCTGCTTGTAATAGCCGTCCTTCATCTGAGTTCCTCTTACATAATCCGCACCGGCATCGTATGTATAGCCTCTGGCCTGAAGGCCGCTGTACTGCAAACGCAGTCCCAGTCCGGGAGTAAACCATTTGCCAACCGCGAAATTCAGCGTCGGGCTGATGCGCTTACCGAAACTTCCTGCTTTGTCATTGTCTCCAAATGTGGCTTCCGCACCACCGCCAATGGAGAAGAACCAGTTACTCCAGAACGGATTAGTGACTACTTGATATTTATCCTGGACCTGGATAACATCAATCTGCTCCACAACTTCTGTCTTTTGCTGCGCCATAGCAACAGAAGATACGCCGGCCAAAGCCAGCAACATTAGAATCTTTTTCATATACCTTAAAATAGTTAAGTGGTTAATTCATTCTTTATCATTCAAACTGATTAATTAACACCAACAAAACTAAAAGGTTCGGAAAACAGAAAAAAAAGTGGGAAGGTGTGTCAAGGGTCGTATCAAACTCTGTATTGAGTTATGATACGACCCTTTCTTTAGTCTTTTAATATGCTCAAATTACAAGTTCATATTTTCAAAATTTGAGCTTTGACATTCCGCCATGAAGGAGTCAAAAAAAGGATGGGAAATTACTTGCTGAAGAGCTTTTCAATATCCTCTTCCTTGATTGTAGTCAACACGGTACGTCCGTCCGGAGTATAATTGGGAGAAGGGCAGGCAAACAAGTTATCTACCAGGCTGGACATCTCATCATTGCTCAAGACCTGCCCGTAAACAATGGCTGCCGCACGTGCCAGCGTCAACGCAAGGATAGTCTGTATCTCCTCTTTTACGTCATTCCCCTTTTCCATGGCGGTATGCACCATGTTCCGGATCAAATCTACCGGATTCAATCCTTCTATGCCGGAAGGGATACCATTGATGGCATAACTGCCGCCTCCCAACGGACTAAGGTCGAACCCCACTGCCGCCAAATCGTCCAGAATACTTTCCAGCACAGCCACTTCAGAGGCCGGCAACTGCACGATTTCAGGGAACAGCACACCTTGCGACACTCCCTGTTTCTGACGGATCTGGCTTATATAACGGTCGAACAGTACACGTATATGCGCACGGTGCTGGTCAATCAGCATCAGACCGGATTTGACGGAAGTGAGAATAAAACGTCCCTTGAATTGCAGATGCTGGGCTCCCATTTCCATGACAGGCTCATTTCCATAAAGGGAAGCGGTAGCCCGGCCCGCCTCCTCAAGATAAGGTTCCCTGCCTTCATCAGCTACTTCCTGGGAGGTATCGGAAATGGTCCAAGCCTCCTCTACAGGAGGCTCTTCCTCCATGGGGCCATTCAACTTGCTGGCTTTTTCAACACCGGAATAAAGCCCCTCCCATTCCACCTTCGGGCGGGAGTAACTTCCACCTCCTCCATAAGAGGAAGCCGAAGAGGTTTTAAAAGGATTGAAATCCGTGTTATAGTGCACCTTCGGCGGTTCTATCGGACGAGTCTGCTCAAAAGCCGGGATATCCGGCATGTCCTCCGTATCGAAGTCAATGGTAGGCACAGCGTTGAAACGCCCCAGCGTCTCTTTCACCGCGGCAGACAAAATCTGCCAGATGGCCTGCTCATTCTCAAACTTTATTTCTGTTTTTGTAGGATGTATATTCACGTCAATGTTAGCAGGATCCACCTCAAAATAAATGAAGTAGGAAACCTGTTCGCCAACCGGTACAAGCTGCTCGTATGCATCCATCACCGCTTTATGAAAGTATGGATGCCGCATGTAACGTCCGTTGACGAAAAAGTATTGATGGGCACCTTTCTTGCGGGCAGTCTCCGGTTTGGCAACAAAGCCCGTTACCTTCACCATAGTGGTGTTCACCTCCACGGAAAGCAGCTGCTGGTTCAACTTCTTGCCAAACACCGCCATAATGCGCTGGCGCAAAGGCATTACCGGAAGATTGAACAGCTCCGTATCATTGCTATAAAGATAAAAGGCTACTTCGGGATGGACCAGCGCAATACGTTCAAACTCATTCAGGATATTGCTCAGCTCCGTAGAGTTTGCTTTCAGAAACTTGCGGCGGGCAGGAACATTGAAGAACAGGTTCTTCACGGAGAAATTGCTTCCTTTGGGACAAGAGACAGCTTCCTGGCTCTCCACTTTGGAACCGGCAATCAGCAAACGGGTGCCCAATTCTTCATTGGCGGGACGTGTCTTCAGCTCCACCTCCGCCACTGCCGCAATGGAGGCCAAGGCTTCTCCGCGAAAGCCCATCGTACGTAAGGCGAACAAATCAGTAGCTTCGCGTATCTTTGAAGTAGCATGGCGTTCAAAGGAAAGGCGGGCGTCCGTTTCCGACATGCCCTTACCGTCATCAATCACCTGAATGCAGGTTTTCCCCGCGTCAGTAACCAAAACATGAATTTCCTGCGCCTCGGCATCAATTGCATTTTCAACCAATTCCTTAATCACAGATGCCGGACGCTGTATCACCTCTCCGGCAGCAATCTGATTGGCAACCGAATCGGGCAGCAAATGAATAATGTCGCTCATGATAAGTTTTGAATTTTGAATTAGATAATTCCGCTACTGATAGCATACCACAGATAAGCCAGCACAGCAATGACCACAAGAATTATTCCCAAGTGCATCGGCCTGCGTCCGCTCTCCTTGCGGCGCTTCAAGTGAGTAGTTCCTTCTATGAACTTGCCTCGTATATCCTCGGGCGAGAATTCTTTTTCGGGCAACATCCCCAGGTCACGCTTGGCTTTTTCCTCCATCTTCGCCAATTTTTCCTTCCGCTCATCCACATAGATATAACGGTGATTAAAACTACGCGGTTTCCGCATTGTAAACATTCCCATAGCGCTACTTGTTATTACGTTTTATATGCATATTCCTTGGTGAAGCCACAGGTTTCCGGTCGCTCTTCTGCAAGGCTTCACCGGCTTTCTTGCCCCTCCAGTTAAAGATATCTTCCTTGCTCGACGGGCGGATATAGTCAAACCATACAAAAGAAGGCAACCTGTACTTATCTGCCGGAATCTGGTCCAAGGGATAAGCTACCCCATTGGTCTTACCGACAAACGTGCCCTGTTCCATCTTTCTGTCTTTCAAAAGCATCTTCAGGAAACTGCCTTCGGTATAATCCATCATAATCAAGGAACTGTCTTTCTCCTCCACCGGATAGAATACCACCAGTACATTTCCATTCACTTCCACCCGGCGCATATCTCCATCGACAAAGAAACCTTTCATCTCTTTGCCGGTCACCTGGTTATAATGGACGCTGTCCTTCTGCTCCACGGCCAAAGCCTGATTGATGATATGTGCCCAGTCGATAGTGCTGTCATTCATATAGACCTTGACCTCCTCACCCAACAATTGCTGGCTGCCATGCCACAGGATGGGATCATAATACATGGTCATACAGGAATCTTTTGAGTTATAGACCAATGAGTCGCATACAGCCTGAATATCCGTCCGATAGGCACGTACCTTATGATAGACACGCATTTCGCGATACATGGAATCCGTATTCAGATTGTAAGTAACCAACCGCAAGGTATCACCATGCATAAAGAGGCTGTCGCCTTGCGAATAGTCTATCGCCACGGCACGTATGGTTGCCAAAGCGTTGCCGGTAAGTTCATTATAGAAGCAATAATCCCCTGTCAGCATATTCCTGTTGACAGTGTCGTTCATCCGGACATCGTTGAAAGCTTCGCCATATCCCAGGTTACGGTCATAAAAAAGGCTGTCGCCGGTCAGCTTCTTGCCTTCGTTGGTCAATACGGAACGGTCAAGTAATTCAGCCTGCCCGGTAGCGGTATTGTACTCACCACGTTCGGAATAGATATGATTCTTGTCACTCACAATGTCTGAAGGCCCTAATATGGTAGCTATCTTCGATTCAGTACTGTACTTCAACGTATCCGACGTCAGCACAAACTGGGGATTGACCAGCTTTACCTCATGGTTGAATACCGCCAGCTTGGTAGTAGGACTGTATTCCCCCCATTCCGAAGTCAATACATTGTCCTCGTCCGTCAGCATACCGCCTTCAAAATAATACCCCAAATTATACAGACGGTCATAGTTCAAACTGTCGGTAGTCAGTACCGTGTTGCGGTTGATCATACGTACATTCTCGCGCAACATCGCCAATTGGGACATACCGTCGTAATACAAGTAATCACCGTAGATAAACAAAGTGTCACCTTGCTCCATACGCACGTTGCCGAAGGCCTCCACCGAATTGATCTTTTCATAAATCAGGGCACTGTCACAGAACATATACATACTGTCATGCTTCAGCCTTACCGAACCGATCAGCACCTGTACATCCGGACGTAATTGTTTGTCTGCCTGCGCCTCATCGGCATACAGCAGGTCAACACGTGTCTTTTTCTTTCCGGACGTATCGGCTTTCTGCTGCCCCACCGCCACCGAATCCTTTTTCCCCGGCGCCCCGGGATTTGCCTTCTTGTCCTGGGCACTCAGCAGACACATGCCAAACAGGCATAGAATACCCGCAAGTAGGTACCTATGCCTGTTCAGAAAACTCATTCTTGTATTTTTCTTTTGCATACAAAATTCTATGTAACTCCCGCCAGGTTATTCCTTAACCCAGCCCGGATACTTGAATGTACAGTTTTTCTTCCACTCGTCCTTGATGCGTACGTAAGTGTGTTTTTGTTTCTCACGGATCCACTTGTCCAACACCTCATCACGACGTTTTTCCAATACAATTTCTTTCAGATTCTGATAGTCGTCGGCAATCGTAGCCTTATGGCCGTTGGTACGGCTTTTCAATTTCACGATGACGCATTCCTCTTTACCGGTTTTTTGCGGAATCATGGTGAATGCCTCGGAAATCTCACCGACTTTCATCTTATCTACAACCTTTGCGATTTCGGGCGGCAGTTCCTGCATCTCAAACTTGGAAGTATTGTTGTTGGGATTCGGCAGAAGTCCGTGATTATTACGCGTATCCTTATCCTGTGAAAGTACGGAAGCCGCTTCCTCAAAACTGAACTTATTGTTGCGGATATCATCGGCAATGGAGTCCAGGCGTGCATTGGCCGCCGTCAGTGCTTCCTCCGGCACATGAGGTTTCAACAAGATGTGACGCGTCTTGATACGGTCACCGCGTTTCTCGATCAACTGGATGATATGAAAGCCGTATTCAGACTCTACAATCTTCGACACTTTGTTGGGATCCTGCAAATTGAAAGCTACGTTTGCATAAGCTGGATCCAACATTCCACGTCCCGAGAATTCGATTTCGCCACCACGCATAGCCGAGCCGCGATCTTCCGAATACATACGCGCCAACATGGAAAAACTCTCCCCCTTATTGATGCGATCGGTATATTCGCGCAGGCGCTTCTTCACGTCTTCAATCTCCTCCAAAGGAATCTTCGGTTGCAGGGTGATAATCTGCACCTCTACCTGTGTAGGTATATAGGGAATACTGTCCTGAGGGCGATTCTTGAAATAGCGGCGCACCTCAGCAGGAGTGACTTTTATTTCCCCTACCAGCTTCTGCTGCATCTTCTGTACCTTCAGACCTTCACGGGCATTCTCACGCAATGTCTCCCGAATCTGACTGGAAGTCTTGTTAAAATACTCCTCCATCTTCTCGCGTGAACCGATATTGGCAATATACATGTTCGTCATATAGTCCACACGCTGGATAACTTCATTTTCTGAAACCTCAATACTATCGAGTGCCGCCTGATGGAGAAACAACTTCTGCACAGCTATTTCTTCCGGTATCACACAATAAGGGTCACGGTCAAACTTACGTCCATCGAACAAAGCGCTCATACGCGCCTCTTCTACTTCGGACTTCAATATAGCCTCGTCGCCTACTACCCAAACTACCTCGTCAATCACGTTGTCTTGTCCATAAACGGTAGAACCGGCTAATAACGTCAAGGCAAATAAAACTACAAACTTAAAGTTCATGCACTTTTTCATTCTTGGTATCTTATACTAATAATATTTAATCTTGTCTCTTTTCACAGCCCGCCGGTATAAATCGTCCTTTACCTGCTTCATGAATTCCACCTGCCTTACATTCAGCAGCATGTCTTTTACTTGAGTACGGGCAAACTCGTACGGTTCCTCCTCTCCCATCCTGCGGTAATCACTCACATTCAAGAAATAGCAAAAGGCCGTATCTTTCAATTCCACATGGCGGTTCTTGTCCAGATAGTCATCCACATCGGGCACTTTCAAAGGCATCAGGTCCAGAACTTCCGATACAGTGACCCATTTATCGTAGAAATACTCGTATTTCACCGCGTTCTGCAAACTGTATTTTTCGAGATGTTCCACAGCCTCCTGCGTTTCGGTCTTGTACCAACGCCGGACATTAGCCAACTGGGGCGCCGTCAAAGGAACCTTGATGAACAACCCTTTCATCAACGGACGCTCCACTTTAAAAAGCGCCTGGTTCTTTTCGTAATAATCTGTCAAGTCCTGTTCTGAAATCTCCTCTGATAGCTGCTGGTGTATGAGAGCCTGCTGGTAGGTATGCATTATCAATGCCTTGCGATAATTTTCCACAAGTCTATCGATCTCACCACTATTGGGAATATTACTCTGCGCCTTGTCATACAGCAACATATCCTCCACCCAATTGCGGATATAGTGTTCTGCAAACAACAGACTGTCATCCTTTGACAACCCGGCAGGAAGCACTGCCTGCAAATCTTCCCGGTACAGAAAACTGCCATCCAGCTCCACCAACGGCGTTTGTCCCTTATGGTCGTGCCGTTCGCTACACGCCGTGCAGAGAAGAGTTATGAAAAGCAGGAAGCAAGTTGTTCGCATCGCCAATTGATATTTACTTTATTTTAAGGTACGAAGATAGTGCTTTAATTGGTTGCATCAGTGATAATTAACGGTTTTTAAAACCTCTTGGTTAATTTCAACCTTACCGGCAGCACGTAATTTCGCTATCCAACGTTGTTCCAGGTAGTTCTGATAATCGGTAACAAGCTGTCCGCCCACTTCACGATAGTCCTCCGGACCTTTCACTTTCTTGCCGAGAACAGCAGTAAAAGGGAATGACATTACCGGAGCCGGTTCCTTGCCTTTGAACACCAAATCATCCACATACGCATTATCACCACGCGCAAACAATCCCTGTTCTGCCTGCACTTTAGGAGTATCTCCCGCATTAAAAGTCAACCGGATGGCATCCAGCCATTCATTTTCCGGTAACCCCTTCAAGAATTTGCGTACCTGCTTTGACACACGTTTGGACGTACAATGCAATACAATCCCCTTATAACGGGGTGCTTCCCAATGATAATTCTGACGGTGATCCTCAAAATAGCCCTTCAAGCCTGCCTCGTCCGTCTTGCTACGTCCCCAGACTTCCCGGTTACTGATTTCATTGAACAGCATATCCTCCCGGTACTTCTGCATCAACAAACGAAAAACCGGATATTTCCGTTCCAAGTGATTGTTTTCGTAATCCAATACCGATTTCATGACAAATCCATTCAGTTGGCGTTGTATGCCTTCAGGATGCGCCGCGGCAAAACGGGCAAACTCTTTTCCGGTATAGGATCGTCCGCCCAGCGTAAACAATGTTCGCCCGGTCTGCCCCTTCGACATCAGCTCTTCCATTCCCGCCCGGTCAGGCGTATAATGATATTCCTGCTTCAGTTTTTCAACCAAAGCCTCTGTTCCCTTATCCATTCCATGACGGCGTGTCCGGCAACGTATCATCTCTTCCTTTACCTCATCAAACGGGGGTACCGCCTTCCTTTCAAGTACCTTTACAATATGGATGCCTTGCGGAGTGAAAAAAGGACGCGATATCTCACCGGGCTGCAAATCAAAAGCCACCTCTTCAAACTCTGCCGGCATTTGCAGCCACCTCACCCAGAATGTCGTCTTGTCATCCGAAAAGTCCTTCACATAGGCATCAAAGGCAGCGGCTGTCGCTCCCTTTCCAAGTGATTCATAGATTGAATCCATTTTCGCCTCCACCTTCCGAAGCGTATAACCGGAGATATTCTGGGGAAGAGATTTATAAATATGACTGACACGCACCTGTCCTGCGCGTCGGCCGGACTTCATTTTATCATAAAACCTGCGTGCAACCCGTTCATTTGTTTCTTCATCCGTCAAATAAGACTTTACCAACTGACGGCGGCAACTGTCCAGTCTGCTCCGAAAAACCTCTGCCGTATCCAACCCGGCCGCCTCTGCTTCCGCAACTTTAAGCTTGAAATTGACGAACCAATCCAAAAGATCTTGCCGTTGCTTCCGTACCCCATCCGCCAACTTACCATTCTGCCGGCAGGCATACTCAAACTCGGAACGGAACACTTCTTTCCCGTTGATACGCATCAACACCGGATCCGGCTGGGCAATAACCGCCAGACCGGACAGCAAAAACAGAATCGCCAAGCCACTCTTTACCATAGTCATCATTTTGGACTGCATAAAATCATAATTGGAAAAAGATTCCCTTATCAGACGCCAAAGATACAAAAATGCCCGAAAAGCAATCCATTCTTTCCGGGCATATATATTTTATCAGTCAATATCCTTATTCGGGACGGCTGTAATTCGGAGCTTCACTGGTGATAGCTACATCATGCGGATGGCTTTCCAGCACACCTGCATTCGTGATACGGGTAAATTTAGCATCATGCAGTCTCTCGATATTCGCAGCGCCACAGTATCCCATACCGGCACGCAGGCCACCTACCAACTGATAGATCACTTCATACAAAGTTCCTTTATAAGGAACACGGGCTGCAATACCTTCCGGCACCAGTTTTTTCACATCGCTCGTTCCGCTTTGGAAATAACGGTCCTTTGAACCGTGCTCCATAGCCTCCAAAGAGCCCATACCACGATAGGACTTGAACTTACGGCCATTGAAAATAATTGTTTCACCCGGAGATTCTTCCGTTCCGGCAACCAATGAACCGATCATCACACAGCAACCACCGGCCGCCAAAGCCTTCACAACATCACCGGAATAGCGCAAGCCACCGTCTGCAATCAAGGGGATTCCGGTTCCTTTCAAGGCTTTTGCCACATCATATACGGCAGACAACTGCGGAACGCCTACACCGGCAACAACGCGGGTAGTACAAATAGAACCCGGACCGATACCGACTTTCACTCCGTCGGCACCGGCTTCCACCAACGCCTTTGCAGCCTCGCCTGTAGCTATGTTTCCTACTACGATATCAATATCCGGAAAACGCTTTTTGGCTTCTTTCAGCTTTTCAATGACGTACATGGAATGTCCATGCGCCGTATCAATTACAATCGCATCGGCCCCTGCATCTACCAAAGCCTGCATACGGTCAAGTGTATCAGCCGTCACACCTACACCGGCAGCTACACGCAAACGTCCCTTGGCATCCTTGCAAGCCATCGGCTTGTCTTTCGCCTTCGTGATATCCTTGTAGGTTATCAAGCCCACCAGCTTGTTTTCCTTATCTACCACCGGCAATTTCTCGATCCTATGCTCCTGCAAGATCTGCGAAACAGCTTCCATGTCCGTAGTAGGATTCGTGGTAATGATATTGTCCTTGGTCATCACCTCGTCGATGCGTTTGTCCATGTCTTTCTCAAAACGCAGGTCACGATTAGTAACGATACCCACCAGATACTTTTCATCATCTACCACCGGAATACCACCAATCTTGTACTCAGCCATCAATGCCAGCGCATCAGCAACTGTAGAACCTCTCTTGATCGTTACCGGATCGTAAATCATACCGTTTTCAGCACGTTTTACTATAGCGACCTGACGTGCCTGTTCTTCAATGGACATGTTCTTGTGAATGACGCCGATACCACCTTCACGAGCAATGGCAATCGCCATCTTCGCTTCAGTAACCGTGTCCATGGCAGCTGTTACAAACGGTATTTTCAACTCGATGTTTCGTGAAAACTTAGTCGAGAGTTCGACTGTTTTAGGCAAGACTTCAGAATAAGCGGGAATCAACAATACGTCATCGTACGTCAACCCATCCATTACAATCTTATCAGCAATAAATGACATAGGGCTATGCGTTTAAATTTTATTGCGTGCAAATATACGGTTTTTTATTCAAAACAGAATATACTAACTGCCGTTTTTTTAATGCAGGAATCACATTTTTCCTCTCTACAACCCTTTAGGGAGCTATAACAGACAGCCCGGACCTATGAAACACAGATCCGGGCTATCCATCTATAAATTCGTTCTTTTTTAGTTTGCCATTTCTGAAATGAACTTGATACGTACCAGACGCACTTCCTCTTCGGTGAAGTCATCACCCAATTCATCCAATGCATCGTCAATCTTGTCCGTAGTAGATTCTTTGAAATAGTCATAGATATCGAGCATGTGGTCTTCATCCATAATATCTTCCAAGAAATAATCAATATTCAGCTTGGTTCCCGAATAGACAATGGCCTCTATTTCATCCAGCAGCTCCTCAAATTCTATGCCTTTCGACATGGCGATGTCATCCAACGCAACCTTACGGTCAACAGCCTGGATAATGGCTACTTTCATTTTGGATTTATTGGCTACGGTACGCACGCGCAAGTCTTCCGGACGTTCAATCTCATTTTCTTCACAATGACGTTTAATCAACTTGCAGAATTCCTCGCCATAGCGCTTTGCCTTGCCGGCTCCGACTCCCGGAATATTCTGCAACTCATCCAGCGTCACCGGATAAATGGTTGCCATGGCTTCCAGGGAAGGATCCTGGAATATCACGTATGGAGGGACTTCCAGCTTCTTGGACAGTTTCTTACGCAAATCTTTCAACATGGAGTACAACGCAGGGTCAACCGCACAAGCTCCGCCTCCACGTGCCGGTGCCTCCTCTTCCACTTCTTCAAAGTCATTGTCTTCCACAATCTTGAATGACTTCGGGTGTTTGAGGAACTTCTTTCCAGCATCCGTTACTTTCAGCAAACCATAGTTTTCAACATCTTTACTCAGATACCCGGCTATAAGCGCCTGACGGATAACGGCATTCCATGTTTTGTCTTCTTCACCCATACCAGATCCGAACACCTCGAGATCCTCATGCAGATGAGCCTGTACTTCTGAAGTTTCTTTACCTTGTATTATGTCTATAATATAGTCCGCTTTAAAATTCTCTTTCACCGCGAGGATTGCCTCAATCACGGTACACAATAATTCCTGAGCTTCCACTTGTTTCTTTGGATTTAAACAGTTGTCACAATTACCACAATTCTCTTCCGTATATTCTTCACCGAAATAATGAAGCAATGCCTTCCTACGGCATACGGAAGATTCGGCATACGCAGCGGTTTCCAGCAGAAGCTGCTTGCCTATTTCCTGCTCTGCGACAGGCTTGCCCTGCATAAACTTTTCAAGTTTCTGCAAGTCCTTGTTAGTATAGAAAGTAATACACTGTCCTTCTCCCCCATCTCTGCCGGCACGTCCGGTCTCCTGATAATATCCTTCCAGACTTTTAGGGATATCATAATGGATTACATAACGTACGTCAGGCTTGTCTATTCCCATACCGAAAGCAATGGTAGCCACAATCACATCTATCTTTTCCATCAGGAAGTCATCCTGGTTCTGTGTCCGTGTGGCCGAATCCATTCCGGCATGATAGGCACGGGCATTGATGCCATTGGCCTGCAGAATCTCGGCAAGTTCCTCCACTTTCTTCCGGCTCAGGCAATAGATGATACCCGACTTCTCCGGATTATTCTTGATGAACTTGATGATGTCCCTATCCACGTTAGCTGTTTTAGGGCGTACCTCATAATAGAGGTTAGGACGGTTGAACGATGACTTGAACACCTGTGCTTCCACCATACCCAGGTTTTTCTGGATATCATGCTGTACTTTAGGAGTGGCGGTCGCAGTCAACGCTATCAACGGGGCTTTCCCGATTTCATTGATAATAGGACGGATACGGCGGTATTCCGGACGGAAATCATGTCCCCATTCAGAAATACAGTGAGCTTCATCTACGGCATAGAAAGAAATTTTCACTGTTTTGAGGAACTCGACATTCTCTTCTTTCGTCAGCGACTCGGGAGCTACATAAAGCAGTTTTGTCTTGCCGCTGAGAATATCAGACTTAACCTGGTCTATCGCGCTCTTGTTCAGAGAAGAATTGATGAAATGCGCAATGCCGTCGTCTTCACTGAAGTTACGCATCGCATCGACCTGGTTTTTCATCAGGGCAATCAAGGGAGAGATTACGATACCCGTTCCTTCCATCAATAAAGAAGGCAACTGGTAGCACAATGACTTGCCTCCTCCTGTAGGCATCAACACAAAAGTATCGTTTCCATCCAACAGGTTTTGGATAATTGCTTCCTGATTTCCCTTAAATGTATCGAACCCGAAGTATTTCTTCAGCTGGTCTGTCAAATTAGTTTTCTTCCCTGCCATGATTCATTAGGTTGTTGTTTATAGAGTTATCTTTTAAAGTGCCACCCGGCACTTTTTCTTATGAAGAACCCTAACAAAGTTATAAACAACTTCTTAAATTTCAAGCATAATCCGCCTAATATTTTTCAATAAAAAGCAAAAAAGTCAGTCTCACTACGTATTACCTATTGATTCTAAGCACTTTGAAGTCTCGCCAAATTTGCTTTTTCAAGTTGTCGCCGCGCATAATCCAACGTCACCACAAAACTGTCTTTGTGCTCTGACGGGATTTCGAACATCGCATCCATCATAATTGTCTCCACAATGGAGCGTAAACCGCGGGCACCCAACTTGTATTCAATCGCTTTATCTACGATATATTCGAATACGGCATCTTCAAAATCCAGCTTCACATTATCCATCTCAAACAATTTGACATATTGCTTTATAATGGAATTTTTCGGTTCGGTCAAGATGGCACGCAATGCAGTACGATCCAATGGATTCAAGTAAGTCAATACCGGAAGGCGCCCGATAATTTCGGGTATCAGTCCGAAAGACTTCAAATCTTGCGGAGCTATATATTGCATCAGATTGTTCTTGTCTATGACAGCCGTATTGCGCGCTGCGCTATATCCTACCACATGAGTATTCAGACGCTGGGCTATTTTCTTCTCAATACCATCGAAAGCACCGCCACAAATAAACAAGATATTCTTGGTGTTTACCGGAATCATCTTTTGGTCCGGATGCTTACGGCCACCTTGCGGGGGCACGTTTACAACGGAACCTTCCAGTAATTTCAGCAATCCCTGCTGCACGCCTTCACCGCTCACGTCACGGGTGATGGAAGGATTGTCGCCTTTACGGGCTATCTTATCTATTTCATCGATAAATACAATGCCTTGTTCCGCCTCGGGTACATTATAATCTGCCACCTGCAACAAACGGGTCAAGATACTTTCAATATCCTCGCCTACATACCCGGCCTCTGTCAACACGGTTGCGTCCACAATGGTAAAAGGCACATGAAGCAATTTCGCAATGGTCCGCGCCAACAAGGTTTTGCCCGTGCCGGTACTGCCCACCATGATGATGTTGGACTTTTCGATCTCCACATCGTCACCGCCTTCTTTCTGTAGCAGCCGCTTATAATGATTATAGACCGATACGGACAGGAAACGTTTGGCATCATCCTGCCCGATGACATACTGGTCGAGAAACCCTTTGATTTCTACAGGCTTAGGGAGTTCTTTCAGATTTAGTTTTGTGGCACTTCCTTTTTTGGCGCCCCCCAAGGCCTCCTGAGTAATCTCGTATGCCTGGGTAGCACAACTGTCACAGATGTAGCCGTTCATTCCCGTAATGAGAAAACCGACTTCATCTTCAGAGCGTCCGCAAAAGCTGCATCTGTTTTTATTTTTTCTTGATTCTGCCATATTTATTTTTTAATCAATACTTCATCTACCATACCATATTCTTTGGCTTCCTGGGCAGTCATCCAATAATCACGGTCAGAGTCGGCCCACACTTTGTCAAAGTCCGTATGAGAATGGTTGGCGATAATCGTATAAAGTTCCTTCTTCAACTTCTGGATTTCGCGTGCTGTAATCTCGATATCCGAAGCCTGCCCCTGCGCACCGCCCATCGGCTGATGAATCATGACGCGGGAATGAGTCAAAGCAGAACGCTTGCCTTCGGCTCCTGCCACCAGCAGCACGGCAGCCATACTGGCAGCCATACCGGTACAGATGGTAGCCACGTCGCTGCTGATGAACTGCATCGTGTCGTAAATGCCCAATCCGGCATATACCGAACCACCGGGCGAGTTAATGTAGATAGAGATATCCTTGCCCGGATCAACGGAATCCAGATACAACAGCTGCGCCTGCAACGTATTGGCTGTATAATCATCAATCTGTGTACCAAGGAAAATGATGCGGTCCATCATCAGACGGGAGAACACATCCAGCTGTGTAACATTAAGCTGGCGTTCTTCCAAGATATAAGGATTTAAATACCCGGCTTGTGACTTGATCACATCGTCCAGCACCAAGCCGTTCATGCCTAAATGCTTGGTAGCGTATTTTCTGAAATCATCCATTCTTATTTCTGTTTTAGTTTTATATTATGAATGCAAAGAAACAAAAAAGAACACAGAGACACAAAAAAACACAGAGTTATAGTTTGTCAAACTCTGTGTTTCTTTATAAAATCAACTATTTTCCAATAAAATCTTATTCAAACATTTTGTTGAACTCTTCCAATGAAACGTTTTTATTTTCCAATGTCACTTGAGGCTTCAACGCGGCAGCCAACTTAGTCTCGACCGCACGGTTTACCAAACCTTCGACAGATTCTTTCTTCTTCAACATCTCTTTAGCATAGTTTTCCAGAATGTCGTCGGGAATGCTCATCATGCCATACTGTGCAAACTGCGCACGTGTAGCTTCCTTAGCCATATTCGTGACATCTTCCTGTTCAACTTTGATGTCGTTAGCTTTCACCAGCTGTTCCTTGATCAGATGCCAAGTCAGTTCTTCGATGCTCTTGTCATAGTTGTCATCTACAAACTTTTCATCCTTGTCCGGGTTGTTCAAGCGCATGATGCGTTTCAGCAGTGCATCCGGGAATTCCAGCTTGCCCACTTTTTCCATCATAACCTTGCGCGTATCAATCAAGAACTTATAATCACTGTCAACAACAAACTGAGCGGCAATATTCTCTTTTATCTTAGCGCGGAATTCTTCCTCACTCTTCACTGCACCTTCACCGAACACTTGGTCGAAGATTTCCTGGTTCAGCTCACCGGCAACGAAGCGGGTAACCTCTTCCACCTGGAAACTGAAGTTTGATTTCATCTGTTCGGCCGCTTCCTTTTCGATCTTCAACAATGAAGCCAGTTCCGCAGCGTTACCGTCCCAAGCCGTACTGGGGTTGAATACGAGTACGTCATTAACCTTCGCGCCGTTGAAAACAGCTTTCTGCTCATCGTTTTTCATGTACGACGGCATCATTACGGCACCCTCTACCTGGATACCGCCTTCTTTGGTATTACCTTCTTCATCCAACTCGGCAAGCAGACCTTTCAACATGTCATTGTCTTCGTAAACATCTACCTTATCATACTTACCTGTACGTTGCGTATAAGCCTTGACCTGGTTTTCAACCATATCGTCGGTCACCTCGATCGTATAATAATCCACCTTATCATCGGCAGAAACCTCTGCCTTGAATTCAGGAGCCAAAGCGATATCAAACAGGAATTCAAATTCTTCCATGGTATCGAAATCAATTTCCGGCTGCTTGTCTTCGTTAGGCAACGGCTCACCAAGCATATTGATCTTATTATCCTGGATGTAATTATATACGGATTCTGAAAGCAGTTTGTTAACTTCTTCAGCTACTACGGATTTACCATACATTTTCTTAACGAGGCTCATAGGAACCATTCCCTTGCGGAAACCGGGAATCTGTGCCTTCTGGCGGAAACTCTTTAAAGATTTATCTACCTTTTCCTGATAGTCTGCTTTCTCAAGCTTTACAGTAAGCAATGCACTTACTTTGTCAATGTTTTGTAATGAAACGTTCATTCTGACAATTATTTATTTGA
>OGLE01000404.1_pt1 | contig 43376 bp, 30 predicted proteins | sample 1572671 | NCBI WGS metagenome assembly OGLE01 (sample SAMEA2581923, study PRJEB24529) | metagenome | biome: Human gut stool | place: China | collected 2011 | reverse complement strand
TTGGAATGATAACTGTAAATTCCCTTACTGCAGCGGATTGTCGGAATGGAGGACGGAACGGCAGTCAAACTGACGGTTTCCAAGTATTTCACGCCAAACGGCACGGATATCCACAAAAAAGGCATTGAGCCGGATGTGACCGTTGAGCTTGATGAAAGTCTGAAAAATAAAGTGACGGTCACGGAAGAAGAGGATAATCAGTTGCAGAAAGCCATTTCAATACTTCAGGAGGAATTTATAAGTAACTAAATATATTGCTTAATATGGTTAAATGTGTTTAAATATACCTATGGAGGTATTATTATGAACACGTCAAATATCACGAATTATAAACCAAAAGATTTTGCTGAATTAATAGGTGTTTCTGTGAAAACATTACAGCGTTGGGACAGGGAAGGAATTCTAGAGGCAAACCGGACTCCAACGGATAGGCGTTATTATACTTACGACCAATATCTTCAATTTAAAGGCATAAAAACCCAAAATGATATACGCCAAGTAGTTATTTATGCAAGAGTTTCTACAAAGAATCAAAAGGATGATTTAGAGAATCAAGTATCGTTTTTACGTCAATTCTGTAATGCCAGAGGCATTATTGTAGACCAATGTATGGAAGAATATGGAAGTGGTCTGAATTACAATCGTAAGAAGTGGAATAAATGATTGGATGAAGTAATGGAACAAAAAATCAAAACCATAATCATAACGCACAAAGATAGATTTATCAGATTTGGCTATGATTGGTTTGAAAAATTCTGCATGAAGTTTCATACGACCATAGTGATAGTAAACAATGAAGAACTATCACCACAAGAGGAACTCGTGCAGGATATTGTTTCTATTCTTCATGTGTTCTCCTGCAGGTTGTATGGACTCCGTAAGTATAAAAAACAAATAGAGAGGGATGAAGAAATTGTTAAAGAGCTTCAAGACGGAAATCAATCCCACACCGGAGCAGAAAATCAGGATTCACAAGACGATAGGCACTTGCCGATATGTCTATAACTTCTACCTTTGTCACAACAAAGCCTTGTATGATAAAGGTGAAAAGTTTATGACTGGTAAGGGCTTTAGTGTATGGCTTAACAATGAATACATTCCAAATAATCCTGATAAAGCATGGATTAAGGAAGCGTATTCAAAAGCCGTGAAAAGATCCATCGAAGACGGATGTACTGCTTTTACAAGATTTTTTAAACATCAGAGTGATTTTCCTAAATTTAAAAAGAAAGGTAAATCAGATGTAAAAATGTATTTCGTTAGAAATAACCCAAAGGATTGCGTGTGTGAAAGGCATAGACTTAAGATTCCAACTTTGGGTTGGGTCCGCATCAAAGAGAAAGGATATATTCCAACAACAAAAGAAGGATATGTAATCAAAAGCGGTACGGTTTCAATAAAAGCTGACAGATACTATGTTTCAGTTCTTGTAGAACTGCCGGATAACAAGACAGCTGATAATTCCAATGAAGGAATTGGCATTGATCTTGGATTAAAGGATTTTGCCACTGTTTCTAATGGTAAAACTTATAAGAATATTAACAAATCAGCAAAATTAAAGAAACTTGAAAAACAACTTATTCGAGAACAGAGAAGTCTTTCTCGAAAATATGAAAATTTACAGAAAGGAGAGTCCACTCAAAGAGCGAATATACAAAAACAAAAGTTCAAGGTACAGAAACTTCATCATAGGATAGATCATATCCGCACCGACTACATTAACAAAACAATCGCAGAGATAGTGAAAACCAAACCATCCTACATTACGATTGAAGATTTAAATGTAAAAGGCATGATGAAAAACAGACATCTTTCAAAAGCAGTTGCGTCACAGAAGTTTTATGAGTTTAGAATAAAACTTCAAGCTAAATGCAACGAAAATGGAATGGAACTTCGTGTGGCAAACAGATGGTATCCATCTTCTAAAACCTGCCATTGCTGCAAAAATATCAGGAAAGATTTAAAACTTTCAGATAGAATTTTCAAATGTGCTTGTGGTTATATCGAAGACAGAGATTTCAATGCTGCACTTAATTTGAGAGATGCTATGACTTACGAAGTTGCATAAATAAACGCGAACGTAGGTATGTACCGAAGGCTATTTCGGGAATTTACGACTGTGGAGTGTACAAGAACTTGTGAGTAGCGTATTGTTTATAATCGCCAAAGCATACACATTGAAGCAGTAACTACAAATCGTGAGATTGTAGCGAATCATCTAGCATATACACATTTGTATATGTTTTTAGTAGCAGAGATGATACATGGGATATTATTACTGGGATCCGACATATATACTCGTTGTGATAGGTGCAGTGATATGTATGATTGCATCGGCAAGAGTTAAAGGTACATTTAATAAATACTCACAGCTAAGAAGCATGTCAGGCATGAATGGCGCACAGGTGGCTCAAAGAGTGCTTCAGGCGGCAGGCATATATGATGTGCAGGTGCGTCATGTGTCCGGCAGTCTGACGGACCACTATGATCCGCGCACCAAAACAGTGAATTTATCTGATCCTGTGTACAATGCCACATCGGTCGCAGCACTTGGCGTAGCAGCCCACGAGTGTGGACACGCTATACAGCATGCAAAAAGCTATGCACCTCTTTCAATCAGGAGTGCGCTCGTACCTATAGCCAATTTTGGCTCCATGCTTGCATGGCCGGTTATACTTATCGGCTTATTATTTAACACACGTTCGTCAGGGCTTATTATTGATATAGGCATATTGCTGTTTTCGGCAGCAGTGCTTTTCCAGCTCGTGACATTGCCGGTAGAGTTTGATGCTTCAAGACGTGCGCTTGTCATGCTTCGTACACAGGGCATACTTGCAGATGACGAGCTTAAGTACACAAGAAGGGTGCTCAAGTCAGCGGCACTTACCTATGTAGCCAGTGCGGCGGCTGCTATTTTACAGCTCCTTCGTATAATACTTATCACAAACGGACGCAGACGGGACGACTGATATTGTTTTAGCTGCTGTTTGCCTGTGATTTTGCAGGGTGGCAGTTCAAATTGGATATATTAGTTAGAAAATTAAATGTATATGTAACTATTCGGAAACATCATCATGATAAATAATCATAGTAAAAATAATCATAATAATAAAAATAGCCAAATAAACAAAAATAATATACCGGGCAGACCGGCAAAATCAAACGTGGCAGCGAATAATGAGCACTCTGTAGATACGCGTGAGCTTGCCCTTGAGATGCTTATTGAGGTTAATGAGCGCGGAGCATTTTCACATATCGTGCTTCGTAGTGTGCTTGACAAGTATCAGTATCTGTCAAAGCAGGACAGAGCCTTTATGACGAGGCTTGTTGACGGCACTATCGAGTATATGCTGCAGCTCGACTACATCATAGACTCTTTTTCAAAGACAAAGGTAAGGAAGATGAAGCCCTTCATCAGAAACCTTCTTCGCATGAGCGTCTACCAGATAAAGTACATGGACGCGGTGCCGGATTCAGCTGTATGCAATGAGGCGGTGAAGCTTGCAAAGAGGCATAAGTTTGCACAGCTTTCGGGCTTTGTAAACGGTGTACTCAGAAATATTGCAAGAAATATAGATTCAGTACAGTTTGATACATTAAGCATCCGATACTCCATGCCACAGTGGATAGTGGACAGATTTGTTGCGGCATACGGAGAGAAGAAGGCAGAGGAGATTTTCAAGGCCTTTCACAGTAAGAGCACCATAAGCATCAGGACAAACCTGACCAGGTGTACTCCGGATGAGCTTCGTGTAATGCTTGAGGCAGAGGGTGTGACGGTCACAGCGGTTGATGAACTTAATTATGCGTTTGTTATATCTGGATTTGATTATTTGAATGGCTTGCAGAGCTTCAGAGACGGACTTTTCTATGTGCAGGATATCAGCTCCATGCTTGTTGCACAGACGGCTGCTCCAAAGAAGGGCGACTATGTGATAGATGTATGTGCAGCACCGGGTGGCAAGAGCACCCATATAGCTGAGCTTTTGCAGGGAAGCGGCCATGTGCTCGCACGTGACCTGACCGATAACAAGGTCGATATGATTGAGGAAAATATAGAAAGGCATGGCCTTAACAATATGTCGGCAGAGGTGTGGGATGCCACAGTATTTGATGCTGATTCGGCGGGAAAGGCAGATATACTCATTTGTGATCTGCCGTGTTCAGGGCTTGGAGTGCTCGGCAGAAAGAAGGATATCCGCTACAAGATGACGCCTGAGTCTGTAGATGAGCTTGCCGCTCTTCAAAGACAGATACTTGATACCGTGCATACATACGTGAAGCCAAACGGAGTGCTCGTGTACAGTACATGTACGATAGATGAGGCTGAGAATGAGGACAATGTGAGGTGGTTTATTGAAAAGCATCCGGAGTTTGAGTTGGATAAGAACTTTGCTGAGGGCACCGGAATGAAACAGATACTGCCCGGTGAGCATGGAAGTGACGGATTCTTTATTGCAAGATTCATAAAAAGTAAATTATGATATTAAAATAAATCATGAATTAATAAATATAAATTGGTTTAAAAACAATAGTTAAATGCAGACTTAATAAAAATGATATGGAACAGATAAAAGAACAACTAACTGACATCAAATCAATGAATATGGACGAGCTCACAGAGTTTATCATATCGCTCGGAGAGAAGAAATTCCGTGCGAAGCAGATATATGAGTGGATTCATGTGAAGCATGTGGACAGCTTTGATGAGATGACCAATATTTCAAAAAAGTTCATACAGGTATTAAAGGACAATGCAATACTCATCTCGCTAAAAAAAGAGGAGGTGCAGGTGTCAAAGCTCGACGGCACGAGAAAATATCTCTTTGCACTCGATGATGGCAACGTCATAGAAAGTGTACTTATGAAGTACAAGCATGGAAACTCTGTATGCATATCTTCGCAGGTTGGCTGCAGGATGGGGTGCAGATTCTGTGCATCTACTCTTGATGGTCTCGTTAGGGGGCTTAGGCCGTCTGAGATGATTGACCAGATTTATCAGATAGGCAAGGACATAGGAGAGCGCATCTCAAATGTAGTTGTCATGGGGACAGGTGAGCCGCTTGACAATTACGACAATCTGCTGCGCTTTATAGAGCTTCTTACTGATGAAAACGGTATCAATATCAGCCAGCGCAATCTGACAGTTTCCACATGTGGTCTCGTACCGCGCATGAGACAGCTTGCAGATGAAAAGCTTTCTATCACGCTGGCGCTTTCACTGCATGCCTCCAACCAGGAAAAGAGAAAAGCTCTCATGCCGGTTGCAAACAGCTATGATATACATGATGTGGTCGATGCATGCAAATATTATTTTGCACAGACCGGCCGCAGAGTCACCTTTGAGTATAGCCTGGTAGGCGGAGTGAACGATACAGCCGAGGATGCAACAGAGCTTTCGGCACTCGTGCATGGCATGAACTGCCATATAAATCTGATTCCGGTAAACCCGATAAAGGAGCGCGACTACGTGCAGTCCAACAAGGGTGTTATAGAGGCTTTTAAAAATAGGCTTGAAAAAAACGGAATTAATGTTACTATTAGAAGGGAAATGGGCAGAGATATAGACGGTGCCTGTGGACAGCTTCGCAAGAAGCATATAGATAAAGAGAGAGGAATAAACTAGATGAAGACGTTTTCCATTACGGATGCAGGTGCTATTCGTGAGATGAATCAGGATTTTTATTTCTCGTCTGACACTGCAGTAGGAAATCTTCCGAATCTTTTCATCGTAGCAGATGGAATGGGAGGACACAAAGCCGGTGACTATGCTTCCAGATACACTATAGAGCGTGTGGTTGCATCGGTATCGAGAAATGCCGGGGATGAACCGGTATCCATCATCAAAGAGGCTATCAACAAGGCAAATGAGCTTTTGGTGGCTGAGTCTCGTGAGGATGAAGCTAAGCGTGGAATGGGTACCACCTTAGTCGTAGGAACTATTATAGGAAACAAGCTTTTTGTGGCCAATATAGGTGACAGCAGGCTTTATATTGTAGGTGGCACAGAGCAGATCAGACAAATTACCAGGGATCATTCACTGGTTGATGAGATGGTCAGGATGGGTGAGATAAATGCCGACGAGGCGAGAGTTCATCCGGACAAGAATATCATCACGAGAGCTGTCGGGGCAGCAGATCATGTGGAGGCAGATTTTTTTGAGGTCGAGCTATGTGAGGACGACAGGATTCTTCTGTGTACAGACGGACTTACCAATATGGTGAGAGATAAAGAAATATGCGATACTATTAGGCAAAATGATAATATCGAGACAGCAGCGTCACAGCTTGTCGCCATGGCCAATGCAAACGGTGGCCGCGATAATATCACTGTAATGATTATTAAACCATTTTAAGACGAGGTAATAACAGATGTTAGAGATAGGAAGTTTTTTATCGGATCGATATGAGATCCTAAGCAAGGTTGGCGCAGGCGGCATGTCTGATGTATACAAGGCAAAAGACCATATACTGAGCCGTTTTGTAGCTATAAAGGTTTTAAAGCAGGAGTTTTCGGAGGATAGTTCATTTGTGACCAAGTTCCGTGCTGAGGCACAGTCAGCAGCAGGACTTGAGCATCCAAATATCGTAAATATCTATGATGTAGGCAGCGAGAATGGTCTGTACTACATTGTCATGGAGTATGTCGAGGGTATCACACTTAAGACTTATATCGAGAAAAAGGGCCAGCTGTCATTCAAGGAGTCTGCAAGTATTGCAATCCAGGTGGCAAGGGGCATAGAGGCCGCTCACAATAAAAATATCATTCACCGTGATATCAAGCCGCAGAATATCATTATTTCTACAGATGGCAAGGTAAAGGTGACAGACTTTGGAATTGCAAAGGCTACATCTTCAAATACAATAAGCTCAGATGTGATGGGCTCAGTACACTATGCATCTCCGGAGCAGGCAAGAAACGGCTTCGTCGATGGCAGAAGTGATATTTACTCACTGGGAATCGTAATGTTTGAGATGGTTACAGGCCGTGTGCCGTTTGACGGTGATACCACAGTGGCAGTTGCACTGCAGCACCTACAGGAGGAGATTGCAAGGCCAAGCATCTACGCACCGGATCTGCCAATCAGCTTTGAGAAAATCATCTTAAAGTGTACACAAAAGACACCGGACCGCAGATACCAGACTATTGAGGAGCTTCTCACAGACATAAGGCGCTCTCTTGCGCATCCTGATGAGGATTTCGTTACAATAGCACCACTCGTTGACGGTGGCAAGACCAAGGTTATAAGCCCGGAGGAGCTTGACAAGATAAAAGAAGGCAGAGGTGTTGCAGAGGACTTAAACGATGATGATACCGATGCAGATAATGGTGATGAGTATGCTGACGATGAAGACGATGATGATGAATATGATGAGTCACTCTTAGACGACGATGATGACGAAGAAGACGAAGACGACGAAGACGATGATGATGACGGCAAGCTTTTAAATCCAAAGATGGATAAAGCAATCACAATCATGGGTATAGTAACAGCCGTAATCATTGTAATAGTTATCATATATCTTGCACTTTCAGTGGCAGGAGTGTTTAAGTTTGGCGGCAAAAAGAACTCAGAGTCACAGCAGACAGAGTCACAGACACAGACCGAGTCTGAATCAGAGTCAGAGACACAGACTGAGACAGAGGGCCAGATGATTGACATCAGAGGCATGTCAGTGGAGGATGCTCAGAAGGCAGTAGACCGCTTAAAGCTTGACCTCACAGTATTTGCATTTGAGACAAAGCAGTCAGATCAAAAGGATGGCACAATCCTTGAGCAGGATGTCAAGGCCGGAGATACAGTAAAGCGTGGTTCACAGATTAATGTAGTTATCGCAGGAAAAGGTGATAGTACATCAGAGATGGTCAAGATACCAAGTGTAATCGGAAAGACCAAGAGCTCAGCAAAGAGTACACTCGAGTCAGCAGGCTTTAGTGTCACCTTCGAGTATGGAGATTACAATGACAGTGTAGCAGCAGATGTAGTAACAGCACAGTCACCATCAGCAAAGAAACAGGCCGCAAAGGGCAGCACAGTAACAGTCACCCTCTCACCGGGCCAGAAGCCAATCACCGTGCCAAACGTAGTAGGTGCCTCACAGTCACATGCAGAAAGCGCCCTCGCAGGAGCAGGGCTCAAGTACACCTATGCCGACTCCCAGTACAGCGACACAGTACCCGCCGGCAGCGTAATCAGCCAGACCAAATCCGGCGAAACCGTAGCCGCAGGCACTACAATCACACTGACACTCAGTAAGGGTAAGCAGGAGATATCAACTAACGTAAGTAAGACAGTTAAGCTTGATATCGGAGAAGTTAATATTACAGGTGGTTCATATTCACTTGTGGGTTCTGACGGAAAAACTTATGCAAGCGGAAGTGATGTAACATCAGCTTCAGTTACAGTAAGTGGAACAATGAACTGTAAAACAGGTACAGTAACGGTTACATGGCAGTATACAGAGCCTGTCAAGGATGAGAATGGAAATGTAACAGGTGAAAAGCCAGGAGAAAAAACGATTTCTGTACAAGTACCATAATTTGTATATTGTAAAATAAAATCATAATTTGATGAAAACGTGGATGGCAATACAAGGAAAGCGGGAGCATTCCCAGCACAAGGAAAACGAGCCGTAGCGCAGCTACGTCAAGTTTTCCGTATCGCCATCGTATTTGTAAATACACACGATACACATATAGCGCACAAAGCAGCAACCCAATACACGCTTCATAGTAAGCCACCGGATAGCACCCACGAAGTGGTGCAATCCGCACCCCACTACCACACCAACCCGCGGACGAAAACCTGAACTCGCGGAGAGGAACTAAGGAAGCGGGGCAGGCATGTGTTCCGAGGAAAAAATATGAACTGCCCCGGGGTGCCATAAACCCATAGAGGAAAGAACATGGCAGAGCAAACCATAGCCTGTCTGTAGAAGAGCCCGTGGCTGGCTTCATATTTTTTAAGAGGAATATATGCATGCCACGCCACCCACACAACCTCAAAGCGCGGCATCCCCACCGAAAGCGTGACTCCTGCAAATACAAAAGCAATACAAGGAAAACCATGACAGGAAAAATTATTAAAGGAATTGCCGGCTTCTACTACGTCTACGTAGAAGAAACCAAAGAAGCAAAAGAAACTGCCACAGGCGGCACTCTCTACGAGTGCAAAGCAAAAGGCACCTTCAGAAAACAAAAGATAAAGCCGCTGGTAGGCGATATCGTCGACATAGCAGTCCTCGATGATGAAAAGCACATAGGCAATGTCGAGCGTATACTGCCACGGAAAAACGAACTTATCAGGCCGGCTGTGTCCAATATAGACATGGCCCTGGTTATTTTTGCATCCGCAAAGCCGGATCCCAATTTCAACCTGCTTGATAGGTTTTTGTGTATGATGGAGTACCAGCATGTCCCGGTTACCATATGCTTCAACAAAAAGGACTTAATCACACCTAAAGAGCAGCAGGAGCTTAAAAGCATATACGAGCCGGCTGGCTATAGAGTGCTTTTTACCAGCACGAAAACAGGTGAGGGTATAGATGAGATAAAGCACATTTTAGAGGGAAGGACGACCACGGTTGCAGGTCCCTCGGGAGTTGGCAAGTCATCTATCATCAACTGTCTGCAGGATGATGTGCAGATGGAGACCGGACATATAAGTGAGAAAATAGAGCGCGGAAAGCATACGACCAGACATTCTGAGATTATCCCGATAAAGGATGGCACGTATATCATGGATACACCCGGCTTCAGCTCGATGGATGTGCCGGGCTTTGAAAAGGAAGATCTGTGGACATGTTATCCGGAGTTTGTAGAGTATGAGCCATATTGCAGGTTTCAGGGCTGCAGTCATATAAATGAGCCGGACTGCGGCGTGAAGGAAGCTCTTGCAGATGGGAAAATATCGCAGGTGCGGTATGATAATTATAAGCTTTTATATGAGGAGCTTAAAAACAGACAAAAGTATTAATTTAAAGCATAATCAAACGGAGGAAAACATGAACTGTTTATCACCATCAATTTTATCAGCGGATTATTCAATACTCGGAGAGCAGCTTAAGCAGCTTGATGAGGCCGGAGCACAGTATGTGCATATAGATGTTATGGACGGCAGCTTCGTTCCAAGCATATCAATAGGACTGCCGGTCATAAAGACAATCAGAAAGTGCACAGAGCGTATGTTTGATGTGCATCTGATGATAGATGAGCCGGTCAGATATATAGATGATTTTGCGACAGCAGGAGCAGATATCATCACAGTCCATGCGGAGGCATGTAAGCATCTTGACAGGACAATCGAGGCAATAAAAGAAAAGGGAATACTGGCAGGTGTAGCATTAAATCCGGCTACTCCGCTCTCAGCCATAGAGTATGTGCTTCCAAAGGTGGACATGGTGCTTATCATGACTGTAAATCCGGGCTTTGGAGGACAAAAGCTTATTCCGTACACTGTAGACAAGGTGCGCGACTTAAAGGCACTTCTTGAGAAAACCGCAAATAAGGCTGATATCGAGGTGGACGGTGGTGTTAATCTTGAGAACGTGGAGACACTGCTTGCAGCAGGAGCCAATATCATTGTTGCGGGAAGTGCGGTGTTTAGCGGAGATATAGAAGAAAATGTAAAGGGTTTTCTGAATATCATGATGTAACAGATGCAGGTTAAAACAGAAATGCTTCCGGGGCTGTAGCAAATGTGGATATGTTATTTATAAGAAGGTGGATAAAATGAGGTATTTGATTGTATGTGGTGGAAAAATAGATAAGGAATTCGGCTTAAATGAGATAAAGACTGATGGAATAGATGCCATAATTGCGGCTGACAGCGGAATGGATTTCCTGTACGAAAACGGTGTCACGCCTGATATAATTGTAGGTGATTTCGATTCAGCCACGACAAAGGCCTTGGAGTTTTTTGAGAGAAAGGGACAGACCGAGATACACAGGCTCAATCCCATAAAGGATGATACTGATACGGAGTATGCCATAAGACTTGCCATAAGCGAGGGTGCAAGAAGCATAGTGATGCTTGGAGCAACAGGAAGCAGAATAGACCATGTGCTCGGCAATATTTCACTCTTGGGAATAGGATTGGAAAGTAAAACTGATATCAGCATTATCGACACAAACAACCGTATAAGGATGGCGGATAAGCCCGTAACCATTGAAAAATCAGCCCAATATGGCAGGTTTGTCTCGCTTATAGCAGTGACAGACGACAATGAGGTGAGCCTTAGAGGCTTTAAGTATCCTGTTACGGATTATTCCTTTGACAGATTTACATCGCTTGGCATATCCAATGAAATAGTCGATGATCATGCACTGATTGATATCCATAGAGGAAAATTTATCATTATTGAGTCAAAAGATTGACTTTTTAGGAGTTTTGGTCTACTATGGTTTTAGGATTATTTCGGAAAAGCCTGATTACAGGAGGATTGATATACACTGTGTCGGCTTTGGAACATGATGGGGTAATTAGATGATAGAGAAGTATTATAGCGGGGTAATCGAGCAGATTTACAATCGCATAGGAAAAGAGACTCGAAATATCGTAATGGCGAATTATAGCAATGATTTTTCGATTGAAAATCTTGAGGTTATAAGACGTTATCAAAGCAATGAGGATAACGTCTTTTTTGCATACAGTGAGTTCTCTTACAATACGCTGGTCGGAGCTTATGAGCCATTTTTGGACATCATATGCAATATGCACAGGCGCTTTATAGGCGGAAGCTTTGATGATTTCCAGAAGGAGTGCGGTGTGTACTATCTGCACAGACAGGTGTTAAACAGCTATTATGAGACAGGTGAGTGCTTCAGAGAGGAGACAGTGCTGTTAAATGAGGTGGCATATGAGCAGAGACGCATGACGATGGCCATAGCTGACATGCTCAAGAAGCTTTCTGAGGTGAAGCCTTTGATGATTGTGATAAACAGATTCCAGATGGCGTCTAAGAGTTCAATTGAGACCATCAAGTATCTGATTGACAATCCATGCGCCAATATCGGTATCGTGTTAGGTGTCAATGCCATAGTCAAGGGTACTGACAGTACTGTTGAGGTGTGGGATCGTATAGTTGAGTCGCTTGAGGACAGGAGCGCCATATACTATATAGGCAGTGCCGGACCGCTTAAAAATAACGTAAAAACTACAAATGATGATGAGCTGTATATCACTATGAACTTTGAGCAGAGCATCCAGGAAGCATCAAATATCATGGAGTTTCTGGATTTTGAGCAGGCAAGGAGAGGCTGCCGCATTATAGAGCATAAGCTTAAGTTTGAGGATGCATGGATTGATGAGAAAAGCCTGCGCCGCTTTTATATGGTCTATGCAAGGACGTCTGTTTTACTTGGAGAGATGTCCAAAGCGATTGAGCTCACGAATGAATACAAGGCGCTGATACCGGAAAATGACAGTGAGCATTATCTTTCGCTGTATTATTTCATGAAGGGCACCTGCTATATGTATCAGGGCAAGCTTGAGAAGGCCGGAAACAGTGCAAAGAGTGCCTATGACTATGCAGTTTTGGCAGAGGATGACACACTGATATTTAAGGCAGAGCTTTTGTCAGTCATGATAAAGATGTCAGGCTGGTACAATATATTCTTCTGTGTACAGGATATACCTGTCAGTGATGAAATTATAGAAAAGCTCATAAAGCACGGCTACAGGAATCATTTGGCACATATATATATTTACGCATACGACAATAGCCGGGATGTGGTGAAGCAGTCCTTTTATGATGAATCATTACTAAAGCATTTTACGAAGGGGCTTGAGCTTGCGAAGGAGATAGGAAATGAGCAGCTTGTGTATGATGCATATCAGAAGACTATTATGCTTGCCAGCACAAGCGGTCTCAATGAGATAGCCTTTTTATATGTTATCCGTACATACGAGTTCATGAAGGGGCACGGCAATATATATGTTGCGAGAGTGCTTACGTCTATAGGCTACAATTTAAGTGCCATGGGTAAAAATGAGCTGGTTGACAATTATTACAATGCTGCAATCAATATGTTATATTACCTGAAGATGCCGGAGGATATAGCTGAGGTGTATTATAACAAGTCTCTTAACTATATCATGCAGGGCAATTATAAGGAGGCTGTCCATGCACTTTTAGTTGCCATGAAGACTATTATAAAGCTTCATCTAAACAGCTTAAGAGTGTGCAACACGAGTAAGGTATATGCGCTTCTTGCGCTTGCATCTATATTTTCGGGTGACAGATTCAGCTGTGAGCGCTATCTGCTCAGCTGCAAGCAGTTTCTTAATTATGTCATCTACAGAGTAATTGACACCACAAGAACTGAGGCAGTCCATGACTATTCCAGATGCGATGATGAGATGTTCCTTTACTCCTTTGCATCAGCCATGCTCTTGTGGCACGATGGTGAAAAGGAAGAAGCCTTTTTACGTTTTGAGGATGCGGAGAGATATCTCGTTAATGCGGAGGGAAACGAATTTTTTGCATATTCGATATACAGGGAAAGCAGGATGAAGCTGTTTGAGCTGCTCGGCAAAAATGAGCTTATAGAGCATGAGAGAATACTTTTAGAGGCACACAATAAAAGGATGCATGAAATAGCAGAGGCAGCTCCGCTTGACATGTTAAAAAATATCAACCTAGAGTCACTGAGTGATGGCCATATCAATGAGCGGCAGATTAATATGCTTGTAAAGCAGCATGGGCTCGAAAAGGATTATCAGGGCTCAAAGCGTCAGATGGAGTTTATTTCCATATGGCAGACCATTATCGATGTCAATGACCAGAAGAAGGACACCATGATTGAAAATGCCATGAGCAATTTCATCAATCATTTCAGTCTTGACTGTGCGCTGATCATAGATCTGCACGCGAAGGAGCCACAGGTGCTTTATAATGATACGGGCTGTGATATGACAGATGAGGTTATAAAGGGCATATGTGATATCATGATAGACTATCCGGAGGGCATTGCCACATCAAAGATTGCAGAGGGCTTCTACGAGTATGAAAATGTCATCTCGTATTTCGGCGTGGATGATGTATGCTCATTTGTCGCAGTGCCTTTTATCAAGAATGATGCACTTTCAAGTGTACTCATAGCATATGTGCGCATGAAGGACAACTGGCATGGCTCAATCGAGCGATACATGCTCAATGAGGATGATCTGAGCATTTTCAAGCTGTTATTCAGAGAGCTTGAGTATTCCATTGCCCGTATTGAGGCCAATGAGAAGGCCAATGAGATGAACAGGAGACTCAAGCAGGCCGCAGTTACCGATATGCTGACAGGCATATACAACAGAGCAGGCATGTATCAGGAGATTGAAAAGCTTGAGAAGCGCATAAGTGTGACATCCGGTGGTATGGATGTGGGGCTTATGTTTATTGACCTGGACAACTTCAAGCATTATAATGATACGTATGGTCATGATGTAGGAGATCTGATACTTAAGGAGATGGCCTTTGTATTCATGAAAGTTGCTAAGGACAGAGGTTTTGTGAGCAGATATGGCGGTGATGAGTTTATCATAGTTATTGAGTCCTGTGCCAGATACGAGCTTGAGAATATTGCGAAGGACATCTATGCGAGGATTGCAGAGGCTGATGGCTTCAGAAGCCAGATAAAGAAATACCTGAATCATGACGTAGAGTTTAATGAGGAGAAGAATATCACCTGTTCTATTGGTATTTCATATGAGAGAAATGTCACCAGTGAGAGCCAGATTACTGAGCTGATTAAGAAGGCGGACGATCTGATGTATACAGTAAAGACAGGCGAGAAAGGACACTATGCATTCTTTTAAATCAGATGAATTTAAGATAAGAGTATTGACAAAGGATGATGCGGAGGAATACAATGCACTGCTTCGTTATGCTTTTCAGGTAACAGAGGCAGATCTTGCCGAGACCGGTTGGAAGGATGATGAAATCAAGCAGTCGAAGTTTCCGGTGCTTGAGAGAGCTGATGTGCTTGGCTGCTTCAATATCATAGACAAAAAAGAGGAGCTTGTGGCTCAGTTTGCGGTATATCCGCTCGATATGAATATATATGGTGAGCGCTACGAGGTAGGCTTTGTCACAAGTGTGTGTACGTATCCTGAGTACACAGGCCATGGTCTCATGAAGAAGCTTATGAGAAAGAGTCTTACGAGGATGCGCGATAGCAACAAGTCGTTTGCTCTTTTGTATCCATACTCCATACCTCTTTACAGAGGACTTGGCTGGGAGATTATCTCAAACAAGATGACATATGTGATAAAGGACAGACAGATCCCTACAAAGCTTAAGGAGCCGGGCTATGTGCGCCGTGTGCAGTGGGATGATGAGCAGTTTAAGAAGCTTCATACTCACTTTGCTGCGAAGACTCACGGCTGTCTGTACAGAAACAATCTGGCTTGGGAGGAGTACTTCCGCTGGGATGAGGACGATACGATGGTCGCCATCTACTATAACGAGGATGATGAACCGTGTGGCTATATGGTGTATCTTATCAGCTCCGATGTCATGCACATCAAGGAGCTCATCTACTTAAACCGTGAGGCGCAGCTTGGTCTGTGGGAGTACATTCATGCGCACGATTCCATGATTGATGAGGTCAGAGGCAACAACTATTACAGCGAGCCCATCGCTTTTGAGCTCGATGACAGTGATATAAAGGAGACAATAAGACCATACGCCATGGGCAGAATCATCGACGTGGCGCAGTTTATTTCACAGTATAACTGTGACCCGGATGGCCCGGGCGGCTGCTTTAGCTTTGAGATAGCAGATGACCTTCTTCCGTGGAACAATGGCACATTTGTCATTGATTTTGAGAAAGGGCACTGTGCTCTCACCGACAAAAATCCACAGTATCACCTAAGCATGTCTATTGGCACGTTTACCACACTGCTTTTAGGCTACAAGAGTGCTGAGAAGCTTTTGCAGATGGGCAAAATACAGACTACGTATGATGCTGTTGCAAAGCTTGACGATATTTTATATCATGAGATACCATATGTATCTGACTATATATAATGATAAAAGGTCAAAAGGTAAAGGAAAATAATATGTCAAATTATGTGATTAGCTGCTGTTCAACAGCAGATCTTACCAGGGAGCATATGCTCGAGAGAAATATTAAGTACGCATGCTTTCACTATGAGCTTGACGGTAAAGAGTATATGGATGATTTAGGACAGTCCATGCCACTGCCGGATTTCTACAAGGCAATGGAGGCAGGTGCCATGACAAAGACCTCGCAGATCAATCAGGAGGAGTACATGGAGTACTTCAGGCAGTTTCTGGATGAGGGATATGATGTGCTTCACTGTACACTAAGCTCTGGTATATCAGGTACAGTCAACTCGGCAAGGCTTGCAAAGGAGGCTCTCGAGGAGGAATACCCTGACAGAAAGATATATGTGATTGATTCGCTGGCAGCATCGTCAGGCTTTGGTCTTTTGATGGATAAGCTCGCTGACCTTAGGGATAGCGGCATGGATATTGATACACTGGCTGATTGGACCATGGAGCACAGACTTGAGGTGAATCACTGGTTTTTCTCATCAGACCTTACATTTTTTATCAGGGGTGGCCGTATCTCAAAGACCGCGGGATTCGTTGGAAATGTGCTGAATATCTGTCCTTTCATGAATGTGAGCAATGAGGGAAAGCTTATTGTGCGTGAGAAAATCCGCACCAAAAAGAAGGCAATAAAGGAGATGCTTGTGAAGATGCAGGCACTCTGCAAGGATGGTGCCGATTATTCGGATAAGGTCTATATATCGAATTCTGCATGCTATGAGGATGCTAAAGCCGTAGCTGATCTGATTGAGGCTGCCTTCCCGAAGATGAAGGGAAAAGTAGAGATAAATGATATCGGTACGACTATAGGAAGCCACACCGGTCCGGGAACAGTTGCATTGTTTTTCTGGGGTAATAAGAGAGAAGATTAGCCGGATATTTTAGCCTAAATATCTGATTAGAATAATCAAAATCAATAAAGTTGATTATTTTTTTATAAAAAATTAAATTACATCAATCAAAGTGATTAAATATAATCATTCCAATAACTGCGCTTATGTGTTACAATTATATCAGTTCAAACGAAAAGAGGTTTTAAGATGAAAGGATATGAAAAATACGAGCGCAGTTATTTTCTGCCTCCTGAATGCACTTATGACTGGGTTAAGAAGGATTATATAGATAAAGCACCACTGTGGTGTTCGGTTGATTTACGTGATGGCAACCAGGCTCTAATCGAGCCGATGAGTCTTGAGGAGAAGCTTGACTTCTTTAAGATGCTTGTAGATATAGGCTTTAAGGAAATCGAGGTAGGTTTCCCGGCAGCCTCTGAGACAGAGTTCAATTTCACGAGAGCTCTTATTGAGAGGGATATGATTCCTGATGATGTCACTATACATGTGCTGACACAGGCCAGAGAGCATATCATCAAGAAGACCTTCAAGGCACTTGAGGGAGCACCGAGAGCAGTTGTACATCTGTACAATTCCACATCTGTTGCACAGCGTGAGCAGGTGTTTAAGAAGTCAAAGGAAGAGATAAAGCAGCTTGCAGTTGACGGGGCTGTTTTATTGAGAGACCTTGCAGCAGAGACTGATGGTAATTTCCGTTTCCAGTATTCACCGGAGAGCTTTTCGGGCACTGAGGTGGATTATGCGGTTGATGTGTGCAACGCAGTGCTTGATGTATGGCAGCCAAAGGCTGATAATAAGGCCATCATCAATATCCCTACCACAGTAGAGAATGCTATGCCACATGTTTTTGCCACACAGATAGAGTATATCAACAAGCACCTCAAGTACAGGGACGGAGTAGTGCTTTGCTTACATCCTCATAATGACAGAGGCTGCGGTGTTGCCACATCAGAGCTTGGTGTGCTTGCAGGAGCTGAGGAGATAGAGGGTACGCTGTTTGGAAACGGTGAGAGAACAGGAAATGTAGATATCGTGACACTTGCCATGAATCTTTACTCACACGGAGTGGATCCACAGCTTGATTTTTCAAATCTGCCTGAGATCAGGGAGAAGTATGAGACATTTACCAGAATGAAGGTAGGCGAGAGACAGCCATATGCGGGAGACCTTGTTTTTTCTGCTTTTTCAGGCTCACATCAGGATGCTATCTCAAAGGGCATGGCATGGAGAGAGGAAAAGAAGCTTGATAAGTGGACGGTTCCATATCTGCCTATAGATCCAAAGGATGTCGGCAGGACATACGAGGCTGATGTTATCCGTATCAACAGCCAGTCAGGAAAGGGCGGAGTGGCATATATCCTTAAGCAGAGCTTCGGTATCAATGTGCCACAGCAGATGAGAGAGCAGGTCGGATACATGGTCAAGCAGGTATCGGACGAGGAGCACAAGGAGCTTTCACCTGAGTGGGTACACAGTATCTTTACAGACAATTATGTGGATTTTCATCCATATTTCACTATACCGGAGTGCCACTTTAAGCAGGTAAACGGCATTTTCGCAGAGGCGGTTATTTTACACAATGACAGCACTAGAAAGGTAGATGCCAATGGAAACGGCCGTCTTGATGCAGTCAGCAATATAATTAAGCAGTATTTTGACATCAGCTTTGAGCTTACCGTATACGAGGAGCATGCGCTTTCACATGGCTCTTCATCAAAGGCTATGGCATACGTGGGTATCACAGTTGACGGCAAGATGTTCTGGGGCGCAGGTGTGGATGAGGATATCATCAAGGCATCAATCGGAGCTCTTGTTGTTGCGGTAAACCATTACCTTGCCACAAAGGCTGACAGCCATGTGAAGGATGAGCGTTATATCGCCATGCTTAACTTCATCCAGGCCAACTACAAGACGGTATCGCTTGCAGATATGGCTGCACAGTTCAATCTGACAGAGCCTTATATCTCAAAGTACATAAAGGAGAAGTCAGGCAAGACCTTCGGAGAGCTGGTCACCAATGCCAAGATGAAAAAGGCACGCACACTGCTTAGAAACAGCATTACAACTGTTGAGAATATCGCAATCGAGGCAGGATATCAGAATGTGGAGCATTTTAACAGACAGTTCAAGAAACTGTATGGAATGACACCGCTTGAGTACAGAAATTCAAGCACAAAATAAGCGGATACAGCATTTTAATATAACCGGATCAATATGCCAAATGACAATTCATTCAGCTGTATTGGTCCGGTTTGCTTTTTAGTACTGCACTTTTTATGTAAAAATCTGCATTAAAATTGTATAAAAATGGGAACAATGGGCTATTGATTGTATTTTATCAAGTAATTTGTTGTTTTTACAACGGATTATATGTACAATGCGGGTATAATATAAATAAAAGATAATTATTCAGAACTACTGATAACAAAGCAGATATTGAGAATTTGTGTTTGGGATGAATAGTTATAATAAAAAGCAACTATTTGAATTATAGTTTAAGAAAGAGAGGAACGTACATGAGCAATAAAACTAGCGCAGTTGTTAAGACAAACCCAAGAAAGGCTGTCATGATCGGATGTGGATTCGTTGGTTCGGCATCAGTTTTTGCACTTATGCAGAGCGGTCTTTTTTCTGAGATAGTTCTCATTGACGCTGATAAGGATAAGGCTGAGGGAGAGGCGATGGATATAAGCCACGGTATTCCTTTTGCCAGACCTATGAAGATATATGCAGGTGGTTATGATGATGTGGCAGATGCTGCTATCATTGTTGTTTCTGCAGGTGCAGGCCAAAAACCGGGCGAGACAAGACTTGATCTGGTAAATAAAAATGTTGCAATCTTCAAGAGCATCATTCCGGAGATTGCAAAGAGAAATTTCGGAGGAATCTTACTTATCGTTGCAAACCCTGTAGATATTTTAACACAGGTGGCACAGAAGCTTTCAGGACTTCCTGAGGAGCGTGTCATCGGTTCAGGTACCGTGCTTGACAGTGCAAGACTTAAGTACGCGCTTGGAGAGCACCTTGAGGTGGACAGCCGAAGCGTACATGCATTTATAGTAGGTGAGCATGGAGACAGTGAGGTGGTTGCATGGTCATCAGCCAATGTTTCCGGAGTGGAGCTTCACAAGATGTGCGAGATGAGAGGTCACTACAAGCACAAGGAGAATACAGATGAAATCGCTGCAAACGTAAAGAACAGTGCTTACGAGATAATCAACCGAAAGCATGCGACATATTATGGTATCGCTATGTCGGTCAGACGTATCTGCGAGGTAATTATGCGTGATGAGAAGTCTATTCTTCCTGTTTCACACATGATGCACGGACAGTACGGCATCGACGGTGTGGTTCTCTCAATGCCTGCAATCGTTGGAGCAGACGGAGTGGAGAGCGATATCCCAATCGAGTTAAACGGTGAGGAAGCTTTAAAGCTCAAGGAGTCTGCTGATGCACTTAAGAGCATACTTGACGGGCTTGAGCTGTAAATATCAGGCTAATAATATTAAACTTATATAAAATACTACAAATTCAGTAGGGTTTGGGGTATAATGATAACTGTCGGGCTGCATATATTATGTACCCGGCGGTTATTTGATTTTATGGCAGATAATTATTTAGAATTACCGGGAAAAAGGAGTATATATAATGAGCGAAAGAAAACAAATCCATCAGGAGTTTCTGACAGGCGAAAGAGCCCTGTTTGCAAGCAACGACTTGGATATATATGATACAATTTTTGATGACGGAGAGTCACCTCTTAAGGAGAGCCATGGCATTAGCCTGACAGGCTGTTTTTTTAGATGGAAATATCCGCTATGGTACTGTAGTGACATAGCTGTAAAGGACTGTACATGGTTTGACATGGCGCGTGCGGGTGTCTGGTATACAGACAATATCTCTGTCACTGATTCAATAGTTGAGGCACCTAAGAACTTCAGGCGATGCAATAACCTAAAGCTTAAAAATGTGACATTTCCAAATGCCCAGGAGACCCTCTGGAGCTGTGATCATGTCGATATCGAGAATGTTTCGGCAAAGGGAGATTATTTTGGCATGAATACAAATAATCTTATCATGAAGAATTTCCAGCTGGTCGGCAACTATTCGTTTGACGGCTCAAGAAATGTAGAGGTGCACGATTCAAAGCTTATCTCAAAGGATGCCTTCTGGAATACGGAAAATGTCACAGTCTATGATTCATTTATTACAGGTGAATACCTTGGCTGGAACGCAAAGAATCTGACACTTATAAACTGCACAATCGAGAGCTTGCAGGGGCTTTGCTACATCGACAACCTCGTTATGAAAAACTGTAAGCTCATAAACACTACATTGGCATTTGAGTATTCTTCGGTAGATGCAGAGATTTGCAGTAAGGTGGACAGTGTTTTAAATCCGACAAGCGGAGTGATAAGGGCAAAGGAGATTGGCACACTGACTATCGAAAAGGACAGAGTTGACCCATCAAAGACTAAGATAATATGTGAGGGAAAATAATCTATGTATGATTTTGACACCGTTGTAGACAGAAGAAATACAGGCTCACTAAAGTGGGATGTGGCAGAAAATGAGCTCCCGATGTGGGTAGCAGATATGGATTTTAAGACAGCACCCCAGATAATAGATGCAATATCAGCGCGTGTTTCTCACGGAGTGTTTGGTTATTCCATCATTCCGGATGAGTGGAATGATGCGTATATTTCGTGGTGGGACAGACGCCATGGGCTTAAAATCGAAAGAGACAGCCTGATTTTTTGCACAGGGGTCGTACCGGCCATATCATCTACAGTGCGAAAGCTCACAACACCTGGTGAAAATGTGCTTATCATGACGCCGGTATACAATATATTTTTTAATTCCATATTTAATAACGGCGTAAATGTGCAGGAAAGCCCGCTTGGATACGAAAACGGCAGATATTTTGTGGACTATGACAGGCTGGAGCATGACCTTTCCAATCCACAGACCTCGCTTATGATATTTTGCAACCCTCACAATCCGTGCGGTATCATCTGGACAAAGGATGAGCTTGCGAAAATAGGTGCACTCTGCAGGAAGTACAATGTGACGGTCATATCAGACGAGATACACTGCGACATCACAGCACCGGGAAAATCATACGTGCCGTTTGCGGCAGCATCAGAGGACTGCGCCGATATAAGCATCACCTGTATTGCTCCGACCAAGTGCTTTAATATGGCAGGCTTACAGACTGCGGCAGTGATGGTGCCAAATAAATTTTTGCGCCACAAAGTATGGCGCGCATTAAATACAGACGAGGTGGCGGAGCCAAACGCATTTGCCATCACGGCAGCAGTTGCAGCGTTCACAAAGGGTGAGCCGTGGCTTGAGGAGCTCAGAAAATATCTCTGGGAAAACCGCAAAACAGTCTGTGACTTCGTGGCAGAAAACCTGCCGCAGATACACATAGTGGATGCCGATGCGACATACCTCATGTGGCTTGACTGCAGTGCACTCACAGATGATTCTGTGGCATTTACGCAGATGATTCGTGAAAAGACAGGCCTTTATCTGTCGGAGGGAGCTGAGTTTGGAGGCAATGGCCGTTACTTTGTGCGATTGAATATCGCATGCCCCGGTTCAGTTCTTATGGAAGGGCTGGAAAGGTTAAAAAGAGCTCTCGTTTAAGCTGAATATGTACATTTTTTAAAATAAATAAGACCGGTGATCAGCCGGTCTTATCTGGTATAATTAAACATTTATGGCATACAAGATTTAGAAATATATCATGCATACGTTTGTTTTCTGATTCGATAGTTAGTATACACTAACACGAATTAGAAGTCAATAACAAATATGGGATTTTGATATTTTTTTGGATTTTTATAAATCACGTACAAATCAAAAGAAAAGTTTTGCAAACAATAAAATGTATGTTATAATAATATAACTGAATTAAAACGAACGAAAATAAACTCACGGGGGTATTCGAAATGCGAAACAATGAATCATCAGAAAACTATTTAGAGACCATACTTATTCTCAGCAAGAAGCTTCCTGTGGTACGCTCAGTTGATATAGCAAATGAGCTTGGATATAAGAAATCCAGCGTGAGTATAGCCATGAAAAACCTTAGAGAGAAGAACAATATCACAGTTAGTGATGCAGGATTTATCACACTCACAGAGTCAGGGAGACAGATAGCAGAGATGATATACGAAAGACATGAGCTTTTGTCAGAGTGTCTTGAGAAGCTTGGTGTTGATAAGGAGATTGCAGCAGAGGACGCATGCCGTATAGAGCATGTCATCAGTCCTGAGAGCTTTGAAGCAATCAAGAAGCATATACATAAGAGCTGATATATGAAACCAGTACCGCAGGGTACTGGTTTTTTAGTGTATCGTTTTTCTTGTATATATGAGAAAAATCATCTATAATAGTGAAGCTGTAATCGGCGACATAAAATCTGAAAGGGGAAAAGATGAAACAGATATTAAAATATTTGAAGGAGTACAAAAAGGAATGCATCTGTGCTCCGTTATTTAAGCTGCTGGAAGCATCCTTTGAGCTTATAGTACCGCTTGTCATGGCGGCAATCATTGATAGCGGAATTACGGCTTCGGACAAGCCATATATATGGAAGATGGGAGGTGTGCTGGTGCTGCTTGCGGCAGTTGGTCTGGTAAGCTCGGTCACAGCGCAGTATTTTGCGGCAAAGGCGGCAGTTGGTTTTTCCACAAAGCTTCGCCATATATTGTTTGAAAAGATAGAGTCACTGTCATTCTCAAAGATGGATACAGTGGGCACATCGACACTTATCACGAGGATGACAAGCGATATAAACCAGGTGCAGTCAGGAGTCAATCTGGTACTTCGACTCTTCCTTCGCTCGCCATTTATTGTATTCGGAGCTATGGCGATGGCTTTTACAGTAAATGTAAGAGCGGCAATGGTTTTTGTAGTCACTATACCTCTGCTTTCAATAGTGGTATTCTCAGTTATGGCTGCAAGCCTTCCGCTTTACAAAAAGGTGCAGAGCTCTCTTGACACAGTGCTTTCACATACCAGGGAGAATTTAGAGGGAACCAGGGTTATAAGAGCTTTCAATAAGCAAAATGATGAGATTGACAGCTTCAACAGGGACAACGAGCTTTTAACCAATATGCAGCAGGTTGTAGGACGAATCTCAGCACTCACCAATCCTCTGACTTTTATCATTATAAATATCGCAACAATCGCAGTTATCGTATCAGGCGGCAAGCAGGTATACGCAGGAATCCTCACACAGGGTGAGGTTGTGGCACTTGTAAACTACATGTCACAGATACTTGTCGAGCTGATAAAGCTTGCAAACCTCATTGTACAGGTGACAAAGGCAGTGGCGTGCGGTAATCGTATAGCGGATGTGCTTTCTATTCCATCAAAGCTTCCTGAGAAGAATCCTAAGCTCATTGGTGCAAAGGATGGCGCACCTGAGGTTGAGTTTGACCATGTCTGCATGACCTATGAGGGAGCGGCCGATGAGACACTCACAGATATAAGCTTTACAGTGCAAAAGGGGCAGACAATCGGAATTATTGGTGGTACAGGTTCAGGAAAATCAAGCCTTGTAAACCTTATCCCGAGGTTTTATGATGCCACAAAGGGTACTATAAGGATTCAGGGAAATGATATAAATGACTACGATGCAGTGCAGCTTCGAGACAAAATCGGTGTTGTAATGCAAAAGGCAGTGCTTTTTGCAGGAACGATAGCCGACAACCTGCGCTGGGGCAAAAATGATGCCACAGAGGAGGAAATGTGGAAGGCGCTCGATATAGCACAGGCGACAGAGGTTGTAAAGGGCAAAGAGGGAGGCCTTGACTACATGATAGAGCAGGGCGGCAAGAACTTATCAGGCGGTCAGAAGCAGCGTCTTACAATTGCCAGAGCGGTTGTAAAGGATCCTGACATACTGATACTTGACGACAGTGCATCGGCACTTGATTTTGCTACAGATGCGAGTCTTCGCGCGGCATTAAAGGGCATGCATGGTGACAAGACAATATTTATCGTGTCACAGCGTACATCATCTATCCAGTTTGCGGACAATATCATAGTACTCGACGACGGACAGATGGTTGGCTTCGGACCTCATGAAAAGCTGCTTGAGACATGCGAGACCTACAAAGAGATATATGATTCACAGTTTAAAAAAGAGTCGGATATGACCAGACAAAAGGAGGTGTAGAGTATGGCTATGGATAATGCGAAGATGAATAAAGCAGGCACAATCCGCAAGGTATTAAGCTACATGAAGAGATATATTCCTTTGCTTGTAATTTCACTTGCCCTGTCTGTTGTTACAGTGGCGCTTACGCTCTATTTTCCAATTCTCACAGGACGCGCAATTGATTTGATTGTAGGAAAAGGAAAGGTTGATTTTACGGCTATGACAGCCATCCTCACGAGAGCAGCAATAATAGTCGTCATAGCGGCAGCAGCCCAGTGGCTTACTAATATCTGCAACAACAGGATGACATACAACATAGTGAGGGATATAAGACGTGATGCATTTTTAAACATTGAAAAAATGCCACTTTCCTATATTGACAGCCACTCACACGGTGATATGGTCAGCCGTATCATCGCCGATGTAGATACATTTTCAGAGGGACTTTTGATGGGCTTCACACAGCTCTTTACAGGAATTGCAACAATAGCAGGCACGCTTATTTTCATGCTCACAATAGATGTAAAGATATCATGCATTGTAGTGCTCATCACACCTCTGTCACTTTTTGTGGCAAGCTTTATCACTAAAAAGACTTATTCCATGTTCCAGCTACAGACAAGAACAAGGGGAGAGCAGACATCACTCATCGATGAGATAGTAGGAAATGAAAAGGTCGTACAGGCCTTCAACCATGAGGATGAAGCGCTTGAACAGTTTGACGAGATAAATGACAGATTACAGAAATGCTCACTGAGGGCAACATTTTTCTCAAGTCTTACAAATCCGTGTACACGTTTTGTCAACAGTCTTGTGTATGCCGGAGTCGGAATTTTTGGTGCCATGAGTGCACTCACCGGCGGAATCACAGTAGGACAGCTTTCATGCTTCTTATCATACGCAAACCAGTACACCAAGCCGTTCAACGAGATATCGGGTGTCATCACAGAGCTTCAGAACGCACTTGCCTGTGCTGCTCGTATCTTCGAGCTGATTGAGGAGAAAAAGGAGATACCTGATGCTTCGGATGCGGTAATACTTGAAGATGCTGACGGATGTGTGGACATAGAGGATGTTTATTTCTCATATGTGCCGGATAAAAAGCTTATCGAGGATTTCAATCTCCACGTAAAGCCTGGACAGCGCGTGGCTATCGTAGGTCCGACAGGATGTGGAAAGACGACTATTATCAATCTGCTTATGAGATTTTATGATGTAAACAGTGGAACAATTAAGGTGAGCGGACATGATATCAGAAAAATCACGCGCGAGAGTCTACGTGACAACTATGGCATGGTGCTTCAGGAGACATGGCTCAAGAAGGGCACAATCCGTGACAATATCATAATGGGAAAGCCTGATGCCACAGATGAGGAAATCATTGCAGCAGCAAAGGCATCCCATGCCCACAGCTTTATCAGACGTCTGCCGAAGGGCTATGACACTGAAATCGGTGAGGACGGCGGCAGCCTGTCACAGGGACAGAAGCAGCTATTATGCATCACAAGAGTTATGCTCTGCTTACCGCCTATGCTGATATTGGATGAGGCTACATCATCGATTGATACACGAACAGAGATTAAGATTCAAAAAGCGTTCCTTACCATGATGCAGGGCAGGACAAGCTTTATAGTGGCTCATCGTCTGTCCACCATCAGGGAGGCTGATATTATCCTTGTTATGAAAGACGGAAAGATTATAGAGCAGGGCAATCATGAGAGTCTGCTTGCAGCGGACGGATTTTATGCGAACCTCTATAATAGCCAGTTTGCATAGCATATGGCTATAGAAATGCAAGGCAGTCACTCCGGCGGCTTACGCCCCTTACGATGTGGTTGAAAGCTTTTTGTGTTGAAGATAGCGAAAGAGTAAGGGAAGGTGACCGGCGCACGGGGAATTTGCCCCCGGCAGAGGTGCTTCCGAAAGAGCGATTAGCGCAGCGGCTTAGATACTGTAGAATTATGCCCATGAAACGCAGAAATGCCCCGGCATGGACGCCGGGGCAAGGAGAAACCGCGCCATGGACGGCGCGTTTCGACGGTTTCGTCAAGCATAGAAAATCTAAAAAGCATAATTTGTACAGTATCTTAGCTGCGTAGCGTTAGCTCGTCGGGAGCGCCTCTGCCGGGGGCAAATTCCCCGTGCGCCGGTCGCCTTCACATATTAAGATACAACGAAATCCACACTTACTGCGCAGCATCAGGAGCTACATACGAGTATGCATTGGACATCTTTGCAGCATTGTTTGTCAGAGTGACAGCCTCTCTGTAGTAGGCAACAACAGGAGTGCCCTTATCCACAGCGTTGAACAGCTGCTCTGCAAAAGCAGGCGGCACATTGATACATCCGTGTGAGCCTGAGGTTTTGTAAATTGTTCCTCCAAAGGTATCACGCCAGCTGGCATCATGGATACCTATATTGTAGGCAAACGGCATGAAATAGCTGACAGGAGAAGAGTAACCCTCACCCACAAGAGTAGCATTTCTCTGTTTGTAAACAATCTTGTATACACCGTCTACAGAGCCATTCTGACGGGCGAGATTACCTGACACGAAATCAGACTCCATCTGGAGAGCACCATCCTTGTAATACCACATGTGCTGCTTTGTGTAGTCAATCTCTATGTATGTATTACCTATGTCGTCAGCGCCTCGGTAGAGTGCTGTCTGCTCGTAAACAGGCTCTCTTTCCACTGGCTTGCCTCCCTCTAAATCTGAAAGGAGCTGGGCTTTCTCATTTTTCTTGCTGACTACCCATCCGTAGTCTCCACCACCTATTTCAATAGTGTCACCGGACGATGTTTTGAACGAGCGCTTGCGGCCGAAGGTATTGTACTTGGAAGCAAGCTGCTGGACATATTTAGTGACCTTGGCATCATCTATGCTCACGCTGCCGTCATCTGAGATGCTTAGCATATCAAGGATTTTGGCTGAGTCAAGCTTCTCGTCGGCACCTTCAATTTTGTAGGTGACGGTTGAAGCAGTGTATTTGTCGAGGGCTTCTTTTTCATTTTTGATTGTATCGCTTTCCTTTGTGATTTTTGGAGCTTCATAACAGTCATCGTTTAAGCTAAGCTTTGGAAGCTCATTGTCCAGGGCATCCTTTACCTCGGCAAGGATGCTGTCATATATCGGATTGCAGCCTTTTTTCTCTTCAATCACATCGTATTTGCCGTCTTTTATCTCGATGTGGGCATCCTCCGGATTCTCAATGTAGTCATCACTGAAAATATCAAGAGCCTTGAGCTTTTCCGCCAAAGCGGCATCGTCATATTTGGACGAACCCTTTAGAGTATAGTTTTGAGCTTTGAAGAGACTGACAGGCCATGTAAAAGCATTCTGGCTTTTTAGGATTTGCTCCTCGTCACCGTTTGAGACATATTCATAGGAAAAATCAGGTCCCTTAAGTGAAAAGCTGTTGCCTTTTCTATCAGTGATTGTGAGCAGATAGTCGCGACTTAGGGCTGTATTTTTTTCTAATGCCTCTTTTGCAGTTTTACCTGCGTATTTTACAGAGTTAATCTTTGTGTTGAACAGATAGTGGCTGCTAAAATAAAAGGCAAAGCCAAGATAAACAGCCAAAAGCACACCAAGCACAACTGCGCAGGTTATAAGCACTTTTTTCTTCATGTAAATCGACCTCCTTGGAGATATGCTGTTGCTGCCCACACCGGGGTGTAGGCGGCAGCTAAAATCAGTTACATTTGTGAAGATGTGACACATCCATATAGTCAGGCAGACCATTCTTGTAGGCTACAGCGGTTTCTCCCTGAATAAGTGGCTTTAAGTATTCGATAAGCTCAGGCTTCACATCATTGCCCGCATCATTGATCCAATCTCTTGGCACAGACTTGGCCTCGTTTGCGATATCCTTGATAGCAGAATATGTGTATTCCACCTGATAAGGATCATTTGAGATGCGCTTTAAGCATACCATTGATGCGGTCACACCCTCTGCTGCAATAGTGACACCCTTTTTACCCTGAGCAAAAGATTCCTCGATATCGGTTAATGATGCAAGGTGTGAGGCACAGCGCTGGAGCACATTTACCTCTACAGAGCGCACCTTGACACCGATGTTTTCCTTTACGATGAACTCAAGAGCTTTTCCGGCACCGCTTAGCTGCTGGTGTCCGAACTGGTCACATGCGGCCTTTGATGATGTAATGTATGAGCCGTCTGCGTCATGTATTCCTTCGGATACGGCAACTATTACATTGTTAGTGTGCGTAAGGGCTTCTTTTATATCGGCAACAAATTTGTCCTTGTCGAAATCCACCTCAGGCAGATAGATGAACTGAGGCGCTGTATTGTACTCATTACGTGCGAGAGCGGAAGCGGCAGTGAGCCATCCTGCGTCACGTCCCATGATTTCAACGATTGTCACACTCTTAACAGCATAGATAAAGGTATCATGGGCTATCTCAAGCATGCTTGATGCGATATATTTGGCGGCAGAGCCAAAGCCAGGAGTGTGGTCTGTCATGCACAGATCATTGTCGATGGTTTTTGGAATCCCTATAATTTTCACATCACTGTTGATTTTTTTTGCATAATCGGATAACTTTAATACGGTATCCATCGAATCATTTCCACCGATGTAAAAGAAAGCTTTTATAGAAAGCTTATCGAACTGGTGGAAGATGTATACATATGGTGAATCATCATCCTTGTAATCAGGGAGCTTGTGGCGGCATGAGCCAAGATACATGGCAGGTGTGGTCTTAAGCTTTTCAAGATTAGCATCATCTGCAAAAATATCTGACAGATTGAGATAATTCTCATTTAAAATGCCGAGTATTCCGTTTACGGCGCCATAGCAGATATCGTATTTTTCAGAGCTTTTTACTCCTGCGATGACTCCTGCAAGGCTTGCGTTGATTGCAACAGTTGGGCCGCCTGACTGGGCGACGATACAGTTTGACTGATTCATTGTAATCTCCTTATTGTGTATTTTAACTATTCTCTTCTGTAAGAATAGTTATGATATAATTTAAAATGATGATTAATCAGATTACTACACCGTAATCTGACTACACCTCGAAATCCGCTAATTTCCTGCGTCCCCGCAGCAAATTGCTACTTTCTCGGTGTAGTGCGGGTCACTAAGGTGTACATCGAATTGCATGCAAGCATGCATCGATGATACCTTTTGACCCTTTAATCATATAGATTGTAGTATCAAACATTATTTTTAGCAAGGGTTAAAATGAAAAATATGAATAAATACGAGAATTGCTTATTGTGTCCCAGAAAATGTGGCATAAACAGAAGCACCGGACAAACAGGCGTATGTGGCGTCTCATCTGAAATAAAGGTGGCGCGAGCAGCGCTTCATTACTGGGAGGAGCCGTGCATATCAGGAAAAAGAGGAAGCGGGGCAGTTTTTTTCTCAGGCTGCAGCCTGCACTGCGTGTTCTGCCAGAACAGGGAGATCTCTGACGGAAAAGCGGGAAAGCTAATTAGTAAAGAGAGGCTGAGTGATATCTTTATGGAACTTGCTGACAAAGGCGCAAATAATATCAATCTGGTCACACCGGGGCAGTATATCCCTGATATAGTGTGGGCGGTAAACGATGCAAAAAGCCGCGGCATGAAGCTTCCTATTATATACAATACGAGCGGATATGAAAATGTGACAGAGCTAAAGCTGCTTGAGGGTATAGTGGATGTGTACCTTCCGGATTTTAAATATATGGACAGTACGCTTTCGGCAAGGTATTCAAGGGCAAAAGATTATCCGTCTGTCGCAAAGCAGGCGCTTTCAGAGATGGTCAGGCAGCAACCGGATGTCGTGATTGACGATTCGACAGGACTCATACAAAAGGGAGTTATTGTGCGACAGCTTCTACTGCCGGGACATGTGAATGATGCAAAGGATGTACTTAAGTACCTGTATGATACATATCATGATCACGTATATATAAGCATGATGAGCCAGTTTACGCCGATTGCACTAAAGGATTATCCTGAGATAAACCGCACAGTGACAAGGAGAGAGTATGAAAGGCTTGTTGACTATGCCCTCGAAATAGGAATCACGAATGCATTTATACAGGAGGGTGACGCGGCAAAGGACAGCTTCATTCCGGCATTTGACTGTGAGGGAGTATAATATTTACCGTTTTTCTTAATAAAATAGTAAGAATTGGCAGGCAAAAATGACTGGATTTTGTGACGCCGGTGTAGTACTATGGTTATGTGATATTTTTTAGCTGTGAAGGTACTGAACAGTTACGATATTTTGTTATTACTCACATCCCGGTGTGACAGACGATAATGTTTTTAATCACACAGGATACATCATTCAATAGAGGATACAGTGATGAAAAATATAGAAGAACAGCAGATAATAATTGAATGTCCGAATACTATCTTTCATCTATACATTGACAGTGAGGATGAGCTTTCAAAGGTTAAGGTGTTTATGAACAATATGAAGAATGTTGATTCGATAAGTCTGCATGATATATACAACTGGTGCAACAGACAGCATGTGCAGTACACGACGACATTTAATTATGACAGTAAAATGACCTTGACAGAAATGATAAAATCCTACATATTTTACTTCAGACAGAAGCTTAGATATGTAAATAATAGTGATAGGATGATAGAAACATGAGATACCCTGAATTTCTAAAGGATAGAGGAACAATAGGCTTTGTGGCGCCTTCGATGGGCTGTACAACAGAGCCGTACAGGAGTGCCTTTGACAATGCCATTAAAAGGTTTCACAGCATGGGTTATAAGACGATAGAGGGACCTAACTGCAGGTGCGACAGTGGCATAGGTATCAGCAATACACCTAAGAAGTGCGCAGAAGAGCTGAACGAGAGCTATGTTTCTGCTGACAGTGATGTGCTTATATCCTGTGGTGGTGGCGAGCTGATGTGCGAGGTAGTGCCTTATATTGATTTTGAGCGCGTGAAGCAGTCAAAGCCTAAATGGTACATGGGCTATTCCGACAACACAAATTTCACATTTTTGGAGGCTACTATTGCAGATACAGCAGGTATTTACGGGCCGTGTGCGGGCAGCTTTGGCATGGAGGTGTGGCATGAGTCACTTACCGATGCATTTAATCTGCTTTGTGGCAGGAAGCTTTCATTTACCAATTACCCTATGTGGGAGAAGGAATCGATAAAGGATGAGAATGCTCCGTTTGTGGGCTACAACCTGACTGAAAAGTCGTGCATCAGCTCTATTCCCACGGTGGCAAAGGAAAGCAGGCTTACCATGAGAGGCAGGCTGCTTGGTGGCTGCATGGATTGTCTTATCAATCTGCTTGGTACATCGTTTGACCATGTAAGGGAATTTAATGAGCGCTACAGTGATGATGGTATCATATGGTTCCTTGAGGCATGTGACCTTAATGTGATGGGCATGAGAAGGGCTATGTGGCAGATGAAAAATGCAGGATGGTTTTCAAATGTAAAGGGCTTTCTTATCGGACGCCCGGCGCACTTTGGAGAGGAAATGTTTGGCATAGACCACAGACAGGCGCTTTCATCACTGCTTAGAGAGTTTAATGTGCCAATCATCATGGATCTGGATATAGGTCATATGTCGCCGATGATGCCTGTGGTATGCGGAAGCATGGCAGATGTCAGCTTCGACGGAAGCAACTTTACAATTTCGTATGATATAGAGCAGTAGATTGGAGGAAAAATGATTAGATTAATAAAGAAAAAAGCAAAGAGTATTGTATGTAGCGTGCTTGCTGCGGTGACACTGTTTACAATGAATCCGGCTGTATTTGCAACAGAGACAGCTACGCAGACTGATACAGTTTCAGGCGTTGATGTATCAGGCAGTGACAGCAGTGACGCAGCTGATAAGAGTAACACAGACAGTACTGCAGACAGCACAACGACAGCCGGCAGTGAGGCAAACGACAAGGTGACCATCAGCAAAAATGATAAGCCATACTTAAGTCTTGGAGCAGACCTCACACCGGATCAGAGAGCGACAGTGCTTGGATTTATGGGAATCGAGCTCACTGATCTGGACAATTACGATGTGGTCTATGTAAATAATGATGAGGAGCACAAGTACCTCGATTCATACATCAGCAAGAGCGAGATTGGCACAAGGTCACTTTCCTCAGTACTCATTACAGAGGATAAAAAGGGTGCGGGTCTTAGTGTTTCCACGCACAATATCAATTACTGTACGGTAGGAATGTACAAGAATGCGCTTGCCACAGCCGGCATAGCTGATGCTAAAATCATAGTCGCAGGACCTTTCCCTATTTCCGGAACGGCAGCACTTGTAGGCACACTAAAGGCATACGAGGAGATGACAGGCAAGAAGCTTGACGACAAGGTGACAGACGCAGCGATGGATGAGCTTGTTACAACAGGAGAGCTCAACAAGAGCATTGACGGCGATTCGAAGGATATCGAGGCAATGATTGCAGACCTAAAGAAGCAGCTTGCCGATGGAAGGCTCAAGGATGAGAGCCAGATAAAGGATGCGATAAAGGAGGCTGCAAAGGATTACGACCTGAAGCTTTCTGATGATGATATTGCAAAGCTGACATCGCTTCTTATGAAGCTTAAGGATGCCAATATCGACTGGGATTCAGTCATCAACCAGGCACAGGACTGGGCATCAAAGCTTGGTGATAAGATAAATGACCCGGGCTTCTGGGAAAAGCTTGGTAACTTTTTCATGGATTTGTGGGATAAGATAAAATCCCTGTTCAGCTAGAAAAGCTACAGGCGACAGTAAGAATAAGCAGAATATGGATCAGGCAACTCCCTGAAACGTAAGCATGAGCTGTACGTTGAAGGGAGTTTTTTTATCATTAATAAAAAAATAATAAATTTCTGCCGAATACATTGATACAAAGGTCATATTCTATTATAATTAAATGGATAATGGATTAATGTAAACAATGCACATAAGAAAGATGGGATTTGATGATAAAGATAAATAAATTTCTGGCAGTCTCTGTCGTTACATTGTCATTAGCCGCATGTGACCTGGCACCATACAGCAGCATAGCAGTCTATGCGGATCAGTCGGCTAAGGTTGTGTGTGATGAGAGATACTGGGTAGCGGCGAGAAGCGGACCAGGCACAGAGTATGAGCTGGAGCACAAGCTTTCAAACGGCAAGGATATTACTATTCTTGAGCAGACCACAGGTGCAGACGGCAAGGTGTGGTACAAGGCAAAGTACAATCTGGCAGCAAATAACGAGGAGTGTGTCAGCTATATCAGGTCTGATTTTGTATCATCAGGTACCGGCACAGCTGCATCAGACAATGCGCAGACAGGGGATGCTTCGGCAGACACCGGCAATGCGGATGCCATACAGCAGAATAATGAGGAACAGCTTGCCCTTGCAACCGCATCGGGAGCATATGCTACAGGTACGATTACAGGTGGCAATGTGTATGTCCGCAATGCAGCAGGCACATCCGGCACTACCAAGGTTGTCTCACTCAACTGGAACCATCAGGTTGACATAATTGGAGAGACTAAGGTAAACGGTGTGGTCTGGTACAATGTCAAGGGTACTTTAAACGGCAAGGCATTTACGGGCTGGACTATCAGTACATACATAAAGGTGACATACAATAATAGCGGAGACAATACTGATTTTGTCACGGCTATGAAGAATGCAGGCTTTCCTGACAGTTATATTCCAAACCTTACAGCTCTTCACAATAAGTATCCAAGCTGGACATTTGAGGCTGTAAATACAGGGCTGGACTGGAATACGGTGATTAAAAATGAGAGTATCAATGGACTTAATCTGGTGTCTAAATCAGCAGACAATGCCAAGAAATCGACAGCAGCAGGAGCCTATAACTGGTCAACAAATACGTGGGTTGAGTATGAGCCGGGCTGGGTGTCAGCAAGCAGTGCTTATATTGCTTATCTCATGGATCCAAGGAATTTTCTTGATGAGACCAATATTTTTCAGTTTCAGAGTCTGGCATACAGTCCGAATGAGGCACTTGAAGGTGTCAAGTCCATAGTAAAAGGCACATTTATGGAGGGAACAAAGACATATTCCAACAATGGTGAGAAAATCAATTATGCAAGCACATTCATGGATGTGGCAAAGAGCAGTGGAGTAAGTGCATACCATATAGCATCGCGTATAAAGCAGGAGCAGGGACAAAAGGGAACGAGCCCTCTTATTTCGGGTACATATTCCGGATATGAAGGATATTATAATTATTTTAATTTTAGTGCAACCGGAAACACGAAGGATAAGATTTATAAAAATGGTCTGTCTTTTGCCAAGAAGCAGGGATGGAATACAAGAGTAAAGTCCATAAGCGGCGGAGCTGTAAAGGTGGGCAGCAATTATATAAATAAGGGTCAAAATACACTGTATTTTGAAAAGTTTAATGTAGTAAATACAAGCTCGCTGTATTTCCATCAGTACATGGGCAATGCCACAGCGGCTCTTACTGAGGGACAGAGTCTGGCTAAAGGATATTCAGACAAGAATCAGGCTTTTGTATTTAAAATACCTGTATACAACAATATGCCATCGTCAGCAGTGGGCTTCGATAAAGCTGGCGATACCAATAACTATCTGCAGTCGCTTGCGATAAGTGGTGTAACACTCACACCGGCCTTCAATGGAGCGACAACAAGCTATTCAGCAGTTGTTTCAAATGCTATAAGCTCAGTGACTGTTTCGGCAGATGCAGTTTCAGGAAACAGTGGTGTTTCAGGCACAGGAAGCTATTCGCTTGCTGTCGGAAATAATACAATTAAGGTAAAATGCAAGTCGCAAAGCGGTGATACAAGAACATACACTATCAATATAAACAGGCAGGCGGCATCTGCAAATAATGCAGGTGGCAATAATAATCAGAACAATAATAACCAAAATAATACTGATGTAAACATAACATCAGGTAAATACAGTATAGGTACTTATATTACAGGCATTGAGCCTGGAACCGGTGCAGCTGATTTTGTGAAGAATATAGCAGTATCAGCATCAGGTACTGTAAAGCTTCTGACAAGCTCAGGCTCAGAAAACAGCGGAAAGATTGCAACAGGCAATAAAGTGGCTGTTTATGATGCTTCAGGTAATCTGAAAAAGACATACGATATTGTTATATATGGAGATATCAATGGTGATGGTGCTGTAAATGCCCTTGATATGATTAAGCTCAACAGACATATTTTAGGAAAGGGAACACTCACAGGTGCTTATCTGGAGGCAGCTGATGCTAACAGAAAGGGTGATGGTGGAAATGCCCTTGATATGATAATCATGAACAGACACATACTGGGCAAATCAAAGATATCGCAGAATTAGAAATGTGAGGAAAAATATGAAGAAATTATTTGGATGTATATTATCACTTGTTGTGGCGGTGATGCTTGTTTTCACACCTGCCGAGCATGTATATGCGCAGGGACTTGGTCTCAGTGTCAGCTCAAGCTCTATAGCTGTTGGAAAAACAGTTAAGGTGACTGTTTCCATGCCGTCTGGATATTTTGGCACTGTAGTTATCTCAAGCTCTGACGAGGGAGTACTGAGTAACGGAGGGGATGGTGTGGCCAATATTGGTGACGCCGCAGGGTATCCCACGTCGCAGTCATTTTCATTTACGGCGAAGGCTGCAGGAAGCTGCACTATAAAGGCATATTGTACAGTTGTAGGAGATGCAGAGGGCAACGATGCCGGAGGTACAATTACCGGTGCCAGCACGAAGGTGACGGTAACAAGTGCTTCATCAAACAACGATTCAAACAGCAACAAGGATAACAAGGACAATTCCGGCAGCAATACCGGCAATGACAACAATGCGAATAAAGATAATGAAAACAAAGAGGAAAAGAAATCCTCAAATGCATCTCTTGGTTCGCTTGTTATCTCAGCAGGTACGCTTTCCCCTGAGTTTTCTGCTGCGACAAAGGATTACACAGCTACAGTAGATTACAGCTGTTCAAGCCTTGCGGTTACAGCAAATCCGGCTGATTCCAAGGCGAGTGTGACATCCGTCACAGGAAATGATTCACTTGAGGTTGGAGAGAATACGGTCAGCGTTGTTGTGACAGCAGAGGATGGCAGCACAAGCACATACAATATAGTTGTTACCAGAAGAGCCGAGGATGATCCGGAGAATGCAGATAAGCAGGATAACTGGAAGAAGTTTGATATAAATGGCACAGAGTGGACTATGGTAAATGACATTCCGGAGGATGTTGTTCCTGAAGGCTTTGAGCACTCAAAGACAGTGATTGAAGGACTTGAATACAATACCCTTCATGGCACCTTTGGTGATATCACGCTTGTGTATTTACAGTCGGAAAGCGGCAATGGACTTTTTGTATATGATGCAGCACAGAATGCAGCATATGAGTTTGTCCGTATCAATTCAGAGTCGCATTTTATAGTGGTTTTACTGCCTAAGGTGGATGATGTACCTGAGGGATATAATGAGATATCGCTCTCCATAGAGGGCAAGGGTGTGGCAACAGCCTACCAGACCAAAGTCGAAAAAACCGATGATCAGACAAAGGATTTTTACCTCGTATACGCTATGAATGACAATGGTGAGAGTGGCTGGTACACATATGATAGCGTAGATGGCACATATATGAGAACCAATCTCAGTACACCTACAGTGGCACAGGAGGAAAACGATACAACAAAGAGTGAGCTTGTCCCGGGAATTGCCAATAAATATCTTGTTTTAGCTGCAATACTGGTTCTTATTATCATTATTCTGTTACTGTTGCTTATTGTATCAGCTGTGAAAAACAGAAAATATAAGGCAATGGACTATCATGATGACGATGATGATGTAGATGATGCAGCAGAAGATGTATCAAATGAAGCTTTGGAAGAAACAACTGATGAAACTGCGGACGAGATAGCAGATGAGCCGGAAGAAGAGGTTACAGAAGAGTCGTTAGATGAAGTGGAAGAAGAAGCTGCAGAAGAGTCGGTGGATGAAGCCGCAGAAGAAACAGCAGATGAAGCTGTAGAAGAGCCGGCAGATGAAGTCGCAGAAGAAACAGCGGAAGGTGCTGCAGATGAGCAAAAGATGGCTACGGATGAAAATATATCAAATGCATCCTATGTCGGAAGAACCGTAGAAATTACACCTGATTTTAAGAAAGCTGTTGAGAATGAAAACTCTGAGTTTGATTTAAAAGACGATTCAAGGCAGGAAAACGTTTCTGACACAGAAAACGATGCTGATGAGGATGCTTTAAAGAATCAGCTTCAAATCGCACTTGATGGCTTTGTCAATGAGGGAAATAAGCTGTCTGAGACTATAGACCGCAGTGCAAAGGATGACAATGAAGATGACAGCGAGGATGATGATTTGCAGTTCATCGACTTAAATTAGTGAATATGACTGGAGGATATGACTTGAAACCATATACAAGTAAGGCTAAAAAAGCAATAGATTTGGCTGCACGTATATCAAAGAAAATGAATTACAGCTATGTTGGAACAGAGCACATACTGGCTGGCCTTATAAAAGAGGGCACCGGTGTGGCAGCTGAGGTTCTAACAGCCTGCAATGTGGAATATGATAAGCTTATTTCGATGATTGAAGACCTGATTTCACCGGGGGATAACATCGAAGTGATGGACAGGGATGGCTATTCACCAAGGACACAGAGAGTATTGGAGCGTGCATCGGAGGAAGCCGATAGATTTGAGTGCAATGAGATAGGTACAGAACACTTGCTGATGGCTATAGTACTGCAGGGAGACTGTGCAGCTGCAAGACTTTTAAACACCATGGGTGTTAACAGTCAGAAGATGTTTATAGATATTCTTGGTGCGATGGGTGAGGATCCGTCTGCATACAGGGATCTGATGAAAAGCTATGGTACATCATACAATTCTGCGACTCCTGTATTAGATCAGTATTCCAGAGATTTGACAGATATGGCAGAGGCAGGGCTTCTTGACCCTGTTATAGGCAGAAAAAAGGAGATGGAGCACGTTATCCAGATACTTTGCCGTCGTGGCAAAAACAATCCATGTCTGATTGGAGAGCCGGGAGTGGGCAAGACCGCTATAGTAGAAGGACTTGCGCAGGATATAGTCAGTGGCAATGTTCCGGATATTCTTTTGGGAAAGAGACTGGTTTCCCTTGATATGTCCGGGCTTGTAGCCAAATCAAAGTATCGTGGTGAGTTTGAGGAGCGTATCAAGAAGGTGATAAGCGAGGTTTCAAATGCCAAAAATGTACTGCTTTTCATTGATGAGCTTCACACTATAATAGGTGCAGGAGGAGCAGAAGGTTCGTTAGATGCATCTAACATATTAAAGCCTGCGCTTGCCAGAGGCGAGGTACAGGTAATCGGCGCCACTACCATAGAAGAGTATCGCAAATACGTGGAAAAGGATGCTGCGCTTGAGCGCCGTTTCCAGCCGGTGATGGTTGAGGAGCCGGGTGCGGATGAGACAATAGAGATACTCACAGGATTAAAGGGAATCTATGAAAAGCATCATGGTGTCATCATAACAGATGAGGGTGTGAAAGCAGTAGTAAACCTTTCTGCACGATATATAAATGACAGATTTTTACCTGATAAGGCGATAGACCTGATGGATGAAGCGGCAGCCAGGATAAGGCTTAAGAATCTGACATCATCTGACGAGCTGCTTGCTCTGAAAAAAGAGATAACAGATAAGCAGAACCGGGTGGAAAATGCTTTATCGAAAGGAGATCTCACAGCTGCCGGTGCGCTTATGTCAGAAAAGAAAGTACTTGAAAATAAACAGCAGAAGCTTATGAGAAAGAACCGTCGCACAGGAGCCAAAAATCAGCCTGTAGTCGGCGAAAATGAGATAGCGGATGTAGTATCGGGATGGACCAAAATACCTGTAAATAAGCTTACAGAGTCAGAGGCAGGACGACTTGCAAAGCTTGAACAGATACTTCACAAGCGTGTAATAGGACAGGAGGAAGCTGTTTCTGCTGTCGCAAAGGCAGTCAGACGAGGCCGTGTTGGTTTAAAGGATCCTAAGAAGCCGATTGGCTCATTCCTGTTTTTGGGACCGACAGGAGTAGGTAAGACGGAGGTGTCAAAGGCGCTTGCTGAGGCTGTCTTTGGAAAAGAAGATGCCATGATACGTGTTGACATGTCAGAGTACATGGAAAAGCATAGTGTTTCAAAGATGATTGGTTCACCACCGGGATATGTGGGCCATGAGGAGGGCGGACAGCTCTCAGAGAAGGTCAGACGCAATCCTTTTTCTGTTATACTGTTTGATGAGATAGAAAAAGCACATCCTGATGTGTTCAATATACTTTTACAGGTGCTTGATGATGGCAGAATCACTGATTCACAGGGGCGCACGGTTGATTTCAAGAATACAATAATCATCATGACATCAAATGCAGGAGCTTCTTCTATTATAGAACCAAAGCGCCTTGGCTTTGGCGCTGGTGAGGATGAAAAGCAGGATCACGAGCGTATGAAGAACAGTGTCATGGAGGAGGTCCGCCGTATATTTAAACCTGAGTTTTTGAACCGAATCGACGAGACTATTGTATTTAGAGCTCTCAACAAGGATGACATGAAGCATATAGTGACACTTCTTGTAAAGGAGCTTAAGAAACGCTGTAAAGAACAGCTTGATATAGAGCTCACAGTGCGCGACAGTGCAAAATCCTTTATCGTGGACAAAGCCTATGACAGAAAATATGGCGCAAGACCTCTTAAACGAAAACTTCAGGAGGAGATTGAAGACCGTATGTCAGAGGATATTATTACCGGCAAAATTAAGCGCGGCAATAAGGTAATAATTTCTACGAAAAACAAACAAATTTCATTGACTGTTGAGTAGAATTGGATTTATAATTAATATATCAATATAGCTACGGGAGGATAAAAATGGCTGTAATAAGTGAATTAATCCGTACTGAGGAAAACGGAAAGCTCAGCTTCGGAGATTATACATTGGCTGCAAAGGCAAAGCTTGACAATTTTGAGAAGGATGGAGATATCTACAAGGTAAAGACCTTTAAGGAGATTACAAAGCTCGAAAGAAACGGACTCTTTGTATACGAGTCTGTTCCGGGAACAGCGGTTATGGATTTCGAGGAGACTGCTGATACAGTGACATTTACTGTGGAGGGACCTGAGGATGCTCAGATTACTCTTGGCCTTGAAGAGGAGACAGAGTACGAAATTGATATAGCTGGAGCTGTTGCAGGTACTATGAAGACAAATCTCGGCGGCAAGCTCAGCTTAAGCGTAGAGCTTGAGGGTGTTGATTCAGTCGATATCAAAGTATCAAGAAAATAGAGCATATTTTTAGCCCGGTGAAAGCCGGGCTTTTTGTATTTTATAAAGGAGAACAATATGGCAAAAGGAAAGACCTCTGTATTTTTCTGCCAGGAATGTGGTTATGAATCGGCAAAATGGATGGGACAGTGCCCGGCCTGTAAGGAATGGAATACATTTGTAGAGGAAACCGTAGATAAAAAGTCGATAAGTTCGTCGGGAAAAGTAAAAAAAGAATCAAAGGCGGCACAGGTTCTGCCTCTTTCGGCAGTAAAAAGCGAGAAAGAGGAGCGTATAGTGACAGGTATAGCCGAGTTTGACAGAGTACTTGGTGGAGGAATTGTGAGGGGGTCACTTGTGCTTGTGGGAGGAGATCCGGGTATAGGAAAATCCACGCTTCTACTTCAGGTATGCAGGGAGCTTTCGCAGAAAAAGGTGCCATTACTTTATGTGTCAGGTGAGGAATCCCTGCATCAGATAAAGATGCGTGCCGACAGACTTGGCGATTTTACGGATTCGCTGGAGCTTTTATGTGAGACAAGTCTTGATATAGCAAAGGACGTGATTCAACGAAAAAAACCGGAGGTTGTTGTGATAGATTCCATTCAGACCATGTATAACGAAGAGATATCATCTGCACCGGGCAGTGTCTCACAGGTCAGGGAGACAACCGGAGTGCTTATGCAGCTTGCAAAGACTCTGGGTATTTCTGTTTTTATAGTAGGACATGTGACAAAGGATGGTGCGGTTGCGGGACCTAGGACGTTGGAGCATATGGTTGACACTGTGCTTTATTTTGAGGGTGACAGATATGAGTCGTACAGGATACTTAGAGGCGTTAAGAACAGATTTGGTTCGACCAATGAGATAGGCGTATTTGAAATGAAGGCGGAGGGACTTGTTGAGGTGGAAAATCCGTCGGAGTATATGCTTAGCGGTAAGCCCGAGGGAGCATCAGGATCAATTGTCACATGTTCCATAGAGGGAAGCCGACCGATACTTCTCGAGATACAGGCTCTTGTCTGTCACAGCTTTTTTAATAATCCAAGGCGTACAGCAAATGGTACAGATTATAATAAAGTAAACCTGCTCATGGCGGTCCTTGAAAAAAGAGCCAACCTGTCGCTGTCAGACTGTGACGCTTATGTGAATATAGCAGGCGGTATAAGGATGAACGAACCGGCGATAGACCTTGGGATAGTGCTTGCAATCGCATCAAGCAAAAAGGATATTATAGTGCGTGAGGATACTATATGCTTTGGAGAGGTGGGCTTAAGCGGCGAGGTTCGCGGAGTTACCATGTCCGAGCAGCGTGTGGCTGAGGCAAAGAAGCTTGGCTTTAAAAAGTGTATTGTTCCCAAAGTGTGTCTTGCAGGAGTGTCGCATATTAGTGGAATTGAGATTGTCGGTGTGGCAAATATCAAGGAAGCGATAGAGGCTGTCAGATAGTAATTGCGAGAATTGTATATAATAAACAGACAATTTAGAAAATTTATGTTTTTTAAGATAGTTTTACTACTTTAATTAATTGCAGCAAATCCGTTGACATATGTGTGCCGGGATGATATTATATCAAAGCTGACTCGCGGGACACATTGAGTTGTAGAGCCTGAGAGTTACGATTTACAAACATGGCTTTATGAATATATTTTGAAAATGATTATTGAAATGAGTCGTGAAAAAGTTCTTGACAAATGCAAAACATTTTGATAGAATAATCAAGCTGTCGCAAGACAGAGAACTTAAAACAGAGTTCAAGAAAATAAAAAAATGCTTGACAAACGAACAGCGATTTGATAAAATAATCAAGCTGTCGCAAGAGAGCAAACAAAGAACATTGATAACTGAACAGTGAGAAACCTTGAAAGATTTTGAGAATCAATCAGAACGCTTCAATGAAAATTGAAGACCTTTAAAACAGTAAATTCAGATTTATCTGAATGAACGAATTAGCCAAGTTTAACTTGACTGAGATCAACTTTTTAACATGAGAGTTTGATCCTGGCTCAGGATGAACGCTGGCGGCGTGCT
>OGLE01000395.1_pt1 | contig 43998 bp, 50 predicted proteins | sample 1572671 | NCBI WGS metagenome assembly OGLE01 (sample SAMEA2581923, study PRJEB24529) | metagenome | biome: Human gut stool | place: China | collected 2011 | reverse complement strand
AACCTGTGCAGAATTGAGAAGTAAAAACCGAAGCCGTTAAAAATGCTTATTAGAGCGTTTCTTTGAGGTAATGATTTGAAAGCGTTTCTACTTCTCAAATCCGCCATTTTCGCATTTCCTCACGAATGCCACAAAAAGCCAACGACTGCCACAACCACTTGAAACTCAAAACAAAAGCTCAAATCTGCTATTTTTTGCTTTTTTAGTCATTCTTTTTCCCAAAAACCTTGTATTTCCAGCCTCGCCGCCCTTGAAAGGCACCTGAAACGAAACGACCGATGCGACAGGAAGACGCAAAAAAAATGTCGGAAAAGGGAGCGACAAAAAGGTGAAGAAACGAGAACTTCCCTTCAGTTCCTGGAACCGCAAATAAATTTAATTCAAGGCTATATGACAACAAACATCAATATAACACAGACTTGGTGGAGATTACTCTCCGCAGTCGGCTCAACCCTCATCACTTTGGTGGCTTGGTTGGGATATATGGCTCTCTGCATGGTCGGTGAAGTCATATTGGGAATTGTGAAGTTCATCTTCGGCATCATCATTTCCATTCTTTCTATGGTGGTACTGATTGGAACATTCATTTGGTTATTAACACTTTAAAGTACAAGCGATATGAACAGAAGCATTGAAGCGATACCTACATGGTCACTCTGCTACATCATCAACGGCGATGCAAGCGGACTGACTGACGAGGAAATCCGTATGGTGGACGAAGCCATGCGCAAGAACAATATTGAGATAGTAAGTCCAAGATACAACGAGGACATGTGCACAGAACCTTACTTCAGCCATTATCCGTTCTTCGGACTGCCTACAGAAGTTGAGGACTGCGACATCATCTATCACGAGTAACACCCCTTTAACAACATCAGATATGAACACTACAGAATATTTCAAGAGAACCATACAAGCCTATTTGGAGGAGCGTGCAATGGAGGACGAACTCTTTGCAGCCAAGTATGACAACCCCGACAAGAACATAGACGATTGCGTCACCTATATCCTTAATTGGGTACAGAAGAGCGGTTGCAACGGCTTTTGCGATGACGAGATATATGGGCAAGCCATCCACTACTACGAGGAGAAGGACATAGAGGTCGGAAAACCATTGAACTGCCAAGTTTCTGTTAACCACCACATCGAACTCACAGAGGAGGAGAAGGCACAGGCAAGACAGGAAGCCATCCGCCAATATCAGCAAGAGCAGATGCACAAGATGCGTAACAGAGATACCGCCAAGCGCACCTCACAGAGAACGGAAACAGAAGTACACCAACCATCATTATTCGACACGTTATGAAACCAAGAACGAAATATCAGAAGCAAGTCGTAACCTCAAACAAGGGATTACGACCTATCAAGGGAGCGCAAATGCAATGGGCATTCCGTGAATGTCTTGACCACTATGCCTTTCAGTTGAAGCACGGACAGGCCACCTGCATGGACTGCGGACACACTTGGACTACGGACGAGGATGCGAACAAATGTGTCTGCCCGAAGTGTAAGGCAAAGTTGGAAGTGCAGCACACCAAGCGACAGAAGGCAATGTCTTCTACCTATTTCAGTGTACTCACCGAGCGCAAGGGACTACAACTTATGCGAGCATTTCAGATGAAAGCCTATTACCGCAAGGGACAAAAGGCAGACATTTATTGTTGGGAGGTGGCACGCTATTGGATGAACGAGAAAGGCAAGGTGGAGGTTATGGCACGCAAGCGCACAATGGGTATCTATATGGACACGTTCTGCTACGACTCCGACATTGAACTGCGCAAGGACAACACCACCTATCAGCATATTGCTTCATTTCCGGTCTGCCCCGATATGAAAGTCATTCCTCAGATATGGCGCAACGGCTTTGACGGAGCGTTTCACGGCATCGAACCGCTTACATTGTTCAAGGCGATGCTGACAGACCACCGCATCGAAACGATGATGAAACAATGTCGTTACGGACACGTCCGCCACTTCATAGACCACCCACGGCACTTGGAAACTTGTTGGAATGCCTACAAGATTGCCAACCGCAACCATTACCTTATTACAGACATCGGCAAATGGGCGGACTACATCTGTATGTTGGTAGAAATGGGCAAGGACATCAGAAGTCCACATTACATTTGTCCCGACAACCTTGAAGCCGAGCACGACAGAATATCCGAGAAAATCAGAGCCAAGAAAGAAAAGGAGCGCACCGAGGAGGAGATACGCAAGGCATTGAAGAACGAGGACAAGTTCAAGGAAATGAAGAGCCGTTTCTTCGGTTTGATGTTCACGGACGGCAATATCGTGGTGAGAATGCTTGAAAGCGTCAGGGAGCACGTTCTTGAGGGTAAGGCGATGCACCATTGCGTAGGCAGCGGTACAAACTACTCACTCAATCCCGACTGCATCATCTTCTCTGCAAGAATAGCCGAACAAAGGGTTGAGACCGTGGAGTTTTCACTCGAACAGATGAAAGTCGTACAATGCCACGGACTACAGAACAAGGACACCGAGCACCATGCCGACATCATCAACTTGGTGAACAGCAATGCAAGACTTATAGAGCAACGAATGGTTGCAACGACATAAATCCATATCGGCGGAGCGATGAAAATTCGTTCCGCCACTTTCTTTCATGAGCCGAGGAGCGGAAAAGAAAGTGGCAAAGAAACCGTCTTGCCCTTATCTGCGATGCTTGCAAAAAAACAAAGGACAGCCCCCAATCAAAAGGACTGTCCTGTTTTTATAAAACCTTATACTATGGAGTAAACAAGAGCAGATACTCCATTTTTCTTCTTCGCTCGATGGAAGGCACTATCTTTCCATTCCATCTTTTGAAGTCCACAGAGTCACGATAGATGTTTCTGTTGCCACTTTGCATCTTGGCATACATCCGGCTTTTCATCACCTTTCCGCACCCCACATTGTAGGCAAGTGCAGCCAAGAGCAGCGAGTCACGACCGAAACCACGGAACATGGCGCAGAGCTTTCTGAGGTCAGAGCGCAGCAAGGCATCGGCTTGCCGTTCCGTCATTTTTGGAGAGAACCGCTCGCCAGGCAACAGCTTGTGCCCATATCCGACATAAGGATGATGCTTCGGTCCGTGCAGACCCTCGTACTTCTTGATGCAGGCGACAGCCAACTCAAAACGTGACACATGACGAACTCGTTTTATCGCCCCTTGCGTCTGGGCAGACAAGCTGCCCGACACAAGAAGCAAGGCTAACAATATCATCAACCTCATACGCTACCGAGTTTGTTGGCACTTCTCGCAAACTCTTCCTCCTCATCAGTATCGTTGAAACTGAACTCCATTTCGTATGACTTGCCGAAGTTGTCCTCCACCACCACTGTCAGCGTCTGTGTCTCCGTACTTGCCGAGGTGTAGTAAAGGCGGAACTTCTCGTTCTCCAACAGATAGCGGTCGTTTGGCAGGAACACCGTTCCGTTCTCCATTCTCAATGAGCCTTTTCCGTCATGCTGAAAATAGCGGATGGTGTAGATGGTGCCGTCAAACTTGCCCTCCGCCTTCAACTCGCAGCGGATTTCAACGGTCTGTCCACGCACAATGTCCTTTGGTACAGGCATCGTCTCCACCTTGAAAGGATACGACTGCTGAATGTCCAGCTCATCGCTGCACGATGAAAGGATTACCGACACGGCACACACGAAAAGGAATGCCAACACGCTCACTGATTTCTTGATTTTATTGTTCTTCTTCATTGTCTTGATGTTTTTGAATGATTGTTATTTTCTTGTCTTATGGCTCATCAGGTACTCGTTCAAGTCCTTGTAACCTGTGTATAGATGCGAATGGTCTATGACCTTATCTCCATATCGCTTTTGCAGTTCGACACAGGCATTCTCGCCAGCTTCGTCATTGTCCAAGTGACAATACACTTGTGCATAGCCATCTAAAAGATGATGCACCTTTTGCATATTAGCCACCGAATTGAGGACAATATGATCCTCACCACGACCTATGCCGAGAATTACGGCAGAGAGGAAATCTACGATAGGCACTTGTTTGATTTCATTGATGTCCATAGGCTTGATTGCAATCAACAGCTACTTTTGAATGTCGTTGAAGGCATTGATTAGAAAATATTTCTACTTTTGATGTTGGTTGGAGGTATTGATTGTAATCAACTGCCACTTTTAGCTTCGTTGAAGCCATTGATTGCGATTAACACCTACTTTTATATGTCGTTGGGACTGTTGATTGCAATCAATGGTTACTTTTAAGAGCTGTTGGAGGTTTTGATTCAAGTTTCTTTGTCCACAAAATATAAAATCCACTGTTGATTACTATCTCTTGTTACTTCTTGTACCAAAAATCCCAAAAACGAGTAGCGAAACAGATTTCAATAGTCAAAAACCATCTTTTTCTCGTAAGATTGCCAATTTTTCGCAATAAGGTTGCCGTTTTCTCGTTTATTTTTATATCTTAGCAATTGCAATCGGAGAAATCCGACGATGCACAAAACGATTTGTCAAATTTAAATCCTTAACATCATGAAAGAGATTTACGACATCAACATCCAGCGCATGAATAATGGTGCGCATTTCACGTTTGTAAGTAACATTCTTGCACGTGCCGAAGCAGACACTGCCGTCAAAGAAAAAGCTTCGGAACTAGTCAGTAATTTCAAGACGGCCGTCAGCGCAGAGGACGAAGCCTTGAAGATTTCACAGAAAAGTCTCTTGACTGATGAGATAGCCAAGGCAGACAGCGACCGTGATGCCCTTTATGCTGGCTACAAGAAAGCTGTTGAAGCATTCCTTGCTATGCCTATCGCTGATATGGCACAGGCAGCAAAGGTTCTCGCACAGCACATCAAGGACTACAAGATTAACACCGCTGGCCAACTCGATAAGGAGACTGGTCTTTTGGTTAATTTCATTACAGACCTTGAAGACAAGTATTCCGCACAAGTTGCAAAGTTAGGCTTGACAGCATTTGTTACAAATCTGAAAGAAGCTAACGAACGAGTAAGAATGCTTACCTTGCAGCGTACCAATGAGAAAATGGGTGTGACAGTTGGAGCTTTGAAAGCAGCTCGCACAGCAAGTGATGATGCCTATCGTGCATTGGTGAAGATGGTAAATGCCCTTGCCCTCGTTTATGGCGAAAAGGATTACACGGCTTTCATTGACTATGTGAATACGGAAGTTACCCACTACAAGCGTGAAGTGCTCAACCAAAAGTCTACCGCAACTTCCACATCGGACGGTTCAGCAGGTGATAGCACCAAGCCAGGCGGCAGTGGCTCCGGCTCTTCAACAAGTAGTGGCTCAACGACAGGTGGAGGTTCATCATCTTCTGATGGAGACGGAGAGGTGAATTTTGGATAAAAAGAATATTCGATGCAGCTCTCTCAGATGAGGGAGTTGCATCGAATATAAGCATCAGAAAAAATGCAAATGCAAAATGGCAAAGATTATTGTAAGAAACCAAACGATAAAGACTCTAACAAAAGATGGAGTTGACTACATCTGCATTACCGATATAGCAAGGCAGAAGAATCCTGTTGAGCCTAAAGATGTGGTAAAGAATTGGTTGCGTTCCAAAAATACCTTAGAGTACTTGGGACTTTGGGAGCAGTTGAACAACCCTAATTTTAAAGGGGTCGAATTCGACCCCCTTTTGAAAGAAGCGGGCTCGAATGCTTTTACGATGAGTCCGACTCGATGGGTGGAACTAACCAATGCAGTAGGTATCGTATGTAAGAATGGGGCGAATGGAGGCACTTATGCCCAAAGGGATATTGCCTTTAAGTTTGCTAGTTGGGTATCCGTGGAGTTCGAACTGTATTTGATAAAAGAGTTCCAACGCCTGAAGGAAGAAGAGCAAAAGCAGATTGGATGGTCTGCCAAACGAGAGTTGTCCAAGATTAACTATCGCATCCATACGGATGCAATCAAGGCGAATCTCATTCCGTCAGAGGTAACTCGTGAGCAAGCTGCCATGAAATATGCTGATGAAGCAGATGTTCTTAACATCGCCATGTTCGGTATGACAGCAAGGCAATGGCGTGAACAGAATCCAGACAAGAAAGGTAACATTCGAGATTATGCCAGCATCAACGAGCTTATCTGCCTATCGAATATGGAGAACCTCAACGCTGTGTTTATCAATGATGGAATGCCTCAGTCTGAGCGACTGATAAAACTCAATCAGATTGCCATTCAACAGATGAGGATTCTTGAAGATACAGGAGGGCGAACCCTTTTGCAATAGAGGTTAAAGGCTTTTCTGTGTATTTCGCCACTTTTGCGTTAAAAATTCATAGCAAATTCTTTATTGCCAATACTTTTGGTTAATTTTGCACTCAAAATTTCATGATGGTGCGTCATAACTTACGACAAACCATCTTTGGATAGTAATAGTTCACGGATTGTTAAACTAAAAATAGAGTAAATAAGAAACAGACATAACACAAGAATGAAACGCTAAGGACTTGTACGATTCTAAGAATCGGCAATCAAAATGAGACTAAGAACAGAGGTCAAGACCTCGCATTTTTAACTCGGCGTTTCCGTTCTATACTTTTTGGATATTGAGCTTTTATGCTCTTGTTCTCTAATCAAGAATACCGCCAATCATTCAACGTACGAGGACAAGCAGGCAGAAGGTTCACGCTCATAAGGCGTGGACTGTTCTGTGCTTGTTGTACGTGCAGGTCACTTGGCGGTAACCTTTGATTAGACAAGCTACGGAACGGTTACACGCCTTTTTTATTATTTATTATTGTTACATGAAAAAAATATTATTAGTTATGCTAATGGCTTTAGTTACAAGCATGTCATTAGTTGCGAAAGAGCCTTCGCAAGGATTTCTGAATGGTGCATATGCTAAAATGATGGCACAGTCAAAGATGATTGATTTTGCAAAGAGCAACACACCGACAAAATCTATTGTTTATTATGGACATTTTACTTTGTGCCCATCAACAGGGCAGAATTCCTCTTTGTCTGGTACTCTTACCGTTTATTTTTACTCCAATGGAGTTATAAAAGTAGACGGAGAGTATTATATTCCAATGGAAGACTCTAAAGATGGAATACAAGGCTATCTTCTTCCTGTTGGGCATAAGCTACAAAATGTTCGTGCAGTATCACTTTTGCATAACAACACAGAAATTAATTATTTAGTTGCTTTGGAAAATGGTAATACAAGAATATGGTTTGTACATCATTATAATATGTCTCCTTCAAGTAGTTCTAATGGATACTACAATAATACTCCTTCCAATAATGGTAGCAATGGTTCTTCTTCTCGAACTTGTCCAAGTTGTAGAGGTTCAAGAAATTGTAATACTTGTGGTGGAGCAGGAAAGTATTGGGAAGAGGTTGGGCAGTATACAGGAAATTCTTATAAGAAGAAAATAGATTGTCCTGTTTGCTATGGCACAGGAAGATGTGGAACATGCCATGGAAAAGGTAGTCTTTAATTTAGCAGCCCCCACTTGAAAAGAGTATAATTCCTATAATTATCAACAACAGCACTGACTAAGTGCATTTTAGTTGCGCCCGACACGTATAAGGGATTTAACTATGAAACATTCTTCATTTTTCAAGGCATCCTTAGTGGTGTTGGTTAGTGTCATTAACTTGCTGATGCCACAAAAGGTTTCAGCACAAAGTACTGTTTATTTCTTTATGAGAAAAATCTACAATACGGAACTGGATGTGTATCAGAACAGTAAGCCAATTTTTAATATGGTTGGACCTGTTACAAAATCTAAGCAAGTTAAGTCTGCAATGGTTCTACCATTAGAAACACAAGCACCATGTAAGCGCAAGGCTGTATTTGCTGCAACAGGAAAAACAATTTTTAGTATTGATGCGACTTATACCAATCCTGTAAATGCAAAAATAGCGAAATATGCAGCGGAAATCCAACTCAACTTAACAGATGGTGCTACTTATTACGTTTTTATTACTCGAAAAGGCTTCAATGATTTGAAGATGGAACTTCTTTCAGATAAAGAAGCCGAGAAAATGCTAAAAGACAAAAAGTTTGTAGCTTTGGATGACTATGATGAAGTAAATTAAAATGAGTATGAAAAAAATACTAACAATTATCCTATGTATATTTCCAACTCTTCTTTTGGGCCAAAATATTGATGTAAGCAAATATTTTGCCCATACATTCGACAATTCTTTTGTCAAGAGTAAATATGGAAAGTTCAAGGGGCAATTTCTGAAGGGAAAATGCAATGGCATGGGTGTTCTTCAAATGAAGGATAATTCTTTATATGTTGGTGATTTCATGGATGGTGAGATTACAGGATATGGAATGAAGATTGCAACAAGTGGCAAACAGGTGCTTAGTAATTGTCCTGGAGCAATGATTTATATTGGCAATTGGAACAAAGGGCAAAAAAGTGGCATTGGTACTTGTTATGACAATGAGGGAAAAATTGTTTATCATGGCAATTTTCTTGCGGACAAGCCTACGGCAACCTATCCAGCACAATACTCGCAAGCAGACAAACACGTTTCTATTATAGAGTTATCCGATGGTGGAGCTTTCATTGGTGAGACAAACCAAGGCATACCAAATGGCTTAGGATTTGTTTTGATGGAAAATGGAGACTTGTGCCAAAGTGCTTATAAAAATGGAGAAAGATGCGGTATTGGCCTGTATCTCATGAGTGATGGCAATTGGGAAACTCTTAATTTTGAAAATGGCAAATCCTATACAATTACCTCTTCCGATAATTACAATCAAATAGATAGCCAACGCAAACAAATGGTAAGAGAAGCTTGGGCTAAAGCAGGAAGAGAATTGGCAGGATTATCCACTCAATTGGTAGAAAGTGTCAACAATATCCATGCTATTGCAAGTGGGAAAAGTGTAAGTAGCTATTCTGCAAGCCTTTCTTCTAACACAACATCAGACGTGTCTGTTTCTACAGGCAACAATTCTTCAAAGACTTCAAATACCAAAGAAAAATCCCAAATGTCTATGTCTGACCAAGTGAATTACAATTCCTTGCGCAACACATATAACAAATGGGCATCAGACCTAATGGAAATGAAGAATGCTAACGGCAAATATCAAAATGGATTTAAGGCATCAGATAAAAAGCACGCACAAGATGAAATGAAGCGAATTCGGAAAAGTGCCATGCAAAAATGGAACAAGGAGATACCTTATAATTCTATAGAGGATTGGTAATGAGAGTATTCTACAAAAGTGCTTCCGCTTTTCAAATTCTCAATTTCAAAAATAAAACCTTTTAGTAAAAATGTGCTTCCGTTCTTCAATAAGAAAAATGGAAGCACGCTCTTAAAAACATAACAATGAAAATACTTCCGTTTATTAGTACAATAGACATGCTTAGCTATGGAAACGCTATGCAAGTTAGAACTGGGCAAACTTTAGTAGCAGAGAATATAAGTTATCATTCGTATGATCCGATGATGCAATTGGCTTTCAAAACTCCTGTAGAGAAGATGATTGTTGTTTATGTTGGTTTAAAAATAGAGAAATGCATTCTGTTTGTAAACTTCACATATGCATACAATGCGGTTGTTGAGCATTATTCAAAGATGGTAAATCCTCTTGATTTAATGAAAAGAGAGATGCCAAAGTTTTCTGAGGTCTATATGCAAAATGAACCCAATACCCCATTGTCCACATTATTTTTCAAAAAAGAAGATGATTGTGTACTTTTGGTGAAGCAAGGACCAGCATATTTATTGGAAACCAGTGAAGATTTGGAGATGGGTACTCTCGGTATGATTCGTAATTTTGCAAGAGTTATCCTTGAAGATATATACAATGCAAACGTTTTGGATTCTTGTGCAATGGCGAAGATTTCTTCCGATATTGCTGTTATAAAAACTTTTATTCCTGAATAACATGGACTATCTACCATTTATCTCGTCATTTGAGATGTTAGATGATAAGACAAGAAAGTTGTTACTTTCTAATCCTATAGTCACATCTTTTGAAGATGATGACCTGAAACAATTTCAAAAAATACAAAGAATCTGTTATATGCATGATAATTGTTGTGCAATCATATATGTAGGGTATATGTACACAACTATTGCATACATGATTCAATTATCAAATTTGTATATAAATACTGTTAACGAGTTTGGAAAAATTGATTTTGAAAATAATCAATTCTATTTGGATATAAATAAGGGGAAGAAATACATACCTTATTTTACGACCTTATTTCTGAAAAGACAATGCCTCGAAGAGCCATACTTCTTGATAAATGGTGAGGCTGGCGAAATATTTGTAGCACAACAGTTCTATGTTGATGACATCAAAACTCAAACAGATTTCACAAAAAGAGTATATGGGCTTTTTCAAATTGGTAGAAAACTTTATCAAGAGCAAGAAAAAGCAAAGGTCAATCTGAAAAAAGTATCATATGCTAGAGAAATAGCAATGGGTATAAAATTCTTGTTACATTTTACATAAAAGTCATGGACGGATTAGAGGATTTTATAGAAAATGGTATTGAATTTATTAAAAATCACATACCTTCAAATGATGGAAGCAACGATGTAGGAGATAGATTGGCTGATGATTGTTCTGAAAACACAATGGATTTTGTTGATAACTTATTTTCTGCCAATTATTCATCAATAAATCCTAGTGATTTCTCTTCTTTTTCGGATGCATTTGAAAATGCTATGGAATTAGACGATGCGAACTTTGACGATGGGTACACAAATTGTGATTTTGCAAATAGCAGTGAGGACAACAACAGTGAGCCAAGTTTCACTGGCAATGACGATAAATATTCAGATGATGAGTATAATCGAAAAATGGCAGATGCAGCATTGAAAGAAGAAGAATATTTGCGAAAGAAAGGTGATGTCAAAGGGGCTGAGTCCGCTCATAATCTTGCAATGAAACATATCGGTAGAATAAAGAACTAAAAAAATAGGAAGGATGTATGATATAATAAGCAATTGGTATATCATACATCTTTATTTACCAATGATGAGTGTCGGACAATCCACCGTATTGTGGCGTGGCACACATTCCATGCTTGCCAACTGACTGCCCACATCATTGCGAAGATGTTTCAACTCTTGTCTATGAATACATACTGGTTATAGATATGGTTGCAGGACAACAGCAAGCCAACTGGAGCGGCAAAGGAAAGTCGGCAGTCACTTCGGTCAGTTGACAATCGCTCAAAGCGGTTGTCCGTAGATACTTCCGTTGGCAGGTCTTTTATGTCCTCAAAGACATGGCAAGGTATGTTTTGAGTTACTCAAAACCTTTGGAGTTACTCTCCAAAGACCTTGCCCTGCCGGGTAGTTAGCCTCTCCGAAGTCGGGCTCCCCATGTTCCAATCTGACGATAGTTTGCTCTGTTCTATCATAGCCGTATGTACCACTTAATCATGTCCTTGTTAGCCTCCGGATCTTTCAGCAACTCCTTCATCACGCCAAGCAGGTTTTCCACCTGATCTGCCGCTATGCGGTAGAATCCGAATCGGCTTGGCTCCTTGCACTGGCGGAAGAAGTTTCTAAAGAAACTGTCCATCAAGTCACTGTTGCGGTCAAAACGCAGGAAGTCGGACGTGTTCTCCAACTTGGCGGGTGCTCGCTTCGGTGTGCCGTCTCTGCTGAGTCCGGCGACGACGCTGATCTCGCCCGTCTTCTCGTCACGGACTACCAGCACGTCCTGTTCATCACTCTTTTTCTTTTGTACCATAATTGTAAATTTTTAATGGTGAATACTGTTGTTATTTGAATTTCTGATGAATGCGAGTCAAGTAATGCTCCACATTCTCTTTCTTGAATTCTTTGACATTATTCTCTACAAACTGCATCACATCCTCTTCCGTGTAGTAGGTTTTCTGCCCCAAACGCTTGTAGGGAAGCACTCCCAGACTGCGATAGCGTTGAAGGGAACGAGGGGATATTTGAAATAAGAGGCAGAGGTCTTGGTTGTCGAGCAATTTTTCATTGATGGCAGAACTTCCTTTTTGCTCCGTCTCTCGTTCGTGTCTCAACATCAGCATGTCGTAGATGCCGTCTATCTTTTTGTGTAGGTCATGGAGATATAACTCCAGTTTTCTCAATGTTCCATCTTCCATGCTCATGTTTCCTTTGTTATTGTTCGTTCCTCAACCATTCTTTCAATGGCTTCAACTTGGTATCGGCATTGATTGCCAATTTTAATAAAATCTATGCGGTTCTCTGAGCGCATTCGCTGCAAGGTGCGCTTGCTCACACCAAGCATCTTAGCTGCATCGTCATTGGTCAACATCGGCTTCAATCCCTTACCCGTCAAGTTCTCTTGAAATGCCATTTTTGCCAATCGCACGTACTGGACTATTTCTGTCAACTGTTCTGTCAGCTTTTTGAAGGCTGCACTTTCCATTGTTATTACTTCCATTCTAATTCCGTTTGAAATGTTATATAATTCGTTGTTTTGATTTCTCGGCGGCAAAATTAACCATTTGCGAAATACCCGTTTAACAACTCATTAATGACCCACGTATAATTTTCTTGATTTTTCTTGCCAAGCGGTCGGCAAACCCCAGAAAAGCACTGCCACAGTTATTCATTTTCATTGTTTTTCTACATATACACATTAACTTTGCACCCGAATTTGTTGAACCAATAAAACAGAGAATATGGAAGTAGTAACAATGGAAAAGAAGGCATTCGACTTGATGATGGCAAGATACGATGCCTTGGTAAAGAAAGTTGAGTTGCTGAAGCATAAGGCTAACGGCAAGCGTCTGAACAAATGGCTTACAGGTCATGAGGTCTGCCAGCAACTTCGCATCAGCCAGCGCACCTTACAAAAACTTCGTGACCGCCGTTTCTTGGGGCATACCCAGATAGGTCGCCAATTCTATTACTGCCCCGAAGAGGTCAAAGCCATCGTTCCGCTTATCGCCAGAATCAAATCGGTATAGCATAAAACCAAACTCGCCCAAGGCAAAGCCGAAAACTTTACCCTGGGCGAGCCAACACATTTTATATTCACCACTTAATCCAAATTGTAAACAATGAACATGAACCAACTTCTTACGCATGAGAGCAAGTCGATAGACACCGCCATGCAATCCTTGAAGAAAGCCAACAACTGGCTATCTTCATTCATCGAGTCCTACAGCCCACCTTTGGACGGGGAGCGATACCTCACCGACAAGGAACTCTCCGAGTTCCTGAAGCTTAGTCGCCGTACCTTGCAGGAATATCGCAAGCAAGGCATTTTGCCCTACATTATATTATGTGGCAAAACCCTCTATCCGGAATCCGAGATACAAGCACTTCTCACTGGTAATTACCGCAAGCCGATAATCGACGGCACTGTTTCACAAGGGGAGGGTACTGCTTCATAATAGCGAAACAAAAATAGCGTACAGGGTACAACGACAAAAATCGTTTCCTCTGTACGCTATTATATTATAAAGGTGTAGGAATCTTATTAAAAGATGAGAGATTCTAACTTGTACCTCTTGGCATCGTTCCGTTCATCACAATAACCATCGGATACTCGTGTTTTACTTGCTCTGCTTGACAATCCTTGCGGTTCACAACCTTACTGATAAACCATTGTCTGAACAACAAGGCTTGGTATGTATCCATTTGAAGTGCTATGGCGATAATCACTTCCATATCATAGACATGCGCAGAATATCCATTTTCAAGTTTGATGTATTGAGAATGCTGGAAGTCTTTCAGCACACTTTGTTTCCAAATGCGCTTGATGGTATTCTTCACTGCTGTCCCTGTTACATTCAACAGTTCGGCAATCTCCCAAACTGTCATCCACACCTCACCATGATGTGGGGCGTAGATGACCATTTCTTCTTGTATTGTTATCACTTGTCGTTTCATACTCTGCCATTTATAGTGTTAGTATTATCGTTGCAAACATTTCCAAACGTGAATTCCTCAATGTTATTAATCTGCTGAGACAACTTTTCCACGTCTTTGCTCAATTTCTCCTTGGTAATCTTGGCATACACCTGGGTTGTCTTTATGTCCTTGTGACCAAGCATTGAACTCACGGTTTCTATTGGAACTCCGTTGGAGAGGCAAACCGAGGTTGCGAACGAATGACGGGCGATGTGCCAGGACAGCGGCTTGGTGATACCACATTTTTTGCCCAGTCTTTTGAGCGAATCCATACAACTTTGGTAGTTGGGTACTGGAAACACCCTGCCGTCTTCACACAATCCACGGTATTTTTCCATAATTTGCTTGGGATAGTCAAGCAACTTGATGTTGGCTTCCGTTCCAGTCTTCTGTCGATGGATAACAATCCATTCACCTTCATCGAAAAATTCCTTGATGTTCTCTTCCTTCAAGTTGTACAGATCAATGAAAGCGAGACCTGTAAAACAACAGAACAGGAACAAGTCACGCACCATGCTCATCTTCTTTCTTGTGATAGGTGTCTCCATCAACAGGTGAATCTCTTCTTTGCTCAGAAACTCTCTTGTGGTCTCTTCTTCCTTGTACTCATATCGTCTGAATGGGTCTTTTACGAGCCATTCATTATCTATGGCACGGAATACCATTGCACGGAGATTGCGGACAAACACCATTGCAGAATTGATTTTCAGATGCTTGTCGGTTCTGAGAAAAGTCTCGTAGTCCGTGATAAAAGGCAGCGACAACTCTTTCAGAGCAATATCCTTCACATGGTAATGCGCCTGCAAGAACTCGCCCACATAGGCACACCCGATTCTATACTTCGTGTATGTACTCAAAGATTTCATGCCAGCCTTATATTGCTTTTCCATTTCATCACGGCTTTGGGAATAGACTTTCATCAGTGTATGGCAACGATACTCCAAGCCAAGAAAGGCGTTCTTCACCTTGTCGGCAGTGACGAAGTTGTCCCTGTCCATAATCTCCTGATAATGCTTGCTGATACTCACACGCATCTTGTCCAATTTACGGTTCACCTCCAAAGCCTGCATACTCTTACCTATCATGCGTCCGCCCTTGGTGTCCCACAAATCAGAATTGGCAGTTGTCTTGCAACTGAACTGCGCCTGTGTTCCGTCCACTGTGATACGTCCCATAACTGGAACAGTACCATCTTTCTTTACTACCTGTCTTTTGAGGTAGAAGATAATTGAAAATGTACTCTTCATAACGTCATTCTTTTTTGCGTTCAAAATTAATACATGAAGAGTCTTTTCTTGCTACGCATTTCACGGCAGAACACGGCAAATTTGGTTCGTAACCAAAAATCTTACGTTACTCATCAGTAACTCACTATAAATCAGAGTATTCAAATTCAATTCGTAACCTTCCTCATTCTTCCGAACCTTAACATTCCTCATTTGGGGTATAGGTTACGGATAGGTAACGTTCCTCTGTCTCATCTTGTCGTATTCCCGTCTTCGTCTGTCCTCGCCACTTTTAACCAAAATGAGGAAAGTAACTGATAACCAGTAAACTTTCCTCATTCTTCTCTCAAACACTTTTTATATGCACTTTCGGAGAGTGAAACGTATACTGTTTTATATGGGAAGATAATGTTCAACAAGTAAATTTTTCAAGTCTATATGTATAAAGCCGACCTCAAAATCACTTTTGGGTCGGCATTTTCTATTTGCCATTCGTCCGGCAAACGGTTTTCCGGATAAATGGGTTTTGTCATCTGATTTGGGGACGATAATTCTTGCGGATAGGATAGAGTTCCTCTGCTTTTACTTCAACAACTTGTCCTTCGCGGGCGATAATCAGAGTGGTATGGTTATGTTTTGCACGCTCCACGAGGCGTTTCTGAGCCAGGTATATGCCTTCGTCGATTTTGCGCTGCATTTCATAAACCTCATCCTCGCTCATTATCGTTTTCTTCGGTGTATTGGTCTTTGAATTTTTCATATACGGCTGGTTCAATAATAGTTATACTCTCGTCTTTGCATCCGTAGGCTATTTTGTTGGCCGGACAGGTGCTGTTGTCATACAATGCCCAATAGTCGCATACGGGCATATAGAGGTTGAACAGGTTACTCAGGCCGTTGTCGTAACGGCGGTAAATCACATCGAGCGGGATGTTGTGTCCACCTTCGCTTACGCGTTTGGCCACCCGTTTCATGGCCTGTTCCGGACTGCTCAGCGAAAAGAAGAGCAGCGTGACGAAATAGCCTCTTTTCTGTGCCTGTTTGATGAGCTTCACGTAAGACCGTGTAGCCAATGTCGTTTCAAAAGCAAAGGTTTCGCCTTCTTTCAACAGGTGGATGATGCGTTCTATCATCAGGCGCCCCGCCTGGATGGCTACGCCTTCGGGATTGAACGGAGACAGTCCGGCTGCGATTTCGTCGGCGTTGACGAATTCCCGGCAATCCAACATTTCCGGAAGTACGGTAAAGCTGGCTGTCGTTTTTCCGGCTCCGTTACAACCTGCAATGACGTACAAGTTGTGTTTTTGTTCTCCCATTACATTATTTATTTAAATACTGAATGACAAAGATACGATTTGGCGATGAATCCGGCAATATTTCCGGTTCCTTTTTAAGGGGGCTGAGTGAAAAAGCAGACGGTCAGCCTTTCTTTTTCAGCAAATCGGGACGCAAAGCCTTTGTGCGTTCGAAAGACTGTTGCAGTTCCCATTCCTTAATCTTGGCTTCGTGCCCGGAAAGTAAAATTTCCGGCACGGCCCAGCCTTTATAATCGGCTGGACGGGTATATACGGGAGCTGCCAGCAGGTTGTCCTGGAACGAGTCGGAGAGGGCGCTTTGTTCGTCGCCGATGACACCGGGCACGATACGTACGATGGCATCTGTCATGACAGCGGCTGCCAGTTCTCCGCCCGTCAGTACGTAATCTCCTATACTGACTTCTTTCGTGATGAGGTGTTCACGGATGCGGTAGTCTATACCTTTATAATGTCCGCACAGGATGATGAGGTTTTCACAAAGGGAGAGCGTGTTGGCCATCGGTTGGTCGAACTGTTCGCCGTCCGGTGTGGTGAAAATCACTTCGTCGTAGTCCCGTTCCGCCTTCAAGGCCGAGATGCAGCGGTCTATCGGTTCGCACTGCATCACCATGCCCGCAAAGCCGCCGAAAGGATAGTCGTCCACCCGGCGGTACTTATTCGTGGCATAGTCGCGCAAGTTGTGCAAATGGATTTCCACCAAGCCTTTCTTTTGGGCACGTCCTAATATGCTTTCACGCACAAAGCCTTCGAGCAATTCCGGCAAAACGGTAATGATGTCTATTCTCATGGGAATCTGTTTTCTTGTAATCTACTGCAAAAGTAGTGATTTTGTGCCGGATTTCATGGCGTGTGGCGGATGATTACTAAAAATAGAAGTTAAAAAGGAAATTTTGGGAACAGAAAACGTTCCGTAGATTTGCTTTTCTAAACCTTTAGATATACATTTGCCATATCAATAACTAAAGTATTAGAAATAATGGGAAAGCAGGGTACACTGACAAAAGCTGAGATGCAAGTCATGAACATCCTTTGGAGTCTGCCTTCGATGAAGGGTACCATTTCGGATGTGCTTGAGGGGTACGGCGAGAAGAAACCGGCTTATACTACCGTAGCCACGTTCATGAAGATTTTGTTGAACAAGGGATACGTAGGATTTGAGAAGCTGAAAGGAACGAAAACCCAGTGTTATTATCCTTTGATTACGAAACAGGAATATACGCGGAAAGTGCTGGACGGGGTGAAGGAGGACTTGTTCGGCGGTTCGTTGTCCTCTTTGGTTCGTTTTTTTGTCAAAGAGGAACGTATCTCGGAAGAAGAATTGAAAGAAATGCTTGAGATGGTGGAACGGCAGGGGAATGAGCCCCGGCGCGCGTAGCCCGCAGTCCACAGGGCATGGTGGTGGAACAGTTTAAAATATAGGATATGGGAACATTCTTGGTTTATATCATCAAATCGGCTTTGTGCCTGACATTGCTTTATCTGCCTTATACCTTATTATTACGTAAGGAAAGGCTGCATCGCTTGAACCGTATGGCCCTGTTGGCCATACTTGCGGCTTCGTTCCTTTTCCCGCTTTCGCAGGAGGAATGGTTTGGCGGAATGTGGCATTCGTGGCAGTCTGCCGCACCGGAAGGGGCGTATGCCGGATTGATAGACCGGCTTGGGCGGACGGAGCTTTTCATGCCGGAGGTCGTCATCATGCCGGATGCGGATGTTCCTGTTTGGCCTTTGGTGTGTGTCTGTCTTTATTTCGCAGGTCTGGCGGTATCGTTGTCCGTCCGTATGTACCAGTTCTTCCGTATGCGTCGGGCGATATCTCGCGGTTGTCTGTGGCACGAGTACTTTTCAGACGGTATTACGCTCTACTGTCATGCCCGTCCCATGCCGCCTTTCAGTTGGATGCACAGCGTCGTGATGTGGGAAGGAGACTTGGAGGGCGATGCCGGCGAAGCCATTCTCATGCACGAAAAGGCCCATGTGCTGTACGGCCATTCCTACGATACGCTGCTGATGTTGGCTGTGGAGGCCGTACAGTGGTTCAATCCAGTGGTTTGGATGATGGAGATGGACTTGCGCTGCATTCATGAGTATCAGGCCGACGAGTACGTACTGAACCATGGAGTCAACGCGAAGAACTATCAGTTATATCTAATAAAAAAGGCCGTTGGCAGCCGACTGCAATCTTTTGCCAACGGTCTGAATCAAAGCACACTTAAAAAACGTATTGCTATGATGTGTAACAAAAAATCAACGAAATGGGCAGTTTTGAAGTACATGTACCTGCTGCCCGTGGGGGCTTTTGCCACAGTGGCATTCGCCCGTCCGGAGATCGTAAACGGAGTAGACGGCCGGTTGGAGCAACTCTCTGCGGTCAAAGTTACGGATTTATCCGCAACTGCGAAAGCCGTCGCGGCTGAAAATGTTCAGCCGGAACCTTTAAAAATGGAAAAAGCGGCTTCCAAAGCGGAAGTTTCCGGAGGGGAAGCCGCCAAGCCTTCTTCGGTTGTGGCGAAGGCAGATTCGACCGTTGCCTCTTCGGAAAGGACGTCCGAAGGTATTGTGGTGACTGCTATGGCACCCCGGAATAAGGAGGAGGAGCCTGCTCGGACTAAGGAGAAAGATTCAGCACCTCGCTATATGATGGTGAAGAGAGCCCGTGTCATGCCCAGCAAGATATACGATGAGGTAGACGTGCAACCGACGTTTCCGGGCGGAGAAGCCGAGTGCATGGCGTATGTGGCGCGTAACATGAAATATCCAAGAAAATGTATGGAGAACGGTGTAACGGGACGCGTGTTCTGTGGTTTGGTCGTCGATACGGACGGTAGCCTGTGTAGTATCGAGTTCAGAAGGGATTGTTATGCAAAGAATATGGATGGTAGTCCGGCATCCGAAGAAATGTTGCGACTGTTTGTCGACGAGGCTTTCCGCGTAGTAGACGGAATGCCGAAATGGACACCGGGACAGAAGGACGGGAAGGCGGTGGCTGTGCGCTATGTTTTGCCGTTTACGTTCCGCCTGCAATAGCATGTGAGCCGGTCATATACGGACCGTCTTTCAGTGGGGGATGGACGTTCCGGTTTGACTTTACCTTGATGGGCCCGTTCCGTAGGGTCGAGGTTATGACGCCTCCTACGGGACGGGCTGTTTTTGTACCGCGTTTTCCGCGATGGCCCGCGCCACGGTGTATGCCGTGGTCCATGCGGCCTGAAAGTTAAATCCTCCGGTCACGCCGTCGATGTCGAGCACTTCGCCTGCAAAGTACAGTCCGGGGCAGGTCTTGCTTTCCAGCGTTTGCCGTTGCACCGATTCGAGGCTCACCCCTCCGCACGTGACGAACTCTTCGCGGAACGTACTCCTGCCGTCTACGTCGTAGCGGTCGTTGCACAACGTGTCGGCCAGTTTGCAAAGCCCTTTGTGCCCCAGCTCGTTCCATTTCCGGTCGGGGACGATGCCGGACTTACCGATGAGGTAATGCCATAACCGAGCAGGCAAGTCGTACGGGCGCAAGCCGGAGATTTTCTTTTGGGGGTGGCGTTGCGCCATGTCTTGCAGGATGCCGGTCACGGTTTCGCTGTGGGACTCGTTCGTCCAGTTGACGAAAATGGGGAAGCGGTAAGCTTTCTCCTGTATGAAACGGGCGGCATGGGAAGACAATTTCAGGATGGCCGGGCCGCTCATGCCCCAATGGGTGACGAGCAACGCGCCTGAATGCCTGAATTTGGTACCGGGGATGCCGACCAATGCCGGGTCTACCACGGTGCCCATCAGCCCGCGCAGTGCTGGGGAGGCGATGTTGAACGTAAAGAGCGAAGGGACGGGCGTTTCGATGCGATGCCCCAACCGTTCCAGATAAGCGAAGCTTTCGCCACGCGGTGAACCGCCGGTGGTGACGGCCACGCGGTCGAATAGCAGACGGCCTTGGCGCACATCCTGAAACGTGATTTCATACTTCCCGCCGCAGGGCATGAGGGTTTCCACGCGGTGGGAGGTTTTCACCGTGACCCCCAATTCCGCAGCAAGGCTTTTCAGGCAACCGACTACGGCACGGGCATCCTGTGCGGCCGGAAACACACAATGGTCGTCTTGCGCGACGAGCGGCACGCCGTGCGCTTCGAACCATTGGTAGGCATCCCGGTGACCGAACTGTTTGAAAAGCCCCTTCAAGAGCTTGTGTCCACGGGGGTAGACCTGTTTCAGGTCTGTCACACCCTCAAAAGTATTGGTCAGGTTGCAGCGTCCGCCGCCCGAGACCAGTACTTTTTTCAATACATCCGCTTGCCTTTCGAATACCGTGACCTCCACCTGCGGCGCGAATGTTTTCAGGTTGACGGCCAGAAAGAAGCCGGCCGCTCCTCCGCCAATGATTGCTATTTCCATTGTTTCCACGATTCTTTTCTAAGGGACAAAGGTAAGTATAATCGGGCGGATTTGAAACCCCTGCACGTATAGAGGGAAAATAAAACGGGGGCGGCAGAACTTTTATGCCCGGAAAAGTCCGTCCCCGTGAATCGGGCGTATGCCGTCGGGGTTCACTTGTCCGGCTTTTCAAGGCCACCGGATGTCTTAGGCGCGCTGTATTCTGCATCGCCCTCGGCCGCCATGCCGGGGGCTTCTTGTTCCTCCGTCCCGTAAACCGCAGGGCTGCGCCGGGGTTTGAACCGCTCCAGGAACGTATGGTTGATGAAGTATTCCATTTCGAGCAGGGTGCGTTCGCGGACGGCGGGCTTCAGTTGGCACTCCCAAATGGTCATCACCCTCCAACCCATACGTTTCAGGGCTTCTTTGTTGCGTGCGTCCCGTTCTTGGTTCCGCTTGATTTTCTTTTGCCAGAATTCCGTGTTGGAACGGGGCATGTTCCCGTCAGTCTCGTGTCCGTGCCAGAAGCAGCCATGGATGAAGATGACGATGCCGTACTTGCGCATCACGATGTCGGGCGTTCCGGGCATGCCTTTCACGTTCTTACGGTAGCGGTAGCCCCGTGAGAACAAATAGCGGCGTACAATCCATTCCGGTTTGGTGTCCTTGCTTTTTATTTTGGCCATGACGGCGGAACGTTTCTTTTTATCCCAGATGTCCATGCCTGATGCGCTTTGTTGCAAAATTAAATAAAAAACGCTGATTCCTTGGCAAAATGACAGGAAAACCTTCGTTCCGGCAGGGTGCGCAAGAGGGAAACTGTAGGCCGTCAGGCGTGAAGGATTGCATAAATATTCATTTTCGAGGGCTTGACGCATGTTTATGCAGTATATATTCATTTACTTTGAGGAAAGAAAAAAATCGTTTGCAGCCAAACGAAAAATTTCTTTCCTCATATAAATTCCGGGTACTCCGCATGTCGTGGAAAAAATCCGCCCGAAATGGGAATTTTTCGCTGCACGAAGAGGGGCAAAACTGCTTTTTTGCGACTTTCTCGTTCTATTTCCCTGTTTTTCGCCGACAAGAATTTACGCACAGAATGTGGGCGGTTTCGCCTCGCAGGTTACATCGGGAGAAGAAAGAAGCGGAGGATAGGCGGTTTCCGTTTGCTTTCGTCTTGTGAAAAAGCTTTTAGGCTGTCTTTTTGTTTTTTCCGGGAGGCGCGTGCGTCGCTTATTGGGCATCGAGGTCGCATCGAGGGGCGAATGGACGATTCTCGAAGGTATGGGATTGACGTTTTGACAGATTGTGCCGGAAAAGGATGCTTTTCTTTTTTCTTTGCGCCCTTGGGCGTTTTCTGCGAATTGACTATCTTTGCTTATGCGAATGACGGGGGGAGCCGTTCGCGGGAACAGAGCCGCGATGTCTCCCCGTCAGGGTTTATCATTGAATGCAAATGGAAGTAAAGGAACAGATAGAGCGGCTTCGCAGTGAATTGCACCGCCACAACTATAATTATTATGTGTTGAACGCCCCGGAGATTTCCGACCAAGAGTTCGACCGCATGATGCGGGAGCTGCAAGACCTCGAGGCGGCCCATCCCGAATTCGACGACTCGGACTCGCCGACGCGGCGCGTGGGGAGCGACCTGAATCAGGAGTTCGTGCAGGTGCCCCACCGCTATCCCATGTTGTCGTTGTCCAATACGTACAACAAGCAAGAAGTGGCCGACTTTTATGAACGCGTCCGTTCCGGTCTGGAAGGCGAGCCGTTCGAGATTTGTTGTGAAATGAAATACGACGGGCTTTCCATCTCGCTGACCTACGAGCAGGGGCGATTGGTGCGTGCCGTGACGCGGGGCGACGGGGTACAGGGCGACGACGTGACGGAAAACGTCAAGACCATTCGTTGTATTCCGCTTCGTCTGAACGGGAACGGTTACCCCGAAGAGTTTGAAATCCGTGGGGAAATCCTGATGCCGTGGACGAGCTTCGAGACATTGAACCGCGAACGCGAAGAACGCGAAGAACCGCTTTTCGCCAATCCGCGTAACGCGGCTTCGGGGACGCTGAAAAGCAAAAACTCAGCGGTGGTGGCGCAACGCAAGCTCGATGCTTACTTATATTACCTTTTGGGAGAACACATTCCTTTTGACGGGCATTATGAAAATTTGCAGGCGGCCCGCTCATGGGGATTCAAGATTTCCGGGGGGATGAAGAAAGTAACTACGCTCCAGGACATTTATGATTTCATAGATTATTGGGACGTGGAGCGCAAGAACCTGCCTGTGGCTACGGACGGCATCGTGCTGAAGGTCAACTCCCAGAGGCAGCAACGTGCGTTGGGCTATACCGCCAAAAGCCCCCGTTGGGCCATCGCTTACAAGTTTCAGGCGGAGCGTGCCCGTACGCGCCTGAATGCCGTGACCTTCCAAGTCGGACGCACCGGGACAGTGACGCCGGTGGCCAATATGGATCCGGTGCAGTTGGCCGGTACGGTCGTGCGGCGTGCCACGTTGCACAATGCCGACGTGATGGAGCAGTTGGATTTGCACATCGGGGACATGGTGTATGTGGAAAAAGGAGGGGAAATCATTCCCAAAATCGTCGGTGTGGATGCCGATGCGCGGGGACCGGAAACGGGACCAAGGGCCGAGTTCATCACCCGTTGTCCGGAATGCGGGGCCGAACTGGTGCGTTACGAGGGAGAAGCCGCATGGTATTGTCCCAACGACACGGCTTGTCCGCCGCAAATCAAGGGGCGCATAGAGCATTACATCAGTCGCAGGGCCATGAACATAGACAGTCTGGGACCCGAAACCGTGGACGATTACTACCGCCGCGGCTTGATACGCGATGTGGCCGACCTGTACGATATACAGGTGCAGCAGATTAACGGCGAGGACGGCACGCGCGAGAAATCCGCGCAAAAGATAGTCCGCTCGATTGCCGACTCCGTAGAAGTTCCTTTCGAACGCGTGGTGTTTGCCTTGGGCATACGTTTTGTCGGTGAAATTGCGGCTAAAGCCTTGGCACGCCATTTCAAGTCGATGGACGCGCTGGCCTCGGCATCGTTGGAGGACATGTTGCAGATCAACGGAATCGGTGTGGTGATAGCCGAGAGCGTGATCCGCTATTTTGCAAACGAAGCCAACCGCGATTTGGTGCGCCGTTTGCGGGAAAAAGGAGTCCGGATGGAGCTTTCCGACGAAGAATTGAGCAGCCATTCCGACAAGTTATCCGGGCAGAGTATTGTGGTGAGCGGGGTGTTCTCGCTTCATTCGCGCGACGAATATAAAGCCATGATAGAACAGCACGGTGGAAAAAATGTGGGCAGCATCTCTTCGAAGACTTCTTTCGTGCTGGCCGGAGCCAACATGGGACCGGCCAAACTGGAGAAAGCCGGTAAATTGGGTATCCCTATCCTCTCGGAAGAAGAGTTCTTGAAAAAGATAGAATCGTGAAAGATTGTTTGCATTATGGGATTTTATTTGTATTTTTGTCGCGAAATAGATAGAACTACTTAAACTATGGCACAAAATAAGTTCAAGGGGTTGGGAATTGCTTTGATAACTCCTTTTAAATCGGATGGTGAAGTGGACTATGAGGCGTTGACCCGTCTGGTAGAATATCAGATACGGAATGGCGTGGATTTCCTGTGTATTATGGGAACGACGGCCGAAACACCTTGCCTCTCGGCTGACGAGAAGAAGATATTGAAAAAGATGCTTGTGGAGCGTGTAGCCGGCCGTGTTCCTTTGTTGATGGGATGTGGCGGGAATAACACGGCAGCAGTAGTTAAAGACCTGAAGGAAGGGGATTGGAGCGGCATCGACGGTATCTTGTCGGTTTGTCCTTATTATAACAAGCCTTCGCAGGAGGGGCTGTACCAGCATTTCAAAGCCATAGCGGAGGCTTCGCCCGTGCCGGTCGTGTTGTATAACGTACCGGGGCGTACGGGAGTCAACATGAGTGCGGAGACGACATTGCGCCTGGCCCGTGATTTCGAGAATATAGTGGCCGTCAAGGAGGCCAGTGGGAATATGACCCAGTTGGAGGATGTGATAAAAAACAAGCCTCGCGACTTCGATGTCCTTTCAGGGGATGACGGCATCACTTATCCGCTGATTACGATGGGGGCGGTAGGTGTGATTTCAGTGATAGGCAATGCCTTGCCCGCCGAATTCAGCCGTATGGTCCGCATGGCACTGAACGGAGATTACGAGCATGCCCGTATTATTCACCACAAGTTCTCGGATTTGTTCAAATTGTTGTTTGTGGATGGCAATCCGGCCGGCGTAAAAGCCATGCTCCATGCCATGGGAATGATTGAGAACCAACTTCGTCTGCCTTTGGTGCCTACACGGTTGACCACAATGGAGAAAATCTCGTCTATTTTGAAAGAGTTGGATATCCGCTATTAAGCAGATACCGGATTGAATCGTATGCAGCCGCCTGCCGGAGAGTTTATTCCGTCGGGTGGCTTTTTTTGTACCTCCTGTTTCCGATGGGTTGATAGGTGTTCTGAATAGTTAAATAATGTGTGTTTTTGCGGATTTTTCGGCAGACGTTCGTAAACCGTGTAGAAAGCATTGGAAATAAGAACGGAAACCAATATTTATCATTTATGAAGAAACTATCTCTTTTTACGGTGGCTTTGTTTTTCAGCATCGGAGGGGGCGGGGTATATGCCCAGGGGGCATTCGTCCATCCGGGGCTTTTGCACAGCCAGAATGACTTTGACCAAATCAAGAAACGCCTGGCAGAGCACGACGCCCAAACGCTACAGGCTTTTGAGGTGTTGAAGAACAGTTGGGTGGCCAACAAGGCAGTGAACGACATTTGGGGAGTGACGGAATATATCAAACGTGGAATTGCCGGTGACGAAAACTACATGAACGCCTATCGCAATGCGGCCAAGGCTTACCAGTGTGCCTTGCTTTGGAAAATTACAGGCGAGACGCAATGGGCGGAACGGGCTGTCTATGTGTTGAACCAGTACGTAGCGATTACCAAAGGAATCGGTGGGAATACGAACCAGTCCTTGGTGCCCGGCTTTATCGGTTACCAATTTCTGAATGCGGCCGAGTTGATGCGTGATTACGAGAAGTGGGAGAAAGAGGATTTCGAACGCTTCAAGCAGTGGATGATCGACGTGTGGTTCACTACGGCACAAGACTTTCTGGAACGTCGGCACGATACCGTAGTGCGCGAAGGTAACTGGTATCACTATCACAGTAATTGGGGATTGGGAAATGCTCTTTTCTGTGTGTCGCTGGGCATCTTCGCCGATTTGCCGGACATTTATAATTACGGTATGTACTGGATAAAAGAAGGGCCGGGCAATGAATCGCTTTATGTGGGTGACAGTCATCCTGTGAAGCAAGACCAAGGTATGTGTGGTTACGGATGGGGGCTCATTCCTTGGTTTCATGAGGATACCCGTGGTCCGTTCGGATACTTAAACCAGATGCAGGAAAGCGGCCGTGACCAGGGGCATGCCATGGCGGCGTTGGGCTTGTTGTCATACGCCCTTCAGTCGGCCTATAATCAGGGAGACAATGCCTTTTGTAACTTATATAACCCTTTGATTCCGGGTGAGGCGGGGCAGACCATGGTGGCCGGTGCGGCGGAATATGTGGCTATGTACAACTGTAATCAAGTAGACCCCGCCGATATTCCTTACACTCAGAATTGGTGGATGGGTGGATTGAGCGGTACGGGGCGCGGACAATGGCGGCCGATATGGCAGTTGTTCATCAATCACTATCAGAACCGTATGGGAATGCCGATGGAATACTGCACGCGGATGTCCAAGATTGTGGGGATAGAGGCCGGGGGAGGTTCCTACGGTACGAATAGCGGCGGTTTCGACCATACGGGATTCGGGACGCTGATGCATGCGGACGAGGCGGTGACGGAGAAGACGAAGCCCACCGTGCTTTCTCCGGAAATCGTGCAGGACGGTACTGTACGCTCATACGCCGAGATGAAAGAAGTGAAGAAGGGTACGCCGTTAACCTTGCGGGCTGTATTGCCCGATGGCGAAACCGACACGGGAAATTGGGAATGGGAAGACGGCATGAAAGGAGCGAGCCGCGACATTACGGCCGATGCTTCGGGTGTTTATCGTTTGTTTTACACCAATACGCAGGGGGTGAAGAGTGTGCAGATGTTTTGCATTTCCGTATACGGAGAGGGCATTCGCGCCACGTTGACCCCGTGGATAGAGTACGACGGGGTACGCATGAACCAGACGAGCGAGTTCAGTGCCGTCAACGGAAGGGACGTGACCCTCGGGGCTGATTATGCCAATTGGAACTATGTGGCTTCCACCAGATGGTATGACAGTCAGGGTAAGCTGTTGGGCTCCGGTGGTTCTTATACATTCCGGCAAGGGAATTCCGACCAGACTTTCAAGGTGGTGCTGACCAATGAGTCCGGCGTGGAGATAAGCCGGGAATTCATGATTAAGAATTCGGTGGTAATTCCCACGTTAGCGGTGGACGGGGAAGAGCAGGAGACTTTGCGGGCTATCGTCACACAAGGGCATGATGTAGTAATGAAAGGTAAGATAACTTCCGTCCGTTATCGGAACGGAGTCTACACTTGGAGTTCCGGCGAGCATACGGAGTCCATTTCTTTTGAGAACGTACAATCTTCCATCTACCGCCATTTGGACTGGATAGACACTTCATCTTCCATAAAGACATACGAGGCTAATTTTGATTTTGAAGTCAAGGTGTATCAGGAAGGACGGACGCTGGACGACGGTTACTATCGTATGAAAGACCGTGCCACGGGGAAATACCTGAACAGCCGTACGATGAAGTTCGAGACATTGGAAGGAGAAGGGGATTCTACTGCTTTCATTTGGCATTACACTTGGCTGGACGACATGGAACGATATAAAATACAGAATCACAATGATTCGGCTTATCTGAACAACGAAGGGGCGCTGACCGACCGTGTCTACAGCAAAGCGCGTAGTAGCTTCTATTTATATACGTTGGTAGGGGGAGAGGAATTGGAATGCTTCGTGCGGACACCGGAGCGCTACGGTTCTTATTATTGGGAAACCGACGGCGAGACGTTGGTTTGCGACCAGGCTGACAAGATGCCTTCCGACTTTCCGTTCGTATTGGAAAAGGTGACTGGCAACGGAGGTGAAACAAGTATTTCCGAGGCTGTGGCGTGCGATGCGGCATTCACGGTGGACGTGACACATTCAGGGATTACGGTTACGTCCGGAAGTGCGGTCGGTATGACGGTTTACACGATGGCCGGTAGTCCGGTAATGCGTACCCGATTAGGAACCGGTACGCATACGATACACACCGCTCCGTTGGCTCCGGGCATTTACATCGTCCGCGTGACGGACGGAAAGACGGTAAGGAGTGTGAAATTCGTCCGATAGGACGGAATGGACACATCAAGAGCAGGTGAAGCCCGCCCGGTATTGTCGGGCGGGCTTCTTCAATATCTGCATGCAAAGCTTTTTTCTTCTTTCGGAAAATAGTATATTTGCCGATAGGTTTTGTGAGGAAGTGTGACATGAAAATGTACGTACGTTATTTTATAATAGGATTTCTGTCTCTGGTTTCTTCTTGCGTCAATGAAAAGGAAGATGCCGGCATGCAGCCGGATGCGGTGGAAGTGGGAGACATGTTGCCGGAATTTACCGTAGTGATGAATGACGGACGGACGGTGGAGAGCGGAAGTTTGCAAGGGCAACCTTCGTTCATATTGTTCTTCAATACGGCGTGCGGGGATTGTCGCCGTGAATTGCCGCTCGTACAACAAATGTACGAAAGGTACGGAGCGGACGGTCGTATGGTTTTTATGGCCATCAGTCGGGAGCAGGACGCATTAGCTGTCGGAGAGTATTGGGCGGACAACGGACTTACGATACCTTTTTCCGCACAGACCGACCGTACGGTTTACCATTTGTTTGCTTATTCGTCCATACCCCGCATTTATGTCGTGGATGCGTCGCGGGTCGTTCGGGCGGTTTTTACGGACTCTCCTTTGGCGACGTCGGAAGACTTGACGTACGAGATAGAACGTGTATTAAAGGAAATCAAAGATACGGAAAAGTAAGTTTGAGATTATGAAATGTTTAGTGATAGGCGCCGGAGGTGTGGGCGGCTCTTTGGCTGCTCTGCTGGCCTTGGCCGGGAATGAAGTAACGTGTGTGGCCCGTGGGGAGCATAAGGAAAAAATGTTGGCGCATGGGTTGCGTTTCCATTCGGGAATCAAAGGAGAGCAGGTCGTCCCGTGTTATGTTTACGACGGGACGGAGGAACGTCCGGGAGAGATAGGTGTGGCTACGACCGAAACTTATCGGGGGAAGGCCGAGCTGATATTGGTCTGCGTGAAAGGGTATTCCGTCGATTCCGTGGCGGATTGCATCGTCCGTGCTTCGGGTGAGCGTACCGTGGTGCTGCCCATCCTGAATGTGTATGGTTCGGGGCCCAGAATCGCCCGTGCCTGTCCGGGCTCACGGGTTATCGACGGTTGCATTTACATCGTAGGGTATATCCAGGCTCCGGGCGAGGTGACACAGAGCGGTCAGGTGTGCAAACTTGTGTTTGGGGCACGTCCCGGGGACGGTGTTTCTCCGGAAGAACTCGAAACCGTTCGCCGCACGTTGGCGGACGCGGGAGTGAAAGCGATTCTTTCGGAAGACATAGACCGGGATACTTTTGCCAAATGGGGATTTATCAGCGCGATGGCCGGAACGGGGGCTTTCTTTGACGCACCGATGGGAGCCGTACAGAGAGAAGGCGAGGAACGGGACGTGTTCATCGGCCTGACGAAGGAGAGCACGGCGTTGGGAGAGCGCTTGGGCATCCGTTTCCGGGAAGACCCTGTGGCGGCCAACCTGCGTGTCATAGATGCCTTAGACCCACAGACGACTTCTTCTTTGCAGAAAGACTTGAAGAAAGGGCGGGAGTCTGAAATACAAGGACAATTATTCGATATGCTGGATGCCTGCCGGAAACAGGGAATAGAGGCTCCGACATACGAACGGGTGGTAGCGAAATTCAGGAACTCCTGAATGAGGACAGCCCAGGCAGAAACTGAAACAGAAAACTCCTCCGGCTGACATCGCTTTGCGGTGGTCGGCCGGAGGAGTTTCTATTACGGGATGAACCTTGGTGGCAGAAGCCGCCGTTAGGTTTATGCTTTCTTTTTCAGGCGGTTCTTCCAGAGTGCCGTCATGTCCTCCAATGTCTTACCTTTGGTTTCGGGCACGCTCCTCCAGACGAACAGGGCTGCAAGCAGACAGATGATGCCATACAGGCTGTAAGCGAACATGGGGCTGAAATCGTACAAAGCCGGGAAGGTGGACGACACCAAGTAGTTGAACACCCATTGGAACGCTACGGCGATGGCCACGGCTTTTCCTCGGATGGTGTTGGGGAAGATCTCGGCAATGAGAACCCAGCAAATCGGCCCCCATGACATCATGAAGAATGCAGCGTACACGATGACGGACAGAACCGGAACGATACCTTTGACGCCCATCTGGTCGCAAAGGGCTACGGCAAAGGCACCGACAGCCATACCGATGGAACCGATGATTAGCAACGGTTTGCGTCCGAAACGGTCGACGGTGAAAATGGCTACCAAAGTGAAGAGGATGTTGACCACACCCATGATGACGGTCTGCATCATACCGCCTCCTTCGGCACCGGCACTTTCAAATATGCGTGGGGCATAGTAAAGCACGGCATTGATGCCGATGGCTTGTTGGAAGACGGAGAGAAGAATGCCGATGACGATGACAGCCACACCGTATGTGAATAGCTTTTCAGTCTTTTCCTTGGACGTCTGTTTGATTTCCTCCAGTACCCTTCCGGCTACATTGCGGCCATTGATTTTCTCCAAAATGGCAAATGCCCTTTCGTCTTCACCGCACATCACCAGATAGCGCGGAGTCTTGGGTACGCAGAACAGCAACAGGCCAAACAAGGCGGCCGGGAAGGCTTCGGACCCGAACATATAACGCCAACCCTCGTACACGCTCCACATGTCGGACTCGGGGCTGACAGACATCACACCGCTTACGGCGTCTTTCAGGATGACCGGATTCTGATGGTCGCCCATAATCATATAGTTGACGAAATAGACTACGAGCATGCCGAAGATAATGGCAAACTGGTTGCACGACACCAGTGTGCCGCGGATGTGGGAAGGGGCAATCTCGGCGATATACATCGGACAGACGGCAGAAGCCAGTCCGACGCCGACTCCGCCCAACACACGATAGAGGTTGAAGGCAATCAGCAAGTCCCAGTTGGCCTTTCCGTATTCGAAGAAAAGAAACTCCGGATAGTAGGAACCCAATGCGGAGAGGAAAAACATGACGGAAGCCAGACGGAGGGAATCGCGTCGCCCCAGACGGGAGGCCAGATAGCCGGATATGGCGCCGCCGATGACGCAACCTATCAATGCACTGGACGAGGTGATGCCGTGCATCACCTTGTCATACTGAAAATCAGTCGCGGTGAGGAAAAAGGCTTCAAGGCCTTTCTCGGCACCGGAAATCACTGCCGTGTCGTAGCCGAACAACAGTCCGCCCAAGATGGCTACGGTGGTAATGGAGTACAAGTACAGTCTGTCTCCTTCTTGTGTCAAATTCATGATGATTCGTTTGATGTTAAATTAATAAATTTCATTATGTTCGTCCGGACTGAACGACTTGCCCATACCGTGCAGTTTGTTGTACAACTTACGGTCGAATTTGTAGTACCGCGCGGCCCGGTGGGCTACGCCGGTCTGGAATTCTTCCAGAGGAAGCACATATTTCATTTGGGCAATCCGTTTGTGGAAATTGCGAACGTCGAATTTCCGGTCATATATCGTTTCGTAAAGTGTGCGGAGTTCGGCTGCGGTGAATCTCTTGGGGAGAAGGTCGAACAGGGCAGCGGGCTGCGTCTGCACGTATTGCCGCACGAACCATAGGGCTTCGCCGATAATCTGGTTGTGGTCGAAAGCCAAAGGGCAGAGCGCATCGATATCCGTCCAACAGGCTTCATAGCGGTCGGACAAATGGGTAAGTTTCTTGTCGATTTTTACCATCGTCAGGTAGGTGATGGTGACGATGCGTTCCACTTTCTGGTTTAATTGGTGGAAGCGTTCCAGCCATTTGGTGTCTTTCGGGTTGTTGGTCCGGTTTTTAGAACCGAACGCCCTGAACTGTATGAGGTGAAGCTCATTCAGTCCTGTCAGTTCATAGAGAACCCGCTGTGCCGCCTCGTCCAGGTCTTCGTCATTGTAAATCAGACTGCCCGGCAATTTCATGTTATTATAGTAGCCGCTTTCTTCGTGGCCGGTCTGCTTTACGAGAAGCACTTTGAGATGTTCGCCGTCAAAACCTAATACGACACAGTCAACAGAGACGTGAGGATTGATCATTTCATCGACGCGTAGGGGATTTTTCATCGTATTGTCGTATTTTGCATACAAAGATAGTATGGCGGGAGGGGAATGGGAGATACCTTTTTTATGTTATATAACATATAATCAAGGGGCTTCGGGACTACTTTTCATCTTTAGTATGATAAGGTGCGGGGTTTTACCTGATTCCGGAAAAATGTACGGGGCATATCTGCCGTACGGTTTGATGCGGGAGTTTTTTTCTTGAATACAGATAATCAGTTTTTTATCGTTCGCAACTTTGCTTTCGGAGTGTAGGGTACAGCTTTCTCAGGCAGAAATGCGGCATACGCTTTCACCGGAAAGGGAATTACAATAAGTCTTGGTTTTAAAAAAAGTTAAGTTGAGAGTGGCTCGGGCGGCTTCCTTTCGTGAGCAGCAGGCGGTGAAGGGGGAAATCGAATCGTGGAGTACGTTTTATTTTACACCAAAGAAGGGTTTTCTTTTCTGCGCCAAACGAAAAATCAATCTCAGCCGAATGATTTTTCGTTTGGCTGAGATTGATTTTTCATTCTCAGGAGATTTTTTTGTCCATTTCAATCAGTTGAAAACCAATGCTATGCAGAATGCGACTTTTTTGTCTGAAATCCTTATATCCCGTATCCCCTGCGAGGTGTATGTCCGGCAGGTGTACCCGTTTCCTTTAGGGGTGAAAACGAAAGCAGGCAGAAAGGTATTGTGGACCCTCTGCCTGCCATATCCTTCTCTTACGGAGTATTTTTTGATGAAGTTCCGTAGATTATTATTTGCCTCCGGCTTTCCAGAAGTTTTCTTCTTTCTCGATTTTTGCTTTCTGAGCCTTATATTCGGCATTGGCCTTTTCGTACTCTGCATTCTTGCGCTGTACTTCCTGAATCTTCTCTTTCAGACGATTGGCAGAACCTGAGATGCTGACGTCTTCCTGAGCTGCTTTCGTACAATAGGAGATAGCCTCTGAGAAGTTTTTGGATGAGGCCAGAATCTGTGCGCGTACCAAATGAGCTTTCCCTGCGATACCTGCGTTGTATTGTACGGCTTTGTCCAAATATGAAAATGCCTTGGCGGAGTCTCCCGTTTTCGACACGGCATTGGCAATCTTCAATGCAATGGCCGCTTTAGTCTGGTCGGTGGGGCATAATTCAAGGGCTTTATCAAAATATTGCACCGATTCGGCCACTTTTCCGTCTTTGTAGTATTTCTGTGCCGTACCGATGGCCGATTCGTAGCTCGGTTCGATGTTGTAGGCGTATTCTGCTGCCTTGAAATAAATGTCGGTATCGTCGCAATCATTAGCAGCCAATAAGGTCAACGCTGATTTCAGATAAGCCAGATTCGTTTTGTTTTCTTCGATTTTCGGACCGAAAATAGCAATAAGTTGCTCGCGGTCGGCAGCTTTGGATTGGGCAAACAAGGTTTCGATGCGGTTCAGTGTCGGGTCGTACTGTGCCACGATCTTTTGAGCCGCCACGGAGTCTGTCGCTTCGTTGGCCAAGCTCAACATGCCTTGGCAAGCCTCGCGACTTTCCATATAATCTTTCAGGAACTGCTCGCGGAAAGCGGTAGAGTCGGCCATGTATCTTTGATATGAGATTTCAAAGAATTTGTCCAATACGAAACCGGGAACCTCTTTGGCGCCATCCTTATTAATAAGGTCTATACCCTCGCGGAACATGGTGTAGGCCTTGTCCAGCGAATAACCGTCGGCCACGCCCGCACCGTAGTAAGCATAGTCGAAAGCCTTACGGGCCAGGATGTCACCCTTTGTGGCACGCTTGTCTGCCTTCGTAAAAGAATTGAGGGCATCCATGTGCTTCAGACGCGTGTCATATAAGTTCATCAATTCGTTGAAGTATGCCTTTTTCTTCGTCATGTCCTGCTCTTTGACCAGTACGTTGGCCAGAATCATGGCACCATAGGCATACGTGCTCACTTCGGCGCACGGAGCCATCGTGAACACGGCTTTCCAGGGCTCGTATGCCCCTACGTAATCCTGGGCTTTGTAGCTGTCTTTGTAGGCTACGATATTACCTAAGGTCGTGATACTGTCTTGCCCATGTCCAATACGGTCGTACACTCTCGTTCCTTCGTATTGAGCCATAGTTGGTACACAAACAGCCGTTAAACCAAGAACCGTTGCAATTTTTGTAAATTTCATTTTTATCCTTCTTTTAGCTGATTCAACAAATTTTGTTCTTTTAATTTGAGTCGAATAATCTTGCGCAAAAATACAAAAAAAATTGTGCCGTAAAGACCATTTGTGAGAAAAAACAATGGTTGAAAATGGATTTTCTGATTAATTATGTTTTTTCACGAAGAATACTTGTCGGGGGAAACAGAAAAAGTGCGCGGAAAAGAGGTGGTTTGAATTCTTTTTTGCACTTTTGCATATAAAAATACGACTATGTTGAATTTGGATGATTTTTACAGGGCCAGGTATGTCTTGAGCAATGTGGTGCGTCGGACGGATTTGATTTATGCACCCAAAATCAATCAGGAAAGTGAGATTTACCTGAAACCCGAAAATTTGCAGGTGACCGGCTCTTTCAAGCTGAGGGGAGCTTGTTATAAGATATCGCAGTTGGGCGATGAGGAGAAGGCCAAGGGCGTGATTGCCTGTTCGGCTGGGAACCATGCTCAGGGAGTGGCGCTCGGGGCCGCCAAATACGGTATTAAATCTTTGATCTGCTTACCCGAAGGGGCACCGATCAGCAAGGTGGAGGCCACACGTCGGTTGGGAGCCGACATTTGTTTGGTACCCGGCGTATACGATGACGCCTACCGTAAGGCTTTGGAACTGCGTGATGAATTCGGGTACACCTTCATACATCCTTTCGACGACGAGAGGGTGATAGCCGGACAAGGAACGATCGGTTTGGAGCTGATTGAACAGTTGCCGGACGTGGATACGGTGATTGTACCGATAGGAGGCGGAGGGTTGGCCAGTGGGATCGCCTTTGCCATCAAGACTTTGAATCCGAAAATAAAGGTGTATGGCGTGCAGGCCTGTGGGGCGCCCGGCATGTTGCAGAGCCTCGAGCACCAGAAGATAGAATGCCTGGACGCTGTGTCTACGATTGCTGACGGGATAGCGGTGAAAGAGCCGGGGGAGCTTACTTACCGGACGTGCAAACAGTATCTCGACGGGGTCGTGACGGTGACGGAAGATGAGATATGTGCCGCGATTCTGGCTTTGATAGAACAGCATAAACTGATTGCGGAAGGAGCCGGAGCCGTCAGCGTGGCTGCCGCCATGTTCAACAAGGTGCCCGTAAAAGGGTGCAAGACCGTTTGTGTAGTGAGCGGCGGAAATATCGATGTGACGATATTGAGCCGCGTGATTAACCGTGGGCTTTCCAAAAGCGGGCGGATATACACCTTTTGCGTGGAACTGGACGATAAGCCGGGGCAGTTGTTTGTGGTCAGTCAGATTGCCGCGTCGGTGGGGGCGAATATCATCAGCGTGTATCATGAGCGGAATGATGATACGTCCAACGTCACGGCCTGTTGGTTGCGTGTCCAGGTGGAAACCCGTAATGCGGAACATGTACAGGAACTCCAGCTTGCATTGAAGAATGCAGGTTTAAAACTAATATAAATAAAAAAAGATTTTATGAAAGCTTTACACACGAAATCGGCACCTGCTGCCATCGGCCCTTACAGTCAGGCCATTGAAGTGAATGGATTTGTTTTTGCTTCCGGCCAGATACCTATTGATCCGGCTACCGGGGAATTTGTCGAAGGCGGTATCAAAGAGCAGACGCGTCAGGCGTTGACAAATGCCGCCCATATCATGGCGGAAGCCGGCATCGACTTGTCGCATGTGGTCAAGACTACGGTCTTTTTGGCAGATATGGCAGATTTTGCCGCTATGAACGAAGTATATTCCACTTTCTTTAAAGAACCTTTTCCTGCACGTTCGGCAGTTGCCGTAAAGGCATTGCCTAAAGGTGCGTTGGTGGAAGTGGAATGCGTGGCCGTCAAATAAGGCTGGCTACTCATTACAACCGGGAAACTTTCTAATAATGATCGTAATGTGTGATTTCGGGAGTTTCCCGGCTTGTATTTTCTTCGAAGCGGCTGCACAGCCGTTTGGCTTCGGCCACGTAGCGTTCGCCGGTCCAGTTGCATTCACAGATAATGGGGTTTTTCATCCATTGCATGTATTTGCCGTGCTTACAGTTGTAGCACTTTACCATTTTGTCTTTATTGCCAGCCATAATACTCTTTTATGATATGCGATGGAACTTCTCGGGAATGCTCGTGCGGCTACTTTGCAGCACCAAAGAGTCCGGTGTCAGTTTCAAAATATCCAGTGTGTCGTTTCTCGTTTCTGCTCCGTGTATGCCTTCGCTTTCCCGTAACAGAATTAATTTGCAGTTGTACAGACTCCATTGGTTGTACTTATATGGGCCGGTGGCTAAAGACCGGGCTTTACCGTTCATCTCCAATTGGAATCCGTGTTGTTTGTCAGTGTCCGATTGCCATTTCCTTTGTGCGAGTTGGTTGATGTTCAGGGCCACGTTTACACTTTGGTTGTCGTCGCACGTCGTAATGGCATATTGGTCGGTGTAGTTCGCTATTTCGCCCAATATACGTCCCGGTTCCCCTGTTTTTTCGTTGGTTTTGTTTAACGCCAGTGTGTCGCCGTCGTCGGTAATAAGCTCAAGACTGCTCATTCCCGTGCCTTCTCCCAAATGACCGTAGAAAGCCGTGTCGGGTGGATAAACCGTCACAGAATCATTCTCCTCCATATAGTCTTTGCTTTGTTGCCCACCGGTACATCCCGCCAAGAGACTTGCAGCGACTGCCATTGAAAGCAGAGGGTATATCAGACCTTTTCTCATGTGTTTTATGCTTATTTGTGAATACTGACTTACAAATATACTAATTATTCAAAAAAGACCGGTCTTATTCTTGTTTTATTTATCGTATTCGACATTTCTTCGCTATTTTTGCGTGCGTTGGCATGATGTTTGAAGCGTTGTTTTTACAAAACCATTTAATAAATATAATATGTATTGGATTCTTTTTATCGGTATTGCCTTGGCCAGTTGGTTGGTACAGGCTAATTTGAAGAACAAGTTCGAAAAGTATTCGAAAATTCCTATCGACGGAGGATTGACCGGACGTGATATCGCCGTGAAGATGTTGCATGACAACGGGATATATGACGTGGAAGTGGTAAGTACGTCGGGGTCGCTGACCGATCACTACAATCCGGCCAACAAGACGGTCAATTTGAGTGAGGATGTGTACGATACGTGTAGTGTGGCAGCGGCAGCCGTAGCTGCACACGAATGCGGCCACGCCGTGCAGCACGCTCATGCTTATGCTCCGTTGAAGATGAGGAGTAGTCTGGTGCCGGTCATTTCTTTTGCTTCCAATTGGATGATGTGGGTATTGCTCATCGGGATGTTTACGCTGAATGTGTTCCCTCAAATCATGTTGTTCGGAATCATCTTGTTCGCTGCCACGACCTTGTTCAGCTTTATTACCTTGCCGGTAGAAATCGATGCAAGCCGGCGTGCCGTCAAATGGCTGAGCGAGGCTGGTGTGACGAATAACCGGAATTATGGGGCTGCCGTATCGGCTCTCCGTTCTGCCGCGTATACTTATGTCGTAGCGGCTTTAGGTTCTTTGGCCACCTTATTATATTATGTCATGATCTTCCTCGGTCGTCGGGACTAAAAAGCCGAGGGTATGTTTTTAACAGTGGTATTACTTGTAGTCGGTATCGCGCTTGTATTGCTCGGTGCCGACAAGTTGACGGACGGGGCGACCGGTTTGGCGCGGCGGTTCAACGTGACTGAAATGGTGATAGGCTTGACGGTAGTGGCCTTTGGGACGTCGTTGCCGGAGTTTGTGACCAGTTTTATGTCGGCGTTGAAAGGAAGCAGTGAGATTTCTATCGGTAATATAGTGGGAAGCAACACATTTAATGTATTGATGATTGTGGGGTGTTCGGCTTTGGTCAGTCCCATTGTCATTAGCAAGTCTACTATTCACAAAGACATTCCGTTTGCTATTTTAGCCACGTTGTCCCTTATCGTCGTATCATTGGATGCGGTGTTGGACGGCGGGCAATTTGAGAATCTGATTTCGCGTACCGACGGATTGATGCTGTTAGGTCTCTTTGCTGTATTTATGTTCTATACGTTTTCCATCGCCCGTAACAAAGACGGTGCGGGCGAGCAGCCGCAGGCCTTGCAAATAGCTCCGATGTCCTACGGTCGTATATTCCTTTATGTCATATTGGGATTGGCCGGTCTTGTGTTCGGAGGAAACTTATTTGTGGATGCGGCTACAGAGATTGCGCTCAGTATGGGAGTAAGCGAAACGGTAGTGGGCTTGACTTTGGTGGCCGCCGGAACGTCTCTTCCGGAACTTGCCACTTCTATTGTGGCAGCCAGGAAGGGAAGTTCCGCCATTGCAATAGGGAATGTTGTGGGAAGCAATATTTTCAATATTTTCTTTGTGATGGGCTTTTGTGCGACCGTATCTCCGATGCCTGTGGGGAGTATTTCATATTTCGATTTAGGGCTTATGCTTTTAAGTGTCCTGATTCTCTGGTGTTTCTCTTACACAAAACGGACGATTGAGCGTTGGGAAGGTGGAGTCATGGTGGCAGTTTATTTGGTTTATCTTGCTTATCTGATTCATCAGGCATAGAGGAAAGAAGAAACTTTTGTGAGTTTTATTGGAAAAAAGTGCTCCAAAGGCTTGCAAGTTTAAAGAAAAGGAGCTACCTTTGCATCGCAATTGAGGAAAACACCTGCTGAAAGGTAGGGAAATCCGAGGAAGCAAGGAAGTTTGGGTGAGTGGCTGAAACCACCAGTTTGCTAAACTGACGTGCGGGTTACCGTACCGGGGGTTCGAATCCCCCAGCTTCCGCTCCAAGGCGTCTTCGTCTAGCGGCTAGGACACATGCCTCTCACGCATGCAACACGGGTTCGATTCCCGTAGACGCTACAAATTGAAAATCAAGCGGTTATCTATAAGGATAGTCGCTTTTTTTATTTGTTTTTTCTGTTCAAGTAAGAATAAGAGTGCGGATTGTACGGTTTATAAAAACAAAAACAAGTCCCTATACTCACGTACGAGGACTTGCCAAATACCTTTCTAATACCTTTAAACTAAAGTTCTATAATTAGAACAGTACAAAGATAGTCAAATACTTTGTGATATACCTCTTTCATAAACTCTTTTTATGTTATTTTGTTGTTGTGCAAACAATCGGTCGGTTATGAGGCATGTCCTGCATGGCGTAATTGAAAAAGGCGAAACATTTTGCTGAGGACGACGGCACATAATGGTTTAAAAGTACACCAACGTACGATGGTGTAAGGGAAAGAGTAGAAACGTGGTGTAAGGGGGTACAGTCCCGTCCGTTTCATGTTTTCCAATGTTTCGAGCAGGAAAGCCGTGTCCGGGCTGTCGCCTAACAGTGTATACACCATGGACATGCGCAACATATCAATTCGTCTGTTTAAAGCTATGGCGGCATTACCTTCCATTTGTCGGCCTTTGTCTGTGAGGCAAAGAATGATATGCTGCAAATCGGAATAACGTTTTTTTATAATTTTCCTGTCAGGATGGTGTATAATCGAGTATTGTCGCTGAAAGTAGGCATAAGCCGGTAGGTTGGTTATGATGACATGCCGTGCCTTTAGGAATAGAAGTGGGGTGAACTCTTCGTCTTCGTGGTAAATACCGGATGTGAACCTCAGGCCGTCGAGTACAGACTTTTTGAATACATACCCCCAGGCACAACCGTGTAAATTGTGTTTGAGCATGAAATCAGTTCCACTTCCTTGAAAGACTGTTTGCCAAGCCGGGACATTCGTATCCCATAATCCCGTATGATAGACTTTTTTAAACTCGAATGATAAAAGATCCGGATGTTTTTCTCCTAAAACATCCAAAATCTGGGAAAAAGCTTTTTGGAATAGAAAATCATCCGCATCTAAAAATTGAATATATTCCTTTTGAGCCATTTCCATGCCCGTATTCCTTGCCCCTCCTAATCCTAAGTTAGGCTGGACATGGTAGTGTATACGCGGGTCGTCCAGTGAACCGAGGTAGTCTTCCGCTTCGTGTCCGGGCGTACCGTCGTTTATGACCCAAACTTCCCAATCGGCCTTTTGTCCCAAGCGCAAGATACTTGTTATGGCGCGGGCAAGTAGCGGAAGCTCTACCTTATAATAAGGGATAATGAAGCTGATTGACGGTTTGTTCATCGTTTGAGTACTTTACGGGTTCGTGCTACAATACCGCAATAGCGGTTGCCGCTCAGTGCCTTCAGTATAGCTTTGATGCGGTAGTTCAGCGGGCGACGGGCGAACAAGGCGCGGCGCAATGGTATTTTGCGTTCGGGAATGCAAAGGGTACCACCAAATTGTATTCGTATGATCTGATGGTCGCACAAGTGTAAGTAAGCATCGTCCAAATCCTTGTCGTTAAGGTTTGTATTGTCGGACAATGTGCGATATAGCGTGAGGTTGGCCTGGAGAAGGTCATTGATGCCCTTGTCACAGAAGGTGTTGGAGATAGAGCCTTGTCGACTGCAATAATAATATAGCCCTTTGTCCGAACGCAGGATGTATCGTGCTTGGCGCAATACGGCCGGGATGGTGAAGACATCCTCATACCATCTGCCTTCCGGGAAGCGGAGAGACTTCCACAACGAGCGTTTATAGATTTTGTTCCAAGCATAACTATGTATGTAGCCTTTGCGGTGTGCCCATCCGGTGTAATCCGTGATTTCGCATGTTCCGGGCGTATAACGGTAGGCTTTTGCCGTGCCGTGGTAGACGCATACGGGATATTCCAGGACATCCGCTTCGGGGTGCAAGGCCAGCAATTCCATATTGGCTTGCAATGTATGCGGGGAGATATAATCGTCGGAATCGACGAATGTGACATATTCTCCGTGCGCCTCGTCCAGTCCTCTGTTGCGCGCCGCGCTCAGTCCACGGTTTTCAGGGCAATGGATGACACGGAATCGTCCGTCTTTCCGTACCCATGCGTCACAAAGGGCTCCGCTTCTGTCCGGCGAACCATCGTCCACGAGGATGACTTCGTAGTCCTCCACGTTTTGCCGTGCTATGCTTTTCAGGCAGAAGTTAAGGTAGGCTTCCACCTTATATACAGGGATGATGATGGTGAGTTTCATGCTTCGTTTTTAAGGCTTCAATGTTTTAAGTTCTACTCTTCCAAAATGCGACATATCGTTCCGCTACTTTCCGGTGGTCGTGATGACGACGGACGTATTGTATGCTTTCCGCAGACAGTCGGGCGATGTCCTCAGGATGCTGTATAAGCTCTTCCAGTTTGGCGTACACGTCATCAAAAGAAGGGAGTACGTTGACGATAGGCCGCAGCTCTTTTTCCCCCAGGATATCGTAGTTTTCCTCTTCACCGCCCCCTACGACAACCAATCCCTTGGCCATGGCACACAAGGCATTCATGGCCGGCGTGTAGGAATAAAGCTGGTCCAGCAGCACATCGCTGTGGTCCATCATCCGGTTGTATTGTGCGAAGGGAACGGACTCCGCTTTCACGATTTCTATCCGGTCGGGGTAACGTGTGGCTAATTTTACCAATGCCTTGTACATGATGTCTGTCCCCTTGTAAGCATCCCGTTTGCGTTGTATGCCGATGAAAAAACGCGTCCGTTCCGTTTCGGGATGGGGGATGCGCAGCGTGACTTCCGACAAGTCGATGGGGAAGGGGATAAATTGCGTTTTTTCCGGAAAATGCGGTCGGTAACAAGCGTCGTATTCGTAGAGACCGCTGACTATGCCATCGCAGTCGCCGGCTATGAAGCGGTTCAGTTCTCCTTTAGGGCCGTTGAGCCATTCGGCTATGAAACGGTCGTTGTCGGGATTCATTCGGACTTCCGTCCCGATGTTGAAGTCAGAGTAACGATACGTCTGGCAGTCCAGTCCTGCCTTTACCCAGTAATAGTCCATGCCGAATGCCCCGAGAAATACTTTCCGGTTGTGGCGGCGCAGGAAACGGTAAATAGGTAACAGGCGTTCCGGACACAGTTCTAAAAAAACAGGATTGATGAGTTGCACCACATCATATCCTCTCATGAAAGGGAGAGCCCGAGCCACGCGGAAAAGGAAATCCAGCGTGTCCGTTTTTCCTGTCGACTTTCGATGCAGGTCAATGTCGCGCGGATAGTTTTTCCAACTGTCGCCGTCCGATGCTACCGTGACGGAATGCCCCAAGGCTCGCAACCCTTGAGCCAAGGTCCAATGCACGTTACTATATTCGCCAAGTAATAGGACTTTCATGATATTTTTAGACAAAGATACAGAAAATAAATGGAAATGCCGTATCTTTGTCTCCCATATTATGAGTGAGACACAAGAAATAAAAGACGGTTTGACGGTCTTGGAAGAGACGGAAGGCAGGGAAGACGCGACCTACGACCACATCGTAAAATACACGGGCTTTCTGGGAGGCATACAGGTGCTTACGATACTGGTCAGCGTGGTGCGCAACAAGCTGGCGGCCGTTTTGCTCAGCACGGCCGGAGTGGGGCTTTCGGCTTTGTACCAGAGTGTCATCGGTTTTCTCCACAACACGTCGAATCTGGGCATTTCGTTTAGTTCCATTAAAGAGATTGCAGAATATTACGGAGAAAACCATCCGGAAAAAGTTCTCCTACAGGTAGAAGTAGTGCGTACGTGGAGCGTATGGACCGGTTTGGCCGGCATGTTGCTGTGCCTGCTGTTTTCGCCTGCCATAAGTTATTGGGCTTTTGGCGATACGTCCCATATCCTGCCTCTCTGTTTGCTTTCTCCCGTCATGGGTTTTATGGCTGTTACGGTGGGTGAAATTTCCATTTTGAAAGCCGTTCGGCGGTTGAAGCGTGTGGCTTTGATTTCCGTGTTGGGGGCAGCGGCCACTTTGTTGCTGACGGTTCCTTTTTATTACTTTTGGGGAATGTCGGGGGTTGTACCTGCGTTGGTCGTCAGTACGTTGGGGGTGATGGTGGCTCATCTGTCCCTTTCGCTTCCCGTCTTTCCTTGGCGCGTGGACTTGCTGAACCGGTCGCATTTCCGCAAGGGATGGAGCATGGTGCGCTTAGGCGTGCCTTATATCATGGCCACGGCGGTGAACATGTCGGTGGCGATGGGGATTTCGCTTTTCATTACCAATTGGGGCTCGTTGTCCGACGTGGGCTTGTACGGTATGGGGTATAACCTGGTAATTACTTACGCCGGGGTGGTATTCACGGCGGTCGATGCCGATTATTTTCCGCGCTTGTCGTCTGTGAATGCCGATGTGGGGCGGATGAACCAGACCATCAACCGTCAGATAAAAGTCTGCGTGTTGCTCATGTCGCCTTTTTTGGTGTTGTTCATGATATGTATGCCATTGGCCATCAGGGTATTGTATTCATCGTCCTTCCTGCCGATGACCGGCATGGCTGTCTGTGCTTCCATGCACATGTTTTTCAAGTCGATGACGCTCCCCGTGGCTTACATTTCGTTGGCCAAGGGCGATGCCGTCATGTATTTGTGCATGGAGGCGGCCTACGACATCTTTATGGCCGTGTGCGTGATTGTCGGCTTTGTGTACGGAGGTATTCTGGGTACGGGAATCGCCTTGGCTTTGGCCGGAGTGTTCGATTGGTGGATGATTTATGCTGTGTACGGGCGACGTTACGGCTTCAAGCCCGACAAGGCGGCACGTCCGTTCACGGCAGCACAGTTCCTTTGCGTGGCGGCAGCTTTGTTTTTGGGCATGCAGTCCGAAGTATGGCTCAAGGTTGCAGCAGGCGGATGCGTATTAGGTGCCAGC
>OGLE01000371.1_pt1 | contig 45837 bp, 40 predicted proteins | sample 1572671 | NCBI WGS metagenome assembly OGLE01 (sample SAMEA2581923, study PRJEB24529) | metagenome | biome: Human gut stool | place: China | collected 2011 | reverse complement strand
GACACTGGATGTGCATATAAGCAATATCAGAAAGAAAATAAAGACCGTGACACCTGATGAATATATAGAAACAATATGGGGGATTGGATATCGCCTGCATGAATAATTTACTCTTTTTTTACTATTTATTTGCGATTGATTATGATTTATTTTTTATGATAAGAGCAGTTAAGAAAAGGAGGAAAAAGCTTTGAGTGAATTATTATTGCAGACAAGGAATCTGACTAAGCAGTATGGCAGACACAGGGCGGTTGATGATGTAAATATGCACATTAAAAAGGGTGCGATATATGGCTTTATTGGAAGAAACGGAGCCGGTAAAACGACCTGTCTTAAGATGATTAGCGGACTGTCAACACCGTCTTATGGCGAAATAGAAATGTTTGGGTATAAGGGAAAGGACTTACAAAAGGTACGTTCAAGAGTAGGGTGTCTTATAGAAGCTCCCGGACTTTATGGTAATATGTCGGCATATGACAATCTGAACATTAAATGTAAGCTTACGGGGATTAAGAAAAAAGGATATATAGAAGAGCTGTTAAAAACAGTGGGCCTTGATACTGTTGGAGAAAAGAAAACAAAGCATTATTCGCTTGGAATGAAGCAGCGCTTAGGGATTGCTCTTGCACTTGTAGGCGAGCCTGACCTGCTTATTCTTGATGAGCCGATTAACGGACTTGATCCACAGGGAATAGTGGAGGTGCGTGAAACTATCCAGAAGCTTGCAAAGGAGCGTGGCATGACAATATGTATTTCAAGTCATATTCTGGAGGAATTATCAAAGCTTGCTACAGATTATGGCATTATTCATAATGGATGCCTTGTGCAGGAGCTTACAAGAGAAGAGCTTATGAAAAAATGCAGTGAGCGCATAGAGCTTACACTTGATAATCCTAAGCAGGCTATTCCTGTGCTTGATGATATGGGCTTTAGCAGCTATCAGGTTATAGATAAAGAACATATTCATATATTTGAAAGACTGGGAGAAAGTGCCAGTCTGAACATGGAGCTTGCAAAGGCGGGAATTCCAGTTAAAGGAATATCTATTACAAGTGAAGAACTTGAGAATTATTTCTTAAGGCTTACAGGGGGTGACAATCGTGCTTAATATGATAAAGATGGATGTATACAGAATGTTTCGTACAAAGAGTATGTATGTAATATGGATTATATTGCTGGCATCAGCACTGCTTACCTCATTTCTTTCAAAAATAGATTATGATGCAGTTAATAAGGAATGGGAGCAACAACAGGCAGATGACAGCAACAAGGAACAGCTTTCGCAGCAGAATACAGATAATGTCAATATTGGTATGAGTGTGGAATTACCTACGGAGCCAGGGAAGAAGGTTACGGTAATGGATGTTTTCTTTTCTAATGCACAGGGAAAGTTTTATGCACTTTTTCTTGTAATATTTGCGGTTATGTTTGCAACAGCAGATATTAAGAGCGGTTATATTAAGAATATTGGTGGACAGGTGTCACAAAGGGGGATGCTTATTGTTTCAAGGGCAGTTGCACTTGCTTTATTTACAGCAATTACCTTTGCAGGGATATTTGTATTTCAGGCAGTAGCGAATATGCTTGCGTTTAAATATGTGATGTGGGGTAACTGGAAGGAGATTATACCTTATTTCTTAACGGAACTTACGCTTCATTATGCATTTGTGTTAATATGTATGGCAATAGCAGTTATAATTAAGAATAATGTCATAAGCATGACCTTGTCGGTATGTCTTACCATGAATATAATGAGTATTGTGTATGCCTTTATAGATTATGTAGTTAATAGAAGTGGACTTCATAATTTCAATGTATATAGGTATACAGTAACTGGAAGGATGGCAATGCTTCCTATGAATGCAGGCAGGGAGGATGTTGTTAGTTCAATGTTTGTGGCAGCTGTATTTATTATAATAATGCTGACATTAAGCAGTTATATTTTTCAGAAAAGGGATATATAGAGAATGAGGATTATTATTGGAATATTAGCAGTAATAATTATTATACAGGCATTTATTATGTGGAAATACCAGCGGCAGATTAAGGACATCTGCCGCCAGTTGTCGTTTCTTATGGAACACGATAGTAACAAGCTGATTCAACGTGAAATAGATATGGGGGGAATAGGTGAGCTTTCAGATAAATTGAATGAGCTTCTTGACCTGCGTAAAAAAGAAAGAAATGAGTACAGAAAAAAAGAAGAGCTGATTGCAGATACATATACTAATCTTTCACACGATATAAGGACACCGCTTACATCACTGGATGGGTATTTCCAGCTTATAGAGGAATGTGACAATATAGATGACCAGAGGAGATATCTTGATATAATCAGAGAAAGGCTTAACAGCCTTAATGAAATGCTGGAGGAGCTTTTTACATTCACTAAGCTGAAAAATGATTCGTATAAGCTGGAGCTTACGGATTGTTGTATGAACAGAATATTAAAAGAAGCTGTATTTTCTTATTATGATGAATGGAAGAAGCAGGGCATCTGCCCAGATATTAGTATTACTGAGGAAATGCTGTATATATCAGGTAATAAGCAGGGCTTAAGGAGAGTTATACAGAATGTCATAAAAAATGGTCTTGATCATGGGGGAAAAAATATAAGTATCAAGCTTACCCGTGTGGATAATTACGCCTTGCTTAAAATCAGCAATTATACGGAACATCCTGAAAATATTGACTTAAGCCATGTGTTCGAGCGTTTTTATAAAGCAGATGTGGCAAGAGGCAGAGCCTCAACCGGACTGGGTTTATCTATTGCAAAAGAGCTTGTGGAGCGTATGAATGGAGATATAAGTGCAAGAATACAGGGGAATGATTTCCTTATTGAGATAAAAGTTCTGCTTGTGGTATAATATGAATAGGTTGAAAGAGAGATAAGGAAGGTGTTTTTATGAAATATTCTAATGTAGTAGTTGCCGGTGGTGGGGTGCTGGGAAGCCAGATTGCATTTCAGGCAGCATATTGTGGTTTTAACGTAACTATATGGTTAAGAAGTGAGGGGTCTATTGGCCGTACACAGCCAAAGATTGATAATCTTAAAAAGACATATACAGAAGCAATTGAGAAGATGGCAGACGATAAAAATGCGTGGTGTGCAGGTCTTGCTGATGAAGATTCATTTGATAAGGTAGAGTGTCTTAAAAAAGTCGAAGCTGCTTATGATGGCATAAAACTTGAACTTGATATGGCAAAAGCGGTTAAAGATGCTGACCTTGTAATTGAGTCAATGGCAGAAAACGAAAAAGATAAGATTGCGTTTTATGAGAAGCTTGCCCCGCTTCTTCCTGAAAAGACGGTTGTTGTGACTAATTCATCAACACTTCTCCCGTCAATGTTTGCAAAGTATACAGGAAGACCTGATAAGTATTTATCGCTTCATTTTGCTAATTCAATATGGAAGAATAACACGGCAGAAGTAATGACACAGCCTCAGACAGACATGAAGTATTTTGATGAGGTTATGCAGTTTGCTAATGATATAAGAATGATTGGACTTCCGGTAAGGAAGGAAAAGAGTGGATATCTGCTTAATTCAATGCTTGTTCCATTTCTTTTAAGCGGACTTGATTTGTATGCGGCAGGCGTATCTGACCCTGAGAGCATTGATATAGCGTGGACAAGAGGAACAGGATCACCTAAAGGACCATTCCAGATATTTGATACAGTAGGACTTAACACTGCATATAATATTGTTCATCAGTATCACAGTGTTCCGGGAATATTTTCACCATTATTAAAGAAGATGATGATGCCATATAATTTTAAGAAGATGGAAGAAATTCTTAAAAAATACATAGATGAAGGCAAGCTTGGAATGTCAACAGGTGAAGGATTTTACAAATATAAATAAATATATTATTCTATAGATAATTAAAAGGAGGCTTGTCAACAGATGATTGGCCTCCTGAATTATTTATACAGGAGAGATTAGATGAAATTAGATGTTCTAGGACTTATCGGTGCATGCTCATATGCATTGGACTGTGTTGAGGCAGAATTAGTTCATGTGACGAATAAACATGCAAAGCGTGTGGCATATATGAGCGTATGCACGGCAATGCAGATGGGAATCACAGACAGAAAACTGCAGGACCTGGCTGTGTGTGCACTTTTGCATGACAATGCCCTTACTCAATATATACAGGAAGAATTTCATAATGACATTTCACATGTAGATAGTATAAAAGAACTGCCGCATGCAGGTGCACATTGTGTAATGGGTGAACAAAATATAAAAGACATTCCATTTTATACAGATGTAAAAAATGTTATTTTATATCACCATGAAAATGCCGATGGAAGTGGTCCGTTTGGTAAAAAATGGAACGAGATTCCGCTTTTTGCACGAATTATACATATGTGTGACATGCTTGATATGGTATGTCTGCGTAAGGCGGTTGACTTTGAGACATGGAAGAAAATAAGTGAGTTTCTTTCAAAAATACGTGGAACGGTTATTGATGATGAGTGTGCAGATGCATTTATGGATGCATTTACAGGAGTGTCCGTTATGAATATGGAAGATTCGCAGATAGAGAAGAGTCTGTGGGAAAAAGTACCACGCGAAAAAATAGAATTAACTTTTGAGCAGATAAAAAATATTGCAGGATTTTTTGCGAGAATAGTAGACTACAAATCACCATTTACAAGTACACATTCAATTGGCGTGGCTGAATGTGCCAGGAAACTTTCGGGATATATGGGATTCGATGATGAAACAGTACAGAAAATGTATCTTGCCGGAGCACTGCATGATATCGGAAAAGTTGCAATAGGCAATGACATACTGGAAAAACCGGACAGGCTTACTGATGAAGAATTTGATACAATGAAGCATCACGCATCATATACATATCGTATTTTGTCAGATATTGATGATTTTGACGAAATCCGTGACTGGGCAGCTTTTCACCATGAAAGATTAGATGGAACGGGATATCCGTTTGGAAAGAGTGCAGACGAATTGAATGAATGTGAACGAATAATGGCATGTGTTGATATTTATCAGGCGTTGACAGAAAGCCGGCCGTATAAAAAAGGAATGACACATGAAAAAGCAATTGGGATTCTTGAAGATATGGCACAAAAAGGATGGCTTGACAAAAATATTGTATTAAAGACAGATGAATGTTTTTCTGTATGATAAATATAAAAAATATGGAGGGAATATGCTTGATATAATATATGAAGATAGAAATATGATTGTAGTAAATAAACCGGCAGGACAGCTTGTGCAGAGCGGCAGATCATTTGAACTTGACCTTACAAGCGAAGTGTTAAATTACAGGCGTGAAAAAGGCGAAGAAGCATATGCTGCAGTTATAAACAGGCTTGACAGACCGGTGAGCGGACTTGTGCTGTTTGCAAAAAATAAAAAAGAGGCATCAAGATTGAGCAGCCTTATGCAAGAAGAAGGCTTTTGTAAACAGTATTATGCGGTGTGCTGCGGAAAACTGCCTGATAAAAACGGTGAGTTTGTGGATTACCTTTTAAAAGACGGAAAGAATAATGTTTCAAAGGTTGTAAAGGAAGGGACAGCCGGTGCGAAATACGCAAAACTTCTATACGAAACATTAAAAGAGATAGAAAAAGATGATAAGGTTTACACGCTTGTAAAAGTAACACTGATAACCGGAAGACATCATCAGATACGCGTGCAGTTTGCACATAGAAATCATCCGCTTCTTGGCGATACAAAATACGGAGATGAGAGATTTAACAATGAAATAGCACTTTGTGCAGCATTTTTAAGCGTTGACGGACATGAATATTCGATAGAGCCGTCATGGCAGTTTTGAAACTGAAATACTGAATAATTACCCCGCCTGTTGACAATAATTACATATATAAAGAATGTAAAACATTGTGAACTTATTATAGAAGGGGCAGGGCAGATGCAGGAAACCAGGAAGCATTATGAAAAAGCATATTGGACAAACAGGCAGAAGTTGCAGTATATAAGTGGAATCGTGATTATTACGGTATCTGTAATTGCTGGCTTTAAATATGTTTTTCCTTTTGTTGCACCATTTGTGATTGCATATGCTGTGGCAGTAATGATTGAAAAGCCTGTAAACAGACTCGCAAGGGTGTTCAAGGGCAGAAAAATGATTGCGTCGGCTGTTATAGTTATTTTGTTTTCGGCAGTTTTGTGTGTGGGAATCGGACTGGCAGCGTATTTTGGACTGGCTGAGATAAAGTCATTTATAAAAAATTATGAGTATAATATGGTGACATTCAGGCAGACCGCCGCAAGAATCTGTTTTAATATGGATGGATGGCTTGGACTTTCGGACGGACAATGCCTTGAGTTTATATGCCGCTGTATGGAAAAATTTGAAAAAACTGTCGATAATGGCGGTGTTTCACAGATTATGACTAAAGTTGTGACAATTTCGGTTCCTGCTGTAATAAAAACAATTACAGTTACAGGTTCGGTAATTATCTGCTTTATATCAGTTGTGTATCTTGCGGTTGTGATTGACAACGTGAGGGATTGGAAAAAGGAAAATGTTTTTCGCATGGAAATAAAAGCTGTATCTGATTCGTTATACAGGCTTATACATGTATATTTTAAAATAGAGGCATTAATTCTGGTTATTAATTCAATACTATGTATAATTGCTTTGCTTATAATAAAAAATCCGTATGCAGTTGTGCTTGGTATACTTATAGGTATTGTGGATATGCTTCCTGTTTTCGGAACCGGAACAGTTCTTCTTCCGTGGGCATTATTTGAACTTGTTAATAAAAATGTGACATCGGCAGCAGTTCTTGTAAGTGCGTATGTTGTGACATATTTTGTGCGTGAGATAATGGAGAGCAAGTGCCTGGGAGACAAAACGGGGATTCCGCCGTTTGTCATGCTTATGGTAATATTTCTGGGGATTATGATATATGGCATAATGGGATTTATATTAGGCCCTGTTTCATATTGTATAATGAAAGCATTGATACTTCACTTGAAAATAGAGATTGAACGTGGTACACTAAAAAATACTTGAAATATAAGCTGTAAAGTAACAGCAAAATCGGAGGTAGACATGGCAGAGGATAAGAAACTGGTAGAGGCAATTACATCGATGGATGTTGATTTTGCACAGTGGTATACAGATGTTTGTAAGAAGGCAGAACTTATGTCATATTCAAGCGTGAAGGGATGCATGATTTTTAAGCCCGCTGGATATGCCATTTGGGAAAATATAAGAAATGAACTTGATAGAAGATTTAAGGAAGCAGGCGTTGAGAATGTATACATGCCAATGTTTATTCCAGAGAGTCTTTTGGAAAGAGAAAAAGACCATGTAGAAGGTTTTGCACCTGAAGTTGCATGGGTGACATATGGCGGACTTAATCCGCTTCAGGAAAGAATGTGTGTAAGACCTACATCAGAGACTCTTTTCTGTGATTTTTATAAAGATGAAGTACAGTCATACAGAGATTTGCCAAAGGTTTATAACCAGTGGTGTTCAGTTGTAAGATGGGAAAAAGAGACAAGACCATTTCTCCGTTCAAGAGAATTTTTGTGGCAGGAAGGTCATACAGCACATGCTACAGCACAGGAAGCTGAGGAAAGAACACAGCAGATGCTTAATCTGTATGCAGCATTTTGTGAAGAGGTTCTTGCAATTCCTGTTATTAAAGGACGCAAGACAGATAAAGAAAAGTTTGCCGGAGCAGAGGCTACATATACAATTGAAGCACTTATGCATGATGGCAAGGCACTTCAGTCAGGTACAAGCCATAATTTTGGTGATGGATTTGCGAAGGCATTTGGTATCCAGTATACAGATAAAGATAATAAGCTAAAATATGTCCATCAGACATCATGGGGTGTTACGACAAGACTTATCGGAGCTGTAATTATGACACATGGTGATAATTCAGGTCTTGTGCTTCCACCAAGAGTTGCACCTGTTCAGGTTGATATTATTCCTATCATGCAGAAGAAGGAAGGTGTGCTTGATAAGGCATTTGAGGTTATGGATACACTCAAGGCAGCAGGACTTCGTGTTAAGGTTGATGATTCTGATAAGAATCCGGGATGGAAGTTCTCAGAACAGGAGATGCGTGGTATTCCTGTGAGAGTTGAGATGGGACCAAGAGATATTGAAGCCGGTCAGGCTATTGTTGTAAGAAGAGATACAAGAGAGAAGATTACAGTTAATATTTCTGAACTTGCTGACAAGATTAAAGAGATTCTTGATGCAATGCAGGTTGAGATGCTTGAACGTGCAAGAAACCACAGAGATGAGCATACTTACGTTGCAACAAATTATGATGAGTTTAAGGATATAGTTGCTAATAAACCTGGATTTGTTAAGGCTATGTGGTGCGGTGACCAGGCATGTGAGGATAAGATTAAGGAAGATACAACTGCTACTTCAAGATGTATGCCATTTGCACAGGAACATCTTTCAGATGTATGTGTATGCTGCGGAAAGCCGGCAAAGAAGATGGTTTACTGGGGTAAAGCATACTAAAAGATTATTAATATAGATAAAGACAAAGGCGGGCAAAAGCCCGCCTTTTATAAAAGATTAAAATTTGTGGAAATGAGGTAATGTATGGATAAATACAATATTGTGATGCCGCAGGAGGTTAAGGATATAATAAAACAGATAGAGGCGGCAGGCTTCGAGGCATTTGCTGTCGGTGGCTGTGTCCGTGACTGTATTCTTGGCAGAACACCGCAGGATTGGGATATAACGACATCAGCACTGCCTTCACAGATAAAAGAAATATTTGCAAGAACAATAGATACAGGCATACAGCATGGAACTGTTACTGTGATGATAGGCAAAACCGGTTATGAGATAACTACATACCGTATTGATGGGGAATATAAGGATTGCCGTCATCCTGAAAATGTCGAATTTTCATCAGATTTAAAGGATGATTTAAAAAGACGTGATTTTACAATTAATGCAATGGCATATAATGACAGCACAGGCCTTGTTGATGAATTTGACGGAATAAATGATTTGAACAAAGGTATTATAAGATGTGTGGGAGATGCAAAAGAGCGTTTTACGGAAGATGCTTTGAGAATGATGCGTGCAATACGATTCTCTGCCCAGCTCGGATTTGATATTGAAGAAAATACATACAATGCAATATCAAAGCTGTCACCATCAATAAGCCATGTCAGCATGGAACGCATACAGGTTGAGCTTGTAAAAACACTGTTGTCGGATAACCCCGATTATGTAATGAGATTTTATGAGACAGGGCTGTTTAAATATGTGCTTCCGGATATAGGCTTGGTACTTGGTGGAAGATATTCAAGAAATGCACTTACAATGTTGAAATTCTCTAAAAAACAGCCTGTTTTCAGGTATGCAGCACTTCTTAACACGCTTGAACCGGAAAATGTAAGAAAGACGCTCAGGGAATTGAAACTTGATAATTATACGGTGGAGCATGTTACAAAACTTGTTGCTAATTCAAAAGTAACAATAGAAGAAAATGAACCGGCATTAAGAGAGGCAGTCCACCAATACGGAAGAGAACTCATACAGATGATGTTTGAGCATGAGGCGGCCATAATTGCCACAAAGGAAGAAATTACCGGTATAAAGCTTGCTGGCAAGAAAAAACACCTTATCGTTCTCAGGGCTATGTATGATGAGATTACAAAAAGAGGTGACTGTATCTGTATAAAAGACCTTGATATAACGGGAAATGATTTGATGGAATATGGACTTAAAGGTCCTGAAATAGGGAAGACACTCAATGAACTCCTTGGCGTTGTAATAGAAAATCCACGTCTTAATGATAAAGCAACACTTATAGCATTAATAGAACATCTTAATTAACTTTAGGGTATTTTTCCTCCACAGCTTTCATATGATAAGACAGACATATGGAAGTGTGGAGGTTTATAATGAATGAAAAATCACTGGATGTATTAAAACAGTATGATATAGATGTGTATAAAACTATGCGTGGAAGAGGAGGAATGCTGCTCTTTACAAATCAGGGAGTGAAGCTGTTTCTTGAGTGTAATCATCCTGATAAATATTATGAAAGAGAAGACATAATTACTAAAACTATTGCACATAATGGATTTATTAATGTTGATACATATATAAGAAATGCAGATGGCGGGCTTGTGAGTGAGAATGAGGAGGATGGCAGACGGTATATACTGAAAAACTGGGTTGATGCAAGAGAGTGTAATGTGAATGATATTTCGGATATAGCAGTCGGTGTCTCAACGCTTGCAAGGCTGCATACATCACTTGATGAAGCGGCAGTGTGTTTCAGGGAGATGGATGTTAATCCTGTAGCAGAAAACATGAGGCTTGCGGATAATTATGTGCGCCATATGAAAGAACTGAAACAGGCATCCAATTATCTTAAAAATAAGAAAAAGAAATCTGAGTTTGAAAATATTGCATATAGAAATATAGGTTCATTTTACAGTGAGGCGGTGAATGCTGTCCGTAAAATGAGCGATGATAAATTAAAAAAACGTTTTTTGCAGGCACAGCTTAGCGGTGAACTTGTACATGGCAACTATACATATCATAATGTATGTTTTTGCGGAAGCACTGTATTTGTCACGAATTTTGAGAAGTGCCGCAATGAATGTCAGATAAGTGATTTGTACCAGTTTATGAGAAAAATTCTTGAAAAATATGAGTGGGATATTCAGACGGCATACAAAATGCTTGATGAATATGACAAAGTAAAACCGGTATCTGATATTGATTTGGAGCTTTTAGGAGTGCTTTTTTCATTTCCGGAAAAATTCTGGAAGATAATCAATTATTATTACAATATGAATAAGGCATGGATACCACCCAAAAGTGTTGAAAAACTGAAAGCAGTTACATCCGTAAACAGCCGCAGGCTGGAATTTCTTGCAAGTATAGGTGTATTGTGATAATATAGCTTACAAGTACGGATAGATTTTGAATTGGAGTACGTATGAACAAAAATGTATTTTTTAATATAATATATAAGGCAGTTTCCGTTATGATGATTGTTGTCATTTCTGTGTCAGGTCTTGTAGGCTGCGGCTCGAAAAAAACAAGTTCTGTCATACCGGGAAGCTCAATACTTCCGGCACCGACAAAGTCAATTACGGATGCACCTGTAAATGCAAAAACAAATGAAATTACAATAGAAGGTGTTTTGTCTTCATTAGATAAAGATGCCAAAAAGATGAGATTTGTTGAAAATTCATCAGGAATAGAATATGAAGTTCCATATACGGGGGGAACTGATATTCAGACAAAATATGGAACAAAGATAGCACCATCCAATATGAAGCCGGGTGAGATATACGAAGTTACATGTGATAAAAAAGGAACAGCACTGACAATCTACGGTGCAAAGGATGCGTGGGAAAGAACCGGGATTACAGGGCTTGATTTTGATGAAAGCACAAGAAAGATTACGATTGGTTCAACTAATCTTGTATATGCACAGAAATCGGTGATTTTGTCAGATAATGAAAAGATATCTATTTCCCAGATTGTAAAACAGGATACTGTAATATTAAGAGGTGTTGATAGTACGGTTTACTCAATTGTAGTTGATGTAGGACACGGATATATTAAGTTCACAGGAGTAAGTGCATTTGAGGGCGGATATGCAAGTATAGGAAAGAGCCAGCTTGTAGGTGTGACTGATAATATGCTTGTTACTGCAGCAACCGGAACATATGATCTTGAACTTGATGCAGGAACCATGAGCGGAAAGAAGACTGTTACGGTTGAGAAAAATAAAGAGACAACGGTTGATTTCAGTGAATATAAGCTTCCGGTTGATGAGCAGGGAGCTGTTAATTTTAAAGTTACTCCGTCAAATGCTGTCATGACGATTGACGGCGAGGAAGTGGATTATACAGAACCTGTTATGTTGAAATTTGGCAGTCATGTCCTGACACTGGCAGCTAATTATTATGAAGCATATACAGAGACATTTACAGTAAGTTCGGCTTATTCTACAAAAGTTATAGATATGACATCTAAGTCAGCCTCGACTAAGAGCAGCAGTTCATCGATGACTACAGCATCAACAAATGGTTACAAGGTAAATGTAACAGCACCTGCAGGTGCAGCACTTTATGTAGACAGCGTATATGTTGGGATTGTGCCGTGTTCATTTGAGAAAAAGTCGGGTACAAAGACTATAACTCTTACGCAGAATGGATATAATACAATTAGTTATTCTATTTCTATTGCCAACAGCAGCGGAGATTTGAATTATGCATTTCCGGATATGACAAAGAAAGAATAGAAGGAGGATAAATCCTCTCCTCGCTAGGAGACATAGTGCATCAAAGATGCACATTGGGATTTTTCTTTGAAAAACAAGGAGGATATTATGAATATACCGTTTTCACCACCTGATATAACAGAAGAAGAGATAGAAGCAGTTGCCGAGGTTATGCGTTCCGGCTGGATTACAACAGGACCAAAGACTAAGGAACTTGAAAGAAAGATGGCAGAATTTACGCATACAAACAGAGGCGTATGCCTTAATTCGGCAACATCATGTATGGAGATGGCACTACGCCTGTTTGAGATAGGACCGGGAGATGAAGTTATTGTGCCGGCATATACATACACTGCCAGTGCTAGTGTTGTATGTCATGTTGGTGCGACGCTGCGTCTTGTGGATGTAGAAAAAGGAACATTCCACATTGATTATGCTGCGGTTGAGAGTATGATTAATGAAAATACAAAGGCAATCATACCTGTTGATCTGGGCGGTGTTATGGTTGATTACGACCGTATACGAGCTATTGTTGAATCAAAGAAGAGCCTTTTTAGACCTTCTTCAAAGATGCAGGAAGCATTGGGACATATTTTAATTCTTGCTGATTCTGCACATGGATATGGTGCTTCACAGAATGGAAAGATGAGTGGAGAATGTGCTGATTTTACAAGCTTTTCATTTCACGCTGTTAAGAATTTTACGACAGCTGAGGGTGGCGGACTTGTATGGAGACCTGTGCCGGGTGTTGATGATGAGGAGATTTATCATAATCTTATGCTTCTTACGCTTCACGGACAGTCAAAAGATGCACTTGCAAAGACAAAGTTAGGTGCATGGGAATATGACATAAAGGGACTTTATTACAAATGTAATATGACAGATATTCTTGCCGCTGTAGGCCTTGTACAGCAGAAGCGTTATAAGGGCCTTCTTGCGAGAAGAAAAGAGATTATTGAGCGTTATGATGAGTGGATTAAAGATGATGATATAATGACACTTAAACACTTTGATGGCGGTAATATTTCAAGTGGACATCTTTATCTTGTAAGAGTGCTTCCATATAATGAAGAAAAGAGAAATTCCCTTATAACAGCAATGGCAGAGGCAGGTATTGCAACTAATGTCCATTTCAAACCTCTTCCTATGCATACGGCATACAAGAACCTTGGATTTGATATAAAAGATTTCCCAAATTCATACGAGATGTATAAAAATGAAATTACACTTCCGCTTCACACATGTCTTACAGATGAGCAGACAGAGTATATCATTGAGAATTTTAACAGATTAAGGAAGATTTAATTATGGAGTTAAGACAGTGGAATGAGCTGCCTGACCGTATGAGAACGCGTGAGGTCAGAAAATATTATAATATAATCGCACAGCGAAGAGGCTGGTTTCGTGCAAAAAGGGTATTTGATGTCATAGTTTCATTAATAATGCTTGTATTTCTTGCAATTCCTATGGCAGTTATTGCAGCAATGATAAAGTTAGACTCAAAAGGTCCTGTTTTTTTCAGGCAGGAAAGAGTTACGCAGTATGGAAGAATTTTTAAGATTTACAAATTCAGAACTATGGTAAATAATGCTTCACGTATCGGAAGCCAGGTTACAGTGGCAGGTGACGCAAGAATAACAAAGGTTGGTAAATTTTTAAGAAAATTCAGACTTGATGAATTTCCACAGCTTTTAAATATAATAGCTGGTGATATGACACTTGTTGGGACAAGACCTGAAGTGCCGAAATATGTTAAGCATTATACACCTGAGATGTATGCAACACTGCTTCTTCCTGCAGGACTTACATCGAGGACAAGCATTGCATACAAGGATGAGGATAAGCTTTTGAAGGATGCAAAAAATGCCGATAAGACTTATGTAGAGCAGATTCTTCCTGTTAAAATGCAATATAATCTTGAAAGTTTAAGAAAATTTGGACTGGTTGATGACTGTAGCATTTTATGGAATACTTTTTATTCTGTAATCGGGAAGTAGGATTGGAGACATTATGTTTATTACAATGTGTGTAATTGCATATAATGAAGAAAATGCAATTGACAGAATTCTTGGCGATATAGCCGCACAGGATTACAATCATAATGATATGGAAGTTGTGCTTGTTGATGGGGCATCAACTGATAATACAAAAAAACATCTTGATAATTTCAAGGAAAAATACAAAGATGATTTCAGAAGAGTTGTGGTGCTTGATAATCCTAAGAGAACACTGCCGTCAGGCTGGAATGTAGCACTCAGGGAATATAAAGGCGATGCAATCATAAAAGTAGATGCACATGCCGAGATTCCTAAGGATTTCGTGAGCAAAAATGTGCGTGTTCTTGAGAGTGGAGAGGATATATGCGGTGGACAGAGACCTGTGATTATAGATGAAGAGACTCCGTGGAAGAATACGCTTCTGCTTGCGGAGAGCAGCATGTTTGGCTCAAGTATAGCTCCATACAGGAACAATCCGGGAAAAACATATGTAAAATCAATGTTTCATGCTGCGTACAGAAGACAAGTTTTTGATAAGGTCGGTTTTTTTAATGAAAATCTTGCACGCACGGAAGATAATGAGATTCATTACAGAATGAGGGAAGCAGGATTTAAACTTTGCTTTGACCCTGATATTATCTCATATCAGCATATAAGAAGCAGTCTTCCTAAGATGTTAAAACAGAAATATTCCAATGGATTGTGGATTGGAAAAACAGCAAAAATATGTCCGAAATGTTTGTCATTATATCATTTTGTGCCATTTGCCTTTGTATCGGCAATTATAATGTCGGTAATCGGAACAGGCCAGAAAATATGTATGCCGCTTAACAGGCTTGCAAAAAAACTTACAAAGTTGATGTGGTCTGTTTATGGACTTCTGGCAGCAGTAATGTCAGCATTTTCGGTGATGAAAGCAGGCAAAAAGAAAAATATGACAAATGTGGCACTGCCATTTTTGTTTTTATTGCTTCATGTAAGTTACGGAGTTGGCACATTAAAAGGCTTACTTAGTAAGACTGATGGTGAAAGGAAATAGGAAAAGATATGGGAGATACAAGAAAAGACAGGATACAGCTCCTTGTAAGAAGAATTTTTTTGGTTATAACGGATATTATTCTCATAAATGGTTCAGTATTTCTTTCACTGATTATGCGTTTTGAGATAAATATAGCAAGTGTTCCGGAAGAATATATACAAAAGTACATTGTAAATGTTATTCCATTTACAATCGTGACGCTTATAATATTCTGGTGTTTCAGGATGTATCACAGTCTGTGGCAGTATGCAAGTATCGCAGAACTTTATAAAATTGTGGAAGCATGCGTTGTTGCAGAGCTGGCACATCTTTGCGTGACATCTTTTATGGGATGGATGCTTCCACGTTCATGTTATTTTACATCAGGAGTATTTCTTATAGTTGCAATGAGTGCAAGCCGTTTTATGTACAGGCTTTTAAGGCAGCTTATTAATGAATACAGACATACCTCGGAACAGTTAAAGATAATGATTATCGGTGCCGGAGAGGCAACAAGTGTGCTGATGAGAGAAATTTCCAATTCGAGATACCTCGATAACTCAAAGGTGGTATGTATAATAGATGACGATTTGGGAAAAGTTGGAAAGTATATCCGTGGTGTCAAAATTGTAGGTACAAGAGACCATATAAAAGAGTATGCAAGATATTATGACATTGATGAGATAATATTCGCTATTCCTTCAGCATCAACTAAGGATAAGAGGGAGATTCTTAATATCTGTAAAGAAACATCATGTAACTTAAAGATTCTTCCCGGCGTTTACCAGATGGTTGACGGCGAGATTAACATTAAGGATTTAAGAAATGTTGATGTTCTTGACTTGCTTGGAAGAGACCCTGTAAAAGTTGATATAGAATCAATTATGGATTATGTCAAAGACAAGACAGTGCTTGTAACAGGAGGCGGCGGTTCAATTGGTTCCGAACTTTGCAGACAGCTTGTAAGCCACAAGCCGAAATGTCTTGTTATATTTGATATATATGAAAATAATGCCTATGACATACAACAGGAATTAAAAATAAAATATCCTGATGCAAATGTGGTTACGCTTATCGGTTCAATAAGAAATACATCAAGACTTGAATCGGTATTTGAACAGTACAAGCCTGATATTGTTTATCATGCGGCAGCACACAAGCATGTTCCGCTCATGGAAGTAAGCCCTAATGAGGCTATAAAGAACAATGTTGTCGGAACATGGAATGTTGCAAAGATGGCTGATAAGTACGGAGTTAAGAAGTTTGTTATGATTTCTACAGACAAGGCTGTTAATCCTACAAATGTAATGGGTGCAACAAAGAGAATCTGTGAAATGATAATCCAGTCATTTAATGAGAAATCAAAGACAGATTTCGTTGCTGTTCGATTCGGAAACGTGCTTGGAAGTAACGGTTCGGTTATTCCGCTCTTTAAAAGACAGATTGAGGCAGGAGGTCCTGTTACCGTTACACACCCTGACATTATCAGATACTTTATGACAATTCCGGAGGCGGTATCACTCGTCCTTCAGGCGGGAGCTTATGCCAAAGGCGGCGAGATATTTATTCTTGATATGGGTGAGCCTGTAAAGATTGATGACCTTGCAAAGAACTTAATACGTCTTTCGGGTTACACGCTCGGTGTTGACATGGAAATCAAATATACAGGTCTGCGTCCCGGTGAAAAGCTTTACGAAGAGCTTCTCATGAATGAAGAGGGTATGCAGGACACAGATAATAAACTTATTCACATAGGCAGACCAATCGAATTTGACAAAGAACATTTCTATGAAAAGCTTGAAGAGTTAAAAGAAATGGCATATGCAGAAGATTCGGCAGATATAAGAAAGAAGATTATGGAGGTTGTGGATACGTATCATCCGCAGACAAATCAGTAAATGATAAAGGTATTACAGGTTATTGAGGATATGGGATTAAACAGCGGTGTAAGCTCTATGCTGCTTAATTATTATAAGTATATGAATCATGACAAGGTTAATTTTGACTTTATAACATTTAAGCCTGTTCCGGAAGATGTAAAAGAATATTGTGAAAAAAATGATTCAATAATATACCAGGTAAGTGAATTATGTGGAAAAAATGTTATAAACGGAACCTTAAAAAAAGAAATTGAAAAAATAATTTCGGAACACAAGGGAGAGTATGACGTTATACATGGTCATGAACCAAATGCAGCATTTATATATTTTAAGGCAGCGAAAAAATATGGGATTGGATGTCGTATACTTCACAGTCATAATGCAAAAGGTGCTGACTTGGCAGTTAAAAAGTTCAGAAATTATATCCTTAACAACTATGGTCTTCTTTATGCAAATGTGAGATTCGCATGCAGCAAAAAGGCGGCAAAATACCTATATCATACATCAGAAGGCGTATGTATTATAAACAATGCCATAGATACATCATTGTTTGAATTTGATGAAAATGTAAGAAAAGAAACAAGAAAAGAATTGGGAATTGAAGATAAATTTGTTATAGGCCATGTTGGAAGATTCGCACCACAGAAAAATCACGAATATTTATTGGAAGTATTTGAAAAAGTATATGCAAAAAACAATAAAAGTGTCCTGCTCTTAATCGGAGACGGTGAGCTTTTTGAAGACATAAAGCAGAAAGTCAGGGATAAAGGGTTTGAAGAAAACGTAATATTTACGGGAATAACCAATAATACGTCAAAATATATGCAGGCTATGGATTTGTTTGCGATGCCTTCAAGATATGAAGGACTTCCTGTTGTCTGTGTCGAAGCTCAGGCTTCGGGACTTGACTGTGTTCTGTCGGGTGAGATAACAAGAGAAGTTAAATTTACCGATAATGTTGGATTTGTTGATATAGGCAAAGAAAATATTGACAAATGGGTAGATGTTATATTAAAAAAAGAACAGTCGTTTAATGATAAACTGAATTCAGAAAAGAGACTACTCGGTGCACAAAATGTCAAAAATGCAGGGTATGAGATTTCAAGTCAGGCGAAAAGACTTGAAAAGATATATATTAGACTGGCTCACAGGTGTTGAAAGGCAGTGAATATGACAGAGAAAAAAGTAGTAATATTAATGGCAACTTATAACGGACAAAAGTATCTGAAATGTCAGCTTGATAGTATTATACAGCAGACATATAGAAATTGGCAGCTTATTATAAGAGACGATTGTTCAAAAGACAATACTGTAAAAATAATACAAGAATACGAAAAAAAGGACGATCGAATTAAAGTTATAGATAACGAGGGAAAGAATCTTGGGGCGATAGGTAATTTCTTTGAACTTATAAAAAAAGCACCGGATGCCAGCTACTATGCTTTTTCGGACCAGGACGATTATTGGCATGAAGACAAAATCGAAAAAGCAGTGGAAAGACTTGAACAGATGAGCAGTAAAAACGGGGAAAATATTCCGATTGCATATTGCGGTGCAAAAGAAATAACCAACGAAAAACTTGAGGTGACGGCTGTCAGTACATTTAAAAATCCCAGAACAGTATGGGAAAATGCTTTGGTAGAAAATTTATGTACAGGTTGTACATGTGTAATAAATAAAAAATTAAAAGATATGATACGTAAAAATCCACCTGCGTATACGGTTATGCATGACTGGTGGATATATTTGATTGCAACTTCGCTTGGAATGTTGTATTATGACGAAATACCATATATAAAATATAGACAGCATAACGATAATGCGTATGGAGATATTAACGACAAGACAAGTCTTTGGAAATATAGATTTAAGCAGTTGTTTTCAAAGCGTGGAGAGGTCTATAAGCAGATAGAAAGCTTTCTTGACATATATGGTAAATATTTGGATACAAATAAGAGAAAAACAGCACAGTTATTGGTTGCCTCAAAGAAAAATATTTTTTTGAGAATTAAGGTATTATGTAGGAAGTCTGTTTTCAGACAGAATAAGAATGATAACAGGGTGGCCGCATTTCTTGTGCTTACGGGAAAACTTTGATAATATCACTGTAAGACAACAGTGAAATAGTCGCATGAAGAATGGAGATTAAGAAAGTGAACAGTTTAAAGTCGATTATTAAAGACAGAAAGATGATACTGCGTTTGGCAAAAAATGATTTTAAAAACAAATTTGCCGGTTCATATTTCGGATTAATATGGGCCTTTGCACAGCCGGTGGTTATTGTATCTATTTATTGGATAGTATTTGAAAAGGGATTGAGGTCAAGACCGCTCCCGGAAATGCCTGATTTTCCGTATTTGTTATGGCTCATAGCAGGTATGTGCCCTTGGTTTTTTTTGAATGACGCAATGAATACAAGTACGAACTGCCTCATTGAGTATGGATATATTGTAAAGAAAATGAAGTTTAACATAGATATAATCCCACTTATAAAGATTGTATCGGCAGCCTTTGTGCATTGTTTCTTTATTGTACTCGTACTTGCCATTTATATTGTGTATGGAAAGATTCCAACACCATATGCTTTCCAGATGATATATTATTCAATCGGTGTGTTCTGTTTTTCGGTTGCACTGGTTTATCTGACAAGTGCGATAAATGTATTTTTCAGGGATATGGCACAGATAGTGGGAATTATAATGCAGTATGCAATGTGGGTTATTCCGATTATGCTTTCTGAATCACAGTATCCAGCGTTTATGAGACCAATTCTTAAAATTAATCCAATGTATTATATTGTTGAAGGATACAGGGATTCTCTTATCCGCCATATTGGATTTTGGGAACATCCGTTGCAGACAGTGTATTTCTGGGCTGTTGTAATAATTATGTTTATTATAGGAAGAACGGTTTTCACTAAAATGAAACCGCATTTTGCAGATGTTATGTAATGTTCAAAGAGAAATATATTAAATATGCAGGTGAAAAGTATGGATTATAGTATAGAAGTAGAAAATCTCAGCAAGGTTTACAAACTGTATGACAAGCCTTCTGACAGATTAAAGGAGGCATTGTCTCCCGTGAAAAAATGTTATCATAAGGATTTCTATGCCTTAAAAGATTTAAGTTTTAAGATTAAACCTGGTGAGACAGTCGGATTTGTAGGAAAGAATGGTTCGGGTAAGTCTACACTTTTGAAGATTCTCACAGAGGTTTTAACACCTTCGGAGGGAAGTCTTAAAATAAATGGTAAAGTGTCGGCACTTCTTGAACTCGGGGCGGGCTTTAACGGCGAATATACCGGAATGGAAAATATTTTCTTAAACGGTACTATTCTTGGTTTCAGTCATGAGGAAATGGAAAAGCGTGTCGATGATATTGTAAAATTTGCTGATATTGGAGAATATATTAACCAGCCTGTAAAAACATACTCAAGTGGTATGTTTGTCAGACTGGCATTTGCTGTTGCGATTAATGTAGAACCAGATATTCTTATTGTAGATGAGGCGTTGGCAGTAGGTGATGTCAGATTCCAGCTTAAATGTATGGATAAGTTCCTTGAATTTAAAGAAAAAGGAATAACAATACTTTATGTAAGTCATGATGTTAATTCAATCAAGAGATTCTGTAACAGAGCAATCTGGATAAATGAGGGACATCTTGAAGCCGACGGTGATGTGGATTTAGTTACTGATAAGTATCTTGATTATCTCAAGATGCTTGATGCGGCTAATGAGCAGGATGAAAAACAGCCTGAGGACGAAAATGATAATAGCGAAAATGAAAAGAAAACTGACAGGGATCTTGGGTCATCGGTTGAGATTGCAGAGGTTGTCTCATTAAAGATTGAAAATGAAAAAGGTGAAGAAATAACAGAGATAGAACATGGAGAGAAAGTAAAGCTTACACTTACGTATTTTGTCAATGATACAACTATAAAAAAGCCGGTTGTAGGAATTGCACTTCTACGTCTTGATAATCTGTATGTGTGCGGTCTTAATACTCTTCTTGATAAGATTGATGTTCCATGGGAAAAAGGATACAATTCAGTTACTTTGACATACGATAATTTTAATCTTGTAGGCGGTGGATATTATTTTGATGTGGCAGTTTATGACCAGACAGCATCAGTACCATTTGATTACAGAACAAAATATAAAGAAGTGTTTGTTAAAATGGGATACATTGCAGAGGGAATTGAGATTTTACCTCATGAATGGAACTAGGCGGCAGTATACCAGCTTTTGAAAGGAGACTAAGACGTTGAAGTATGCAACAGAAATTGATTTTTCATTTAATAATACTATGACAATATTTATTGATAATATTAAAGAAAATTCGGTGGTGCTTGAGTTTGGTCCGGCAAGTGGAAGACTTACCAGATATCTTAAAAATGAAAAAAATTGTAAAGTATATATTGTTGAGCTTGATGAAGAAGCTGGCTTGATAGCAGCAAAAGACGCAGAAGATTATGTTATTGGTGATATTCAGGATTATGAATGGACTAAAAAGTTTTCTGGAATAAAATTTGATTATATCCTGTTTGCAGATGTACTTGAGCATCTTACACAGGCGGAAAAAGTTGTAAAGGCTGCGGCAAAAATGCTTAAAGATGGTGGGAAAATGTGTATTTCTGTACCGAATATTGCCCATAATTCAGTTATAATTAATTTATTAAAAAATAGATTTGAGTATACTTCAACTGGAATAATGGACAATACGCATGTTCATTTTTATACAAAAGAATCTCTTGATGAGTTTGTTGATAAATGTGGTCTTTATATAGATAAGAGATATGCGACATATACACAAGTTGGTAAGAATGAATTTAAAAACAGTTATGATGATGTGGCATCGATGATAGCTGAGATGTTAAAGACAAGAAAGTATGGTGAAGTTTATCAGTATGTATATGTTATATCAAATATAAAGCCTGATAAAACAGAGGATTATATAAGGGAATATCAGGATTATATTTATGCACAGGCTTTTTTGGATTATGGCAAAAATATGTATGAAGAGTACAAAAGGTGGGAGATACATGCAGATAAAGATAAATATATTTTTGAATTGTATGATATAAATAATGCTGTAAAATTGAGATTTGATCCTGAAAACTGTAAGTGTGGAATAAGGCTTGTAAAAGCAGTCGGCATAATCGGTGATACAGAGGAAAAGCTTGAATTTGACTCTTCCAATGCAATGTTAAATAATAATGACTTTTATTATTTTGAAAATGATGACAGTCAGATACATTTTAAATTATCAAAGAATCATTATGATAAGCTTGTAATAGAAATGGAATATGATGTCCTTGATGCTCTTGCTGACGATTTGAAAAATTCAATTGATGAAGAACAGGATATTGCAAAACATGAAAAAGAGAAGCTGGAGAACAAGATTAATGAACAAAAACAAATGATTAATGAGCAGACGGAAGATATTAATTTTAGAAAAGCATTTATTTCTAAGCCTTTGATTAATACATTATATAAATTATATTGCAAAAAAAATCATAGAGATGTAAAATAATAAATTGGTATAAAGTTGAAAGAAATGAGGACAGTTATGTCAAACAGAAAAAAGGTTGCAATTTTGAATCCATATGTAGCTACAAGAGGTGGCGGAGAGAAACATATGGGATATTTATGTCAGTTCATGGAAGAGTATTATAATTACGATGTTGACATTGACATTCTTGTATACAGTAATGAGGTGTTTGATGTAAATTCACCAGATTTTGTGACTATAGAAGATTTAAATGAACAGTTCAGTCTTAATCTTAAAAATACAAAAATAAGAAAATTGGATTTGCTCCAGTATGTGCGTAACCACAAAGAGTATCTTGAGAATAAGAAAGCACTTGAAAAGGTTACAAAGGAATATGACTTGTTCATTAATTTTATGTTTTTAAGTAAACATATTGGTAAAGCTAAGAAAAATGTATATGAAGTAATGTTCCCACCACTTAGATACAGATGGGAATTAAATAAGACAATTTTTCATAAGCTATTTGGTGCATTTCTGGATGAGTTATATTACAGAAGTTATGATGTATATATAAGTAATTCAAAGTTCACAAACAGATGGCAGTCAGAATATTGGGGAGAGAGTTCAAAGAATCACGTTGTATATCCACCAGTATTCAGTGAAAATGAGATTGCAGGCAGATATGATGAGTCAAAAAAGAAAAATATTATTATAAGCGTAGGACGTTTCTTTGTTTCTGCCCACAGTAAGAAACAGCTTGAAATGGTACAGTTTTTTGTAAATAATCAGGATGTGTTTAAAGATTATGAATATCATCTTTGTGGAGTGGTATCGGATGATAAGGCAGATCAGGAATATCTTCAGAAAGTCAGAGAAGAGGCTGCAAAAGTTGGTAATGTATTCATCCACCTTGCATGCAGCCATGATGAACTTATGGAATTGTATGGACAGGCTAAGATATTCTGGCATGGAACAGGTTATGGAGTTGATGAAGACAAAGAACCTGAGAAAATGGAGCATTTTGGAATTACTACAGTAGAGGCAATGAGTTTTGGAGCAGTACCTGTTGTAATTAACAAGGGCGGTCAGAAAGAGACTGTAAGCGAGGGAGTAAACGGCTTCAGATGGGATACAGAAGAAGAGTGCGTTAATAATACAAAGAAGCTTATAGAAGATGATAATTTGAGAAAGAAATTTGCTGAAAAGTCAGTTGAACTTGCAAATAATTATTCCATAGAAAAATTCTATGATGCCAACAGGAGAATATTCGATGAATACAAATTATGATGTGTCGGTTGTTATTATTAATTATAACAGTAAAAAGTACATTGACAATTTATTTGAATCATTAATTAAGTTGAAACACAGTGATTTTACATTCCAGATAGTAGTAGTAGATAATGCTTCAACTGATGATTCAATTGAATATCTTGAAAGCAGACATTTCGACGAATACATTCCGGTAAAAATAGTTAAATCTGATGTAAACCGTGGATTTGCTGGTGGAAATAACTTTGGAGTAAAATATTCCGACAGTGAATATATAGTATTTTTGAACAATGATACAGCAGTAGATGAGATGTGGCTTGAAAATCTTTATCATTTTATAAGAGACAGAAAAGATTGTGTTATGGCAAATTCAAAGCTGTTATTCTTTTATGATTATATTCCGTTTACTTTTAAGACATCAGACAAGATTGAGCTTGAAAGAACTGTTAGGATAAACGAACATGACCAATATGCCGACGGGAAATTTATTGAGAATTGTCTCTGCGAAAAAGAAAAGCTTGTCTGTTTCGGACACACAAAGGTTCAGTTGCCTTTATTGGACAAGGACAAGGCACACACGTTTTTATTTAAGACAATCACATGGAATAACGAAACCGATGCGATAATTGCAAATGGTAAAGAATACAAGGCCGATGACAACGGAGTTATAAAAATAGAGTTATCGCAGGAAGATGTCAACAGACTTAAAGTTACATTGATTCAGAATGCGGGTTCCGGTTTTGATGATGTATACAATGGTTACGATATAGGTTTTTGCAAGCCTGACGGTGAAGAATATTCAAAGACTTACGAGCTTACAAATGGCTGCGGAGCGTCTATAATTATGAGAAAGAAAGATTTTGACGCATGCGGAGGTTTTGACGAACAGTTTTTCATGTATTATGAAGATACGGATTTGTCTTTTAGAATGAAAGCCGGTGGAGGAAAGATTATGTACTGTCCGGATTCAATCGTAAGACATATTCATACGGGAAGCAGCACAGAATGGTCTCCGTTCTTTACGTATCATGTATACAGAAACAAATTGTTGTTTTTATATAAGAATTTCAATAAAAAGCTGTTTTTCATGTATTTTATAAGACAGTATATTGACGGAATGAGAAGTAAGGATATTCAGAAAAAACGTGGTTGTAAAGATGCATATAAAATAGCATTCAAAAAAGAAAAAGGAATAACATATCAGGCGTAAAGAGTCTGAAAGGAGGAGCAAATGAAAGGGATTATTTTAGCTGGAGGAAGCGGAACAAGATTATATCCTCTCACAATGGTTACAAGTAAGCAGTTATTACCTGTATATGATAAGCCTATGATTTTTTATCCATTGTCTGTACTTATGATGGCAGGAATAAGAGAGATACTTATTATTTCTACACCTCAGGACTTACCTAACTTTGAAAGACTTTTTGGGGATGGAAGCGAGCTTGGACTTAAATTATCTTATAAGGTACAGCCATCACCGGATGGACTTGCTCAGGCATTTATACTTGGAGAAGAATTCATAGATGGGGATTCTTGTGCCATGGTTTTGGGCGATAACATATTCTATGGAAGTGGTCTTGGACAGCATTTAAGAGATGCGGCAGCAAAGGCTGACGGAGCTACTGTTTTTGGATATTACGTTGATGATCCGGAAAGATTCGGTATTGTAGAGTTTGATGAGAATGGTAAGGCAATATCAATTGAAGAAAAGCCTGAACATCCAAAGTCAAACTACTGTGTTACTGGACTTTATTTTTATGACAAAAATGTTGTTGAATATGCAAAACAGATTAAGCCGTCTGCAAGAGGTGAACTTGAGATAACGGATTTGAATAAGATTTATCTTGAAAAAGGCAAACTTGATGTTGTAACTCTCGGAAGAGGCTATGCATGGCTTGACACAGGAACTATGGATGCTCTTTCTGAAGCAACAGAATTTATTAAGGTTATAGAAAACAGACAGGGAATACAGATTTCTGCTATTGAGGAAATTGCATACAAGAATGGCTGGATTACAAAGGAACAGCTCGAAAAGCATGCTGTTAAGTATGGAAAGTCACCGTATGGCAAGCATTTACAGAAAGTTGCAGAAGGAAAGATTAAGTATTAATACAACAAAGGCAGAATAAGGAGATTTGTTATGAAAATTATCGTTACCGGAGGAGCCGGATTTATAGGTGGAAATTTTGTTCATTATATGCTTGAAAAGCATCCTGAAGATTTTATTATTTGTCTTGATAAGCTTACATATGCAGGAAACATGGAAACTCTTGCAGATGTAATGGATAATAAGAATTTCAAATTTGTAAAGGCTGATATAGCTGACAGAGATGCAGTTTATGCACTTTTTGAAGAAGAAAAGCCTGACGTTGTTGTGAATTTTGCTGCAGAAAGCCATGTTGACCGTTCAATTGACAATCCGGGAATATTCTTACAGACAAATGTAATCGGTACAGGTGTTCTTCTTGATGCTTGCAGAAAGTACGGAATCAAGAGATATCATCAGGTATCAACTGATGAAGTGTATGGAGACCTTCCGTTAGACAGACCTGACCTCTTCTTCACAGAGGAGACACCAATCCACACATCAAGCCCGTATTCGGCTTCTAAGGCAAGTGCAGATTTGCTTGTAATGGCTTACCACAGAACATTCGGGATTCCTACAACTATTTCAAGATGTTCAAATAACTATGGTCCATATCATTTTCCTGAGAAGCTTATTCCATTAATGATTGCAAACGTACTTAATGACAAACCTGTACCTGTATATGGTAAGGGTGAAAATGTACGTGACTGGCTTTATGTAGAGGATCACTGCAGTGCTATTGATTTGATTATCAGAAACGGAAAAGTCGGTGAAGTATACAATATCGGTGGACATAACGAGAGAACAAATCTTCAGGTTGTTAAGACTGTACTTGCAGAACTTGGCAAGGGCGAAGAGATGATTACTTACGTTACTGACAGACCGGGACATGACAGAAGATATGCCATAGACCCTACTAAGATGCACAATGAATTAGGCTGGCTTCCTCAGACTAAGTTTGATGACGGTATAAAGAAGACTGTTAAATGGTATCTTGAGCACAGAGACTGGTGGGAACATATTATTTCAGGTGACTACCAGAATTACTATCAGAATATGTACGGCGACAGAGCACACAAATTTGAAAAGTAATTAAACCGATTGATTTGTTGCAGCAGAAAGGAATTCAGAAATGAAAGTTTTGGTTACGGGAGTTAAAGGACAACTTGGTTTTGACGTTGTTAATGAATTAAAAAAACGCGGACATACACCTATAGGTGTTGATGTTGACGATATGGACATAACAGATGCTGTGGCTGTTGAGAAAGTTATAACAGACGCTGCACCGGATGCTGTTATTCACTGTGCCGCATATACCGCTGTGGATAAGGCGGAGGATAATGAAGAAATATGCAGAAAAGTTAACGCATATGGAACGGAAAATATCGCTAAGGTCTGCAAAAAACTTGATTGTAAGATGATGTATATAAGCACAGATTATATATTTGACGGCGAAGGCACAAGACCTTGGGAACCTGACGATGCCGTAACAAAACCTCTTAACGTATACGGACAGACAAAGTACGAGGGCGAGCTTGCTGTAAGGGAAAATGTCTCAAAGTTCTTTATTGTGCGTATTGCATGGGTTTTCGGTGTAAACGGAAATAATTTTATAAAGACAATGTTAAAACTCGGAAAAGAGAGAGGTGCTGTAAAGGTTGTTAATGATCAGATTGGTTCGCCTACATATACAGCAGACCTTGCAGTCTTGCTCTGTGACATGATTGAAAGTGAAAAGTATGGAAACTATCATGCGACAAATGAAGGACTTTGCAGCTGGTATGATTTTGCATGTGAAATATTCAAGTGTGCGGGAATGGACGTTGATGTGACACCTGTTGCGGCAACAGAATTTCCTACTAAGGCAAAGAGACCTTACAACAGCAGACTTAATAAAGACAAACTCACCGAAAATGGATTTAACAAATTACCATCATGGCAGGATGCAACAAAGAGATATGTTGATATTCTGATGAGTCAGAATTCGTAAGTATTTGAAAGGAGCCGGTTATGGGCAAGATTAAAGTTTCAACTTGTGATATTGAAGGATTATATGTTATTGAGCCGACAGTGTTTGGTGACAAAAGAGGATATTTTATGGAGACATATAATCAGAATGATTTTAAGGAAGCGGGACTTGATATGGTATTCGTTCAGGATAACCAGTCAATGAGCACAAAAAATGTACTCAGAGGACTTCATTTCCAGATTAACCATCCGCAGGGAAAGCTTGTAAGATGTATAAGAGGAAAGGTTTTTGATGTTGCTGTTGATATTCGTAAGGGTTCTAAGACATTCGGAAAATGGTTTGGCGTAGAACTTTCAGCAGAGAATAAAAAGCAGTTTTATATATCACCGGGATTTGCACACGGATTTGTAGTTCTCAGTGATGAGGCAGAGTTTGCATATAAGTGCACAGACTTTTATCATCCTAACGATGAGGGCGGACTTGCGTGGAATGACCCAGAAATCGGCATAGAATGGCCTATCGAAGATAAGGCAGAACTTAATATTTCCGATAAAGACCAGAAATGGGAAGGCATTGCAAGCCTTGACAAATGGTTTAAATAATAAATACCAGGAAAGATATGGTGAAGTATGGGGAAAAAGTTATATGGCCTGGTAGAAAAAATCGCTTTCTTTTTTCTTGGACTGCTGTTTAAGCTGATGAGAAAAGAGATGACACAACAGGTTAGAAATACATTTAGCGAGTTTATTAAATTTGGGCTTGTAGGTGTGTCAAATACTATTGTTTCGTATTGCCTGTATGCACTTTCATTGCAGATATTTTTAAAGTTAAATTTATTTCCGTCAACTGACTACATAATTGCAAATATTATTTCATTTCTTCTCAGTGTATTGTGGTCATTTTACTGGAACAATAAGTATGTGTTCAAGCTTAACGAGGGTGAACAAAGAAGTATATGGAAAGCTTTGTTAAAGACATATGTTTCTTATGGTTTTACGGGAATAATACTTAATAATATTCTGCTTGTTTTATGGGTACGTGTAATCGGCATCAATAAAATGTTAGCACCGATAATTAATCTTATAATTAATATTCCGATAAATTTCTTTATGAACAAATTGTGGGCTTTTGGTAAAAAAGACTAATGAATGTATAAGAAAGGATATTCCGATATGAAAAAGACAGCTTTGATTATGGCAGGAGGCAAAGGAGAGAGATTTTGGCCAAAGAGCCGTATTTCTCTTCCAAAACAGTTTTTATCACTTACAGACGATGGAAAGACAATGATACAGCTCACTGTGGAACGTATTCGTCCGCTTGTTGAGCTTGAAGACGTATATATTGCAACTAACAGTTTATATAAGAATCTTGTTTTGGATCAGTTACCGGGAATTCCAGAAGAAAATATTCTGTGTGAGCCTATAGGAAGAAATACAGCACCTTGTATAGGACTCGGGGCTGTTCATATCAACACAAAGTATGATGATGCTGTCATGATAGTGCTTCCTTCTGACCATCTTATCAAGAATAATGAGGTTTTTGCAGATACATTAAGTCGTGCAGCTGAAGTTGCACAGCAGGGTGAAAATCTTGTTACAGTCGGAATTACACCTAATTATCCGGAAACGGGATATGGATATATTCATTACGACAAAGAGACTAAGCTGGGCACTGCCAATGCGGTAAAACAGTTCGTTGAAAAGCCTGATATTGAACTTGCAAAACAATACCTTGCATCAGGTGAATATTTATGGAACAGCGGTATGTTTGTTTGGAAAGTGTCAACAATATTAGATAATTTCAAGAAATATATGCAGGATATATATGAAGGACTTGTTGTTATAAAGAATTCGATAGGAACAGCAGATTACGAATCTGTATTAAAAGATACATTTACTGCAATGCGTTCAGAATCAGTAGATTATGGAATCATGGAAAATGCGGAAAATATTTACAGTATACCGGGAGATTTCGGATGGGATGATGTCGGTTCATGGCTTGCAGTCGGAAGAATTAAGAAAAATGATGAAAATGGTAATGTTATAAACGGTAATGTGGTGTCTGTGTCATCAAAAAATTGTGTTATAGAAGCAAAAGACAAGCTTATTGCGGTTGTTGGTCTTGAAGATATAGTTGTTGTTGATACAGATGATGCAACTCTTGTATGCGATAAAGAACATGCTGGTGAAATTAAGAAAATTCTTGCAAAACTTCGCGAAGAAGGAAAGAATGAATATCTGTAATGTTTTTAAGCTGTTGACGTATTAAGACAATTCGTTTATAATCGACAATGTTTTGTCGATTGAAAAATAAGGAGAATATAGTAATGGAAACAACTGAAAAGTCAAACAGGCTGGCAAAAATTATAAGTACAGTTGTTGTTTTGGCGATTATAGCAGGACTCGAGTATTTGTTTTTTGAAAAAGTTTTGTTTAGCGATGCTTTAATTGGTGAAACAAACGATTCAAGATTGAATAACCTTTTGGTGGAGCACTGGTTTCATGCATTTACCGGTAAAGAATCATTTAGTGTAGTAAATATATTTTATCCGATGCCGGACACAGTTGCTTTTACGGATATGCTTGTCGGATTTGCTATTCCGTACAGTATTCTGAGAGCATTTGGGATGAATATGTTCCTTGCAAATAAAATAGTTCTTATAGCATTTCATATTTTTGGCAGTTATACATTTTATTATCTGCTTAAAAGAAAATTTAAGATTGATAGTTTCTGGAGTCTTGTAGGAGTTGTTATTTTTTCTTATTCAAGTGCTTATTATGTCAGAATCGGGCATACACAGTTAATGGCTATAAGTCTTATACCTATTTTAATTATATTTATATATTCATTTTTTGAAAAATTTGAATCAAATAAAAAGAGAATCCTGTATGCAGTTCTTTCAATTACAATGTATGCACTTATCATGTACACAAGCTGGTATACAGCATTTTTTACAGCATTATTTTTTGTTACATTGATATTAACATATCTTATTGTATCATATTCAAATAAAAATCGTGTGTTAAAGGTTGTTTTTGAATATATAAAAACATGCTGGAAAGAAGTTGTGGCATATTGTATATATGCTATATGTATAGTAATTCCATTTTTCAAACTTTATATTCCAGTCAGTAAAATGTTCGGAAAAAGAACATATGGTGAAATTGTAAGCCAGCTTCCTGAACTTATCGATTTCTTTAATGTTTCGACAGGAAACAGAATGCTTGGCTGGCTTATGGAAAAAATGAACCTTAACGGACGATATGAAACAAAAGGAATGTTTGTGTGGGAGCTCCATGTAGGTTTTTCTATTATAGTAATGGGACTTCTGGTATTTTTGTTCTTCTATATCAGAAGAAAATATTTAAAGCAGAAATACAGCCTTATTGAAAAGACGGGTGTTTATGATAATCAGGATATGACGCTTCGAGTTTCACTTATATATGCTGTGTTTGTTTCATTTTTACTGTTGGTTCAATCAAATGGTGCTTCACTTTGGCTTTTCGTTTATAAATTGTTTCCGGGTGCTTCGGCAATAAGAGCAGTTGTACGATATAATTTCTTTTTGACAATACCAGTTGCCATAGTTATTGCGGTTAATGGTTATAAAATATGCAGTGGATTTGAATGGAAAAAGGGCTTTGCAGTGGCAATACCTCTTGTTTTATCTGCATTAATATGGTATAGCAACAGCAATACTGTAGGAATTCAGTCAGATTGGAATATTTCTGAAGAAGAAAGACAGATAAGTACTGTTTCTGCCCCACCTGATGATTGCGAAGCTATGTATATTATAGATACTAAACCAGATTCACATACTTATTATGGAGAGAAATATTCATGGATTAGTTATCAACATTTTGCATGGGAAATATGTGAAAAATATGATATTAAGAATTTGAATGGTTACTCGGGTCAGTTCCCGATAGGCTGGGTATTAAACAAAGCAGATGATGTAAAAAATATTCATAAGTATGCTACAGATTGGATAGAGGGTACAAATGTAAGTCTGAAAGTATATTATTATGATATGGGAACAGATACATGGCATGAATATGTACCGGTAAAATAAGTATCAAATTAAAAAATAACAAAGTTAGATATCAGAAAGGTAAAGAGAAAATGAGCAATATGAATGAAAAAACATTGTCTATAGTAATTCCGTGCTATAACGAAGAAAACAGTATACTTGACCTTGTGAAAAAGGTATTGGAATCACCTGTTCCTAACAAAGAAATCATCGTAGTAGATGACTGTTCAAAAGATGGAACAAGAACAGTTCTTGAAAGAGATGTAAAACCTCTTGTAAGCAAGATTGTTTACCATGAAGTTAATCAGGGTAAGGGCGGAGCTTTAAAGACTGGATTTGCGGCTGCTACAGGTGACGTTGTGATTATTCAGGATGCTGACCTTGAATACGATCCAATGGAATATCCACAGGTTGTAAATCCTATATTTAATGATGAAGCTGATGTAGTCTATGGTTCAAGATTTAAAGAATCTAAGATGAAAGGCTATGTTGCCAATAGAATGGCAAACTGGTTCCTTACAAGATTATCAAATCTTTTCACACACCTTAAATGTACAGATATGGAGACATGTTATAAGGCATTTAAACGTGAGATTATTCAGTCTGTTGATATCCAGGAAAAGAGATTTGGTTTTGAGCCTGAAATTACAGCCAAAGTTGCAAAGATGAATGTAAGATTCAAAGAAGTACCTATTTCATATTATCCAAGAACAAATGAAGAAGGTAAGAAGATTGGCTTCAGCGATGGCGTAAGAGCTATTTACTGCATTTGGAGATATAGAAAATAATGAAGTTATTAAATAAAGCTAACATAAAACAATTTATATCTTATTTCTTTGTTGGCGGTGTTGCTGCAATAGTTGAGTGGGTAATGTTCTTTATATTTGCAAATGTATTGCAGATAAATTATTTTGTTTCAACAGTAATTGCATTTATATTTTCAACGACAGCCAATTGGATATTAGGAAGAATAACAACATTTAAAGATAACAATACGTATAAAGATAAGAAAGCAAAAGAGGCTTTTCTTGTATTTGTTGTAAGTGCAATAGGATTGCTATTTAACCTCATTCTCATGTATCTTTTTGTTACTGTGATGGGATTTGACAGTTCGTTAGGCAAGACATTAAGTAAGATTGCAGCTACAGGTATTGTTTTTATATGGAATTTCCTTATAAGAAAACTTGTTATATATAAATAAATATATAGATGTGCGAATCCTCTGCTTTTGTAATAATCAAAGGTAGAGGATTTCTTTTGGAGATATTAATGAAAGACAAACAGATTAAAATCGAAAAGACTATATTTTATATGCTGTTACTACTGGTAATGGTATATAGGGGTGTTATTCTTTTTAAATATTCATTTTATTATGTTGATGATGACCAGGCATTGATGTGGTACGGAACTGTTTCGTTTGCTCATTTTGATTTTCATGAGCCATGTTTTTTTGGACAGTCATATGGAAGCATGATTGAATCACTGTTGGCAGTACCGTTTTATTTTCTTCATATACCGCTTAAAGTGGCACTTCCCGTTTCAACATTAATTTTTACAACACTGCCATTTTTATATCTGGGTATAAAAAGTCTTGAAAATAACAGAATGGTTGCAGCTTATATTATATTGTTTGTATATGCTGCTATGAGTTATGGCTGGGATGTGCTTACATCTATTCCAAGGGCGTTCGTTGGAGGATTTATATTCGGAGTAATAGGTGGTGTGCTTATCAATGAAGAAGGTAAATGGTATAAATATCTCATAGCATCATATTGCATATATATTGGGTACATTATAACAAATACAGTTGCTGCGATTGCAGGAATGTCATATCTTGCAATGGTTTTATATAATAAAATTGATAAAGATTTTATTAAAAAGCGTTTTCCGGGGCTGATAGCCGGTAATGTGCTTGGATTTATTACAGGGTACTTTATAAAAATGTTTTATGTAAATAATCCTGATTATAATCTTCATCCTGCTTATAATGCTGCGGTAAGTCTTGAAGTTTTAAGAGAAAATATTGCAGATTTTAATGAAATAGCAGGCTGGTTTACACCAGTGACCATAGGTGCGGTATGGATTATTGTAATGCTTGTGATTGTATGGATATGCATATACAGAGGTGCGTTTAAGTCACTTATAATGACAGCGTTTGCCTTTTTTGGATTTATTGCTATACTGTCGCTTGATAAAATGGAAGATTATATGCCGGGAACACTTTTATATGGCCAGCTTAGGATGCTGTTGTTCGTTCCGTACATGATTGCATTAGTTGTATTTTTGTGTTCATATTATGATGAATCGGTGTGGAACAGAAAAAAGACATATGCGGGATGTATAGTTATGGTATTATGTTTTCTTGTAGTAATGGTCATAAAGAGTAATATAATAATAAAAGAAATTATCTCAGACGATAGTGTTTTGTATAATTCAGAAGTTATAAATTTACAACAGTCAGATGACCTGATTGAAAATGCCAGAGAAGCAGGGCGGATAGCAGTTGAAAATAATTGTGATGTTGCGATTCAGGTTGATGATAATAAAGCGTTTGGATATATATGTGCCGCATTGAATTATAATAAATTTGTTCAATATAATGCAGAATATGACAGAAGGACGTGGGTATATCACAATATGCAGCATCCGGGAAATTTCAGATGTCTTCTCGTAAAATATAACAGCGATGACGGATTATCGACAGAAGTTGTAGAAATATATGATGAGCCTGTGACACAATGGCTTTACGATAATATGGGATTAACAAGAAATAATTAAAAGTTTAAACTACTTTATCAAAAGCTATTTGTATAAGTTTAACAAAAAAACTTGATAAAATTTGACAAAAGTGTTGAAGAATTAATTTTATTTTGATAAAATAATTCAAGTGGTTTTTTATTAATAAATATAACTTTAAGAAAAGAGGTATATGATGAAGATAGCAGTTGTAGGAACAGGATATGTTGGCCTTGTAACAGGAGCTTGTCTTTCAGACTTAGGAAATAACGTATGGTGCGTTGATGTTAATGAAGAAAAGATTAACGCATTAAAGAATGGAGAAATTCCGATTTACGAACCGGGACTTGAAGATCTTGTTATGAACAACTTTAAGGCAGGAACTTTAAAGTTCACAACAAAGATTCATCAGGCACTTGCTGATTCAGACATATGTTTTATAGCAGTAGGTACACCTATGGGTGAAGACGGAAGTGCAGATTTACATTATGTATTAGGCGTTGCGGAAAGCATCGGACAGTACATGGATCATCATATGTATATTATAGATAAATCAACAGTTCCTGTTGGTACAGCACAGAAGGTACGTGCAAAGGTTCAGGAAGAACTTGACAAGAGAGGAAGCAGTCTTACATTTGATGTTATCTCTAATCCTGAATTCTTAAAAGAAGGTACAGCTATTTCTGACTGCCAGAGACCTGACAGAATTGTTATTGGTACAGATAATGATAATGCAGCAAAGGTAATGAAAGAACTTTATCTTCCACTTGTACGTAACAATGAAAATATTATTTTTATGGATATTGCAAGTGCAGAGATGACAAAGTATACAGCTAATGCAATGCTTGCAACAAAGATTTCATTCATGAATGAGATTTCAAATATTTGTGAGAGAGTCGGAGCTGACGTTAACAAGGTTCGTCTTGGTATTGGTTCAGATAAGAGAATTGGTTATTCATTTATTTATCCAGGCTGTGGATACGGCGGAAGCTGTTTCCCTAAGGATGTTCAGGCACTTATTAAAACAAGCAAGGATTTCGGTTATACAACAAAGATTCTTAATGCTGTAGAGGAAGTAAACTTTGAACAGAAGCATGTAATTCCAAGAAAGGTTGTAGAGCGTTTTGGCGAAGACCTTACAGGAAAGACATTTGCAATATGGGGACTTGCATTTAAGCCTGATACAGATGATATGAGACAGGCAGCAGCCATCACAATCATTAATGAACTTACAAAGCGTGGTGCAAAAGTTAAGGCTTATGACCCTAAGGCAGAAAAAGAAGCAAGAGTATGCTATCTTAAAGATAATAAGAATGTTGAATACTGTGACAGCAAGTATACTGTACTTGTAGATGCAGATGCAATGATTCTTGTAACAGAATGGAAAGAGTTTAGACAGCCGGATTTCATTGAAATCAAGAAGAGACTTAAAAATCCTGTTATATTTGACGGACGTAACCAGTTTGATGCACACAGCCTTTCTGATAAAGGATTTGAATATTACCAGATTGGTGTCAGCAGCAAGTTAAATAAATAATAATATTACAAAATGCGGCTGCTTTATGGCAGCTGCAATTTTGGGATGGAGATTAAAATGAAAAGAATATTAGTTACAGGCGGAGCTGGATTCTTAGGCTCTAACCTCTGTAAAAGACTTATAAAAGAAGGCAACCATGTAATCTGTGTTGACAACCTTTACACAGGCCGTATGGTAAATATTGAAGAACTTATGGATAATCCTGAGTTTGAATTTATCAACCATAATATAATTGAGCCGCTTGATATAGACAATCTTGATGAGATTTACAATCTTGCATGCCCTGCAAGCCCTCCACATTATCAGAAGTCACCAACATATACAACTAAAACATGTGTACTTGGTATTCTTAATATGCTTGAACTTGCAACAAAGAATAATGCAAAGATTATGCAGTTCTCAACAAGTGAGGTTTATGGAGATCCTTTCGTACATCCACAGGTTGAGACATACAGGGGAAATGTTAATCCAATCGGTATCCGTTCATGTTATGATGAAGGAAAGAGAGTTGCAGAGACGCTTTGCTTCGATTATAACAGGGAATTCGGAACAAGAATCAAGGTTATAAGAATATTTAACACATACGGACCTATGATGGATCCTAAAGATGGCCGAGTGGTTTCTAATTTTATTATTCAGGCACTTAAAGGCGAGGATATTACTATATATGGTGATGGTTCACAGACACGTTCATTCTGTTATGTTGACGACCTTATTGAAGGTATCGTAAGAATGATGGCGTCAAGAGAAGATTTCTTAGGACCTGTAAATCTTGGTAATCCTAGAGAATTCACAATCCGTGAACTTGCAGAAATCGTACTTGAGATGGTAGACACAAAATCAAAGCTTGTATGCATGGATTTACCAAAGGATGATCCTACACAGAGAAAGCCTGATATAACAGTTGCAGGAAGAGAGCTTAACGGATGGGCACCTAAGATTTCGTTAAGAGAAGGTCTTGTTCCTACAATAGAGTATTTTAAGAAGACAATCTAAAGGGATGGTTAATGCCTGATGGTTATTTTATATAACTGTCAGGTGTTTTTTGTTGCGTAAATTTTCCATTTGAGTTAAAATAATCTAATGTATTAAAACAGATTAATTATAATGGAGAAAAAAATGGAGAAAACATTAAAGTTATTTGTACCGGGCAGGTTATGCCTTTTTGGGGAACACAGTGACTGGGCAAGTCTTCATAGAGTTATGAATTCTGCAATTGTGCCGGGACATGCAATAGTTACGGGAGTTGAACAGGGAATTTACGCAACTGTTTCAATGGCAGATAAATTTATAGTTGAAAGCGAACTTGCAAGCTTTAAAAATGAATCATTTGAGTGTGAGATGGATTCAAAAAAGCTTAGAGAAACAGCACAGGAAGGTGGATTTTTTTCGTATGTTGCAGGAGTCGCATCTTATGTTATAGACCATTACAGGGTAAAAGGATTAAGAATTCATATCGACGAGATGGATCTTCCTATTAAGAGCGGTCTTTCTTCAAGTGCGGCTATATGTGTTCTTGTTGCGAGAGCTTTCAATGAAATGTATGAACTTCAGTTAAACACAATGGGGGAAATGAATATAGCATTTTACGGAGAACAGAGAACACCGTCAAGATGCGGAAGACTTGACCAGGCATGTGCATTCGGCGTTATGCCTGTAAATATGACATTTGACGGAAACGAAGTTTTTGTTGACAAGATAAAAGTAAAGAAACCGTTATACTGGGTATTTTCGGAGCTTAATGGAAGCAAGGACACAGTAAAGATTCTTTCAGACCTCAACAAGTGTTATCCTTTTGCCGAGACAGAAATCGAAAAGAACGTGCAAAAGGCATTGGGAATCGAAAATGAAAAGCTCATAGCAAAAGCAACCAAAGCTATCGAGAGCGGAGATGCAAAGCAGGTTGGGTCATTGATGGTTGAGGCACAAAATATGTTTGACAGTATGGTTGCTCCGGCTTCTCCAAAAGAACTTGCTGCACCTCGGCTTCACAAGGTACTTAATGACGAAAATATAAAGAAATACACATATGGTGCAAAAGGTGTCGGATCACAGGGCGATGGTTCTGTCCAGTTCTTGGCAAAAGATGAGCAGTCACAGGCCGATTTAATTAAGTATATTAAAGATGAATATGGTATGGAAGGTTTTAGATTAACTTTGAAACCAGAGAAAAAGGTTAGAAAGGCAATTATTCCTGTCGCTGGATTTGGTACAAGACTTTATCCTGAAACAAGAGCTATAAAGAAAGAATTTTTCCCGATTATTGATAAAGATGGTTATGTAAAGCCTGTGATTATGAATCTTTTGGAACAGTTAGAGGCATCAGGAATAGAAGAGATATGTCTTGTGATAGGAGAAGAAGAACAGTCACAGTATGATGCATTTTTCAGTCCTCTTTCTCAGGAGCATATCAGCAAGCTGTCAGAAGAAAAACGTGCATATGAGGAGAAGATTCTTGAGATTGGCAAGAAAATAACATATGTATATCAGAAAGAGCGTAAAGGATTTGGACATGCTGTATATCAGTGTCGTGAATTTGCTGGCAATGAACCGGTTCTGCTTCTTTTAGGGGATATGATATATCAGTCATTTGAAGAGCGAACATGCAGCCTTCAGCTTATCGAGGCATATGAGGAGTGCGGGAAAACTATGATTTCGATGCAGGATGTTCCGCTTGAGAAAGTTTCCCGTTACGGTATTATGTGTGGAAAATGGGAAAACAGCAATGAAAATCTTCTTAAAATAACACAGATGGTAGAAAAACCGGATGTCAATTATGCAAAAGATTGTCTGAGAGTAAAGACGAAGAATGATGGGGATAAGTATTATTGTGCATATGGTCAGTATATTCTTACTCCTGAAGTGTTTGAAGTTCTTGAGTACAATATTGACAATAATATTACAACAAAGGGCGAGATACAGCTTACAGACGCATTGGATAAGGTGAGAGAAACATCGGGAATCATGGGCTTTGTATTTAACGGCAAAGTATTTGATGTCGGAACGCCTGAGATGTATCGTGATACAATTATGAATTACGGAATGTAATAAAATAAGATATGAGGGATGTTATTAGGAGGAAGTTATGGCATTTGCTTCAACAGGTTTTTTGATTTTCCTTCTTGTGGGAGTAATCGTATATTACCTGATACCAAAAAAATTTCAATGGATTTGGCTTTTGATTTTAAGCTATTATTTTTATATGTGTTCGGGTGTAAAAACGCTAGGGTTGATTATTACGACGACAATAACAACATTTTTGGGCGGAATATGGCTTGAAGATATTACATTAAAAAGAGACGAATGGTTTAAAGAACATAAAGCGGACATGTCTTCAGAAGAAAAAAAGGCATATAAGGCGAAGACGAAAAAATACAAAAGGCTCATTCTTGCATTGATTCTTGTAATTAACTTCGGAATCCTTGCAGTTATAAAATACTACGGATTTACGGTAGACAACATAAACGCGTTGCTGTCAGGTGTATTTCATATGAATGTCGGGCTTAAAAGATTTGATTTTCTTTTGCCGCTCGGAATATCATTTTATACATTCCAGTCAATGGGTTACATTATTGATATGTACCAGGGAAAATATAAGGCTGACAGGAATTTGTTTAAGTTCGCACTGTTTGTCTCATATTTTCCGCAGATACTTCAGGGACCTATCGGAAGATATAACCGTCTTGCACATCAGTTTTTTGAGAAGCATGAATTTGACCTGGTGAGAATCCAGCACGGTTTACAGCTTATGGCGTGGGGATTTTTCAAGAAAATGGTACTTGCAGACAGAGCTGCACTTATTGTTGAAGAAGTATTCAGATATGTTCATCTTTACCATGGATTTACTGTGCTGTTTGGGGTTTTGGCATATACATTGCAATTGTATGCCGATTTCTCGGGCGGAATGGATATTGTAATGGGTGCATCAGAAATGTTTGGTGTAAAGCTTGACCAGAATTTCAGACAGCCGTTTTTTTCTAATTCAATATCAGATTTCTGGCATCGCTGGCATATAACACTTGGAACATGGATGAAAGATTATATATTCTATCCGTTTTCGTTGTCTAAAGCTATGAACAAATTTGGTAAATTCACGAAAAAAGTGTTTGGAAATACTGTCGGAAGATGTCTTCCTATATGTCTTGCAAATCTTCTTATCTTCTTTATAGTTGGTGTATGGCATGGTGCACAGTGGAAGTATATAGCATATGGTTTTTATAACGGATTTCTGATTGCCGCAAGCAATTTATTTGAGCCGTTATATCCTAAGATATTTAAGGCTCTCCATATTAACAATGAAGGTCGCACATGGAAACTTGTACGCATATTAAGGACGTTTGTGCTTGTTGTTATAAGCTTTTATTTTGATGTCTGTGAAAGCCTTTATGCAGCATTATATATGATGAGAAGCACAGTTACGGGATTTACTTTCAAGACATTTACCGATGGTTCATTGCTTAAATTAGGAGTGGACTATTATGGGATGTGCATTATATTTGTTGGATGTGTAATATGGTTTATAGTAAGCCTGTTAAAAGAAAAAGGAATAGATATAAGAGAAGCACTTGACAGAAAACCATGGATTGTAAGATGGGCTGTATATGGTGCATTGATTGTAGCAATACCGGTATTTGGAAAGGTAAGTAATACGATAGGAGGCTTTATGTATGCACAGTTCTGATGACAAAAAGAAGAAATTTTTTGCATGGATGAGAGTAGTTTTATTTATGCTTTGTCTCATTGCTGTATGTTCGATATTAAAGTTTGCGATTATGCCACCAAGTTATGCAAGAGTTATAATTCATACAATGAATGACAAAGATGAGAATTATGATACTATTGTATTGGGAGCATCACATGGAAGAAGTGCTATTAATCCATATAAGCTTGATGAAAAGCTGAGTTGCAATTCGTTAAATGTGTGTATTCCAAATGAGACGATAAAGGATTCATATTATCTTTTACAGGAAGCGGCAAGGACAAATGACATAAAAACGGTCATACTTGATATTGATTATCAATATTGGTATGGGTTGAAAGAAAATAATTATTTTTCGACATTTATATATGATCAGCTTAGTTTGTCGTCTGTTAAAGCAAAATATTTTACAGATAATCTTCTGGATGAGGATTTCAGAGTGGCATTGACACGCTGGGCAGGATACAGTTATCTTATTAAAAATGCAAAGAGCAATCTTAAAACAAAGTTGACTAAAGATTATTTTGACTATAGCATAGAGTGCGTTGATAACAGAGATGGCGGTGGACCGTATCTTGGCAAAGGATTTTTTTATCGTCAGAAACTTGATGAGGATAGCGGATTTGGTGAGTTTAAGGCAATTTCGTTTGATGCTGATGGTGTTGACAAAGAGACGGTCGAGATTTTTAGAAAGATTGTAAAATACTGTAAAGACAAAAATATAAGACTTGTATGTGCCACATCTCCAATAACACCATCTATGCTTACATGCGGTGATTATGGAAAGGTTACAGAATATTTTACATCATTATGTGAAGAACAGGATGTTGAATATTATGATTTTAATCTAATAAAAGACGATGTGCTTGATTTTGAAGATACAGATTATGTTGATTATGACGGACATATGGTTGGTGAGCTTGCTGACAGGTACTCCCGTGTTCTGGGAGATGTTATTAGCAGAACGCAGGAATATTATGGCAAAGAATCTTCGGAAGTAGAAAGTGTAGTATCAGATTCGTTTTATGCTTCATATGATGAAATGTCAAAAAACATGAATTATGTTCAGCTTGCTGATATGAAGATTGAACCAATAAAACTCGATAATGGTGGGTATGCAGTTAATATAAATGCAATACTTGACGGAGGCAAGAATGTTACTCCTGAATGTCGTGTTGTTATAAAGAGCATGGATACAAAAAAAATTCTATACGACAGTGGATATAGTGATAATATGCAGTATCATTATGAGTTTGATGATGAAATATATATTGCGATAAATGTGTATGGAAGAAATAAAGGAAGCAGTGAAAAATATGAAGCAAAATCAAAGACAAAAAAGATTTTGTTAAATGATGAAACTGTAAATAAGTATCGAACTAAAAAGAAATCTTCGAATTAATTGAAGGTTCAAATTAATAAAATAATAAATTGCATTATATTTTAAACTATGATATAATTTGTAAATATGGGCGGTAGCCCATAAGGGCGGATTCCCGAGTGGCCAAAGGGGACAGACTGTAAATCTGCTGGCTATGCCTTCGAAGGTTCGAATCCTTCTCCGCCCATTAAGCCGGTGTGGCGGAACTGGCAGACGCACAGGACTTAAAATCCTGCGGGACTTATACTCCCATACGGGTTCGATTCCCGTTGCCGGCATAAACATATGACAGCAAAGTGGATAGATTTACACTTTGCTGTTTTTTTACGTTATTGGAGGGGTTATGGTTAATCTTGATGGAAAATTATCAGTTGTAATGCCGGCGTACAATGAGGAAAAACTCATATACAGTAGTATTAAAACAACTATTTCTGTTATTTCTGGATTTGTAAAAGATTTTGAGATAGTTGCGGTAAATGATGGTAGCACTGATGCGACCAAAGAGGAAATAAAGCGTGCCATGAAAGAAGATGGCAGGGTAAGAATGGTGTCATCTGATAAAAACAGGGGTAAAGGTACGGCTATAATATCAGGCGTAACAGAGTCAGAAGGAAAATATATTGCATTTCTTGATGCGGACCTTGAACTTAATCCTTCACAGCTAGAGAGTTACCTTCGCAAGATGATTGATGATAATGCAGATGTTGTAATCGGATGCAAATTTCACAAAGATTCAAAACTAAGTTATCCTTTAATACGTAAAATAATAAGTATGGGATATTATATAATGCTGCTCATTCTTTTTCATCTTAATGTAAAAGATACGCAGACAGGATTAAAAGTATTTCGTGCAGAAGCGATAAGACCGGTGGCACATCTTGTGAGGACTTCAGGATTTGCATATGACATAGAACTGCTTGTTGCACTTAACAGGAGAGGATGTACTATTGCACAAATGCCTGTAACTGTGGTATATGTAAGGGATAAGAATACAAAAAGAATTGGAATGAAAGATATATGGCGTGCGTTTAAAGATACATGGGCTATATTTATAAGAGTTTATTTTAAACATTATTATGACTAGATATTTGCATATATAAATAAAAATTGATATAATAAAAAAGTATATGATTAATAGATGTGAAAGGACGATAAAGATGCATTACGATTATCTTGTTGTTGGTGCCGGACTTTACGGTGCAGTATTTGCACATGAGGCAAAGAAAAAAGGAAAGACCTGTCTGGTTATAGAAAAAAGAAATCATATAGCAGGTAATATATATTGTGAAAATGTTGAAGGGATTAATGTACATGTATATGGTGCACACATTTTTCACACTTCTGACAAATTTATATGGGATTATATAAATGAGTTTGCAGAATTCAATAATTATATTAATTCACCGATTGCAAAGTATAAAAATGAATTATATAACCTTCCTTTCAATATGAATACATTCAGCAAGATGTGGGGAATAAGCACTCCACAGGAGGCAAAAGATATTATTGCTGCACAGATTGCAGACCTTAATATAACAGAGCCGAAGAATCTTGAAGAACAGGCATTATCACTTGTCGGAAAAGATGTATATGAAAAGCTTATAAAGGGATATACTGAGAAACAGTGGGGAAGAGACTGCAAAGAACTTCCTTCATTTATAATTAAGAGACTGCCGTTAAGATTTGTATATGATAACAATTATTTTAATGACAGATATCAGGGAATTCCAATTGGTGGATATACTAAGATAGTAGAAAAGATGCTTGAAGGAATTGAGGTAAGGCTTGATACTGACTATCTTGCAAACAGGGAAGAATTTGATTCTATGGCAGATAAGATTGTATACACAGGGATGATTGACCAGTTTTATGATTATAAGCTGGGAGTTCTTGAATACCGTTCGGTAAGATTTGATACGGAGACGCTTGCAACTGATAATTATCAGGGAAATGCAGTTGTCAATTATACAGAACGTGAAGTTCCTTATACAAGAATTATTGAGCATAAACATTTTGAATTTGGAAAACAGCCGGTTACGGTAATTTCAAGGGAATATTCAAGTGAGTGGCATAAAGGTGATGAGCCTTATTATCCGATTAACAATGAAAGAAATAATGAGCTGTATCAGAGATATAGAGAGCTTGCAGATAAAGAAAAACGTGTGATTTTCGGTGGAAGATTAGGCGGATATAAATATTACGATATGGATAAAGTTATTAAAGCTGCACTTGAAATGTGTAGTGAAGAATTGGTTTAAGGGGAATGAAAATGGAAAAAGAGGACAGGGAATTAATTAAGTTATTAAATGATTCTAAAAAAGGCAATAAAAACAGCTTTGAAAAATTCACAAGACTTGTATATCAGGAAGTTTATAATCTTGTTGCGTTTGTCTATATAACAAAGGAATCAAGAGAGAAGCTTACCAAGCACGTTCTTGTCAGAATGTTCAAAAATGCTTCAGAGTTTGATAATGAAGAACTTGATATACATTTGTGGATTGCCCGTTTTACAACAGTTGAAGTCTATAATGTGTGCAAAAAACAGAATGGTGAATTATTTGATACACAGATTTCTGCCGAAGAGTACAATTATGCTTCAATAAGTGAAGATTCAGAATTTGCAAAATGTGCAGCTGATTATAATCAGGCATTTCTTGATATAGATCAGTTAAATGAGATTATGACAGATTTTGAGGATTTTTCAAAGGGACAGAGGCTCCTATATCTTATGTTTGCATATGAGAGTTATACGATAGACGAGATTGAGGATTTACTTGAAATTGACAGCACATTTATCGGCACACAGATTATGCAGATACGAGGTATGCTCGGACTTGATATGGTATCATTGGATGGTGATGGGTCACAAGTACATGTGGCAGATGAGGATTCATCAGAGGATGAGACAGATGATGAAGATAGTTCCGATGACAGTGTACCTGAAATTGATTTTGATGATAATGACAATTATTCTGACAGATATGATGCTAAGAGTGCAAATCATGGAATTAAGGCGGATGCACGTATGAGAGGAATAATAGCAATATGTGCGGCATTAGTGGTTGTGCTTGCGGTGGTAACTGTTGCAATTGCCGGACGTATAAAGAAAAATAAGTCAAAGAGCACATTTAATCCTACGCCTGTTACAACAGCGGCAGAAGAAGCTACAACTAAGAAGTCATCAAAGAATAATAATGCAACAACAAAGGCGGCAGAGACGACAACAACTAAAGCAGCAGAGACTGATGAACAGACAGAGGCTGCAACAACTAGAAGAACGCAGACTCAAACGAATGATACTGAGGCTGCCGGAGATACCGAAGATGGTGGAAACGCAGGCGGAAGCACAGATGGAAGCGGTTCAGGCGATAGTGGAGACACAGGCGGAAGCGGTTCAGGCGATAGCGGAAGCACAGGCGGAAGCGGTTCAGGCGATAGTGGAGACACAGATGGAAGCGGTTCAGGCGATAGTGGAGACACAGGCGGAAGCGGTTCAGGC
>OGLE01000367.1_pt1 | contig 46011 bp, 34 predicted proteins | sample 1572671 | NCBI WGS metagenome assembly OGLE01 (sample SAMEA2581923, study PRJEB24529) | metagenome | biome: Human gut stool | place: China | collected 2011 | reverse complement strand
TGGTTCATACCGTTGCCGCGATGGACTATATCTTTGTCCCGCTCAAGGCGGACAATATCGTCATGCAGAGTTCCCTGCAGTTTACCAAGGTGCTGGAAGAGGAGCTGATCGCCAAGGGGAACTGCAACTTGAAAGGAATCCGGCTGTTCTGGAACATGGTGGATAGAAGGGGACGGAAGAATTTGTATGATGCCTGGAACCGGGTCATCCACAGGATGGGGCTGCGGCTGCTGTCCTCACACATTCCGAACACCCTCCGCTACAACAAGGAGGCGGACCCTGTCTGTAAGGGTGTCTTTCGTTCCACGCTGTTTCCACCCGATCCCCGTCAGGAGAAAGACTCCGGCCTTCCTGAACTGGTGGAGGAGATATGCCATGCCATCGGTCTGGAGGAATCCGATACCGAGCGGTAGCGGATGATAGGATACAGACACCTTGAATAAGGGCTTTTAGCCTAAGATAAAGTAAGATAATTGCATGATAATAAGTTTTTTACAGATGTGACTTCTCCTATAAAAGCATTACCTTAGTAGTGTAATGTGCGCCAAGAGGTCACACAAGTAATTGTTCAGCATCGTGTCTGAACCTATTGTTCCATCAATAGTAGCCTGAAGAGGCGTACGTGACTGGCAACGGTCGGGTGCGAAGCCCTCTTGACAACGACGTTCCAACCTAAGCATCATAGGCGAAGAATGTCAAAGCTGACTGATATGAGTAACCTAAGTGAATCGCCGTACCATCGTGACTATGAATTAGCTCACGGATATTTATGGGCCATTCCAAAAGGCAAGCAGTCAGGATAGTACGCTGTTACATCGTGCTACACGGATGTCGCACTGCTGGTGGATAGGCGGAGTCTAAGTCGGTCGTCAGTTATTTGTGCGAAACTTGGTAAGCCCGTATCTCTCCCGTCAGCCAATAACCGATGGGTGGCCAATTGTAAGAGCGGCCGAATGAGGTGCGGGTAAAGGATTGTGGAGAAAGCGAATGCCATGGTGTAATGCCCTGGATAAAGGTTTCAACGTCACCCTACGCGAAAGCGGGCAGACTTCCACAGGGTAATTCTTTGTGAAACGAATTGTAGAACTTCAAGTATAAAGAAACAGCAAAGGAACAAGGCGCAAGCCGAGTGTGCATCTTCAGCCGGACGCAAAACCGTGTGGAAAGGAATAGACTTCGCACGATGCGAACGTAAGGTATCAATCGTTCACTGACTGCTATGTTCGGTATTAATGCAGACTGAATCCTTAATCATTTATCCAAACTCTTGAAATATCAAAGCCTGATTTAAGTGCAGATAACTGATAGAGTTTGGATAAATGGAAAGTTTGAATAAAATACATTATTATCAATTTCTACAGATATTTTTCCTTGCGCTCACACCCCACTGCATATTTGAGAAAACAGAATGATTTAACATACTATTTTTCATATCCAATCTTTTTTAATACTCCCCATGATAATACTCACTATAAAAAGTCCAATCGAATAATTTTACGCGGTGATAAATGAAATTAATAGAAAGCGATTACCTTTGAAGAAAAAGTCTGTAATTTGGTCAAGAGAAAAGTACAATAGGTCAAAACATGGATATTATAATTCGCTTTATTTGCACTACCATTTTAAATCTAATTGTATTAATCCTTATTATAAACTTTAATATCTGCACTATGAAGAGAAAAGTACTATTAAGCACATTGTTTCTAATACTACATTTCACTGTAGCATTAGCACAGCAAGTAACTATTTCAGGGCAAGTGTTGGATGAGAAGAGTGAACCTCTTATCGGTGCCACGATAAATATCGAAGGTACCACCAATGCAGTAATCACCGATTTAGAAGGAAAGTTCACGATAAAAGTACTTCCTTCTGAAAAACTGGTCATCAGTTATCTGGGATATAAGCCCAAAACTATCACTATCGGAAAGAACCGAAGATTTGATATCATTCTAGACCCTTCAGTCACAGAGATGGATGAGGTGGTTGTTGTAGGCTATGGTAGCCAGCGAAAAAGTGATATTGCAACCGCCGTTGCTTCTGTGAATATAAAAGATATTGTAAACAGTAGTTCTACGCAGACGTTGCAAGCACTACAAGGCAAAATCAGCGGAGTACAGATTATCCCCACAGACGGTTCATTGTCAAGCGGAATGACTTTCAGAATCAGAGGTGTCAACTCCGTCACAGGAGGAACCCAGCCTCTCTTCGTCATTGATGGTGTACCAATGCCTACTCAACAGATCACCAATGAAGATACCGAAACGGTAAACAATCCTCTGCTGGGACTGAATCCAAATGATATTGAATCCAATTTGAATTATTGGAATCCTCGTCCTATCAAAAAGGATAATCCATATTTGACCGTCCAAAGGAAGCTCTCTCCACAGACTGTGGAGGATTTCGCCAATAGACTGTTCATCTACCAGGTAGGAAAAAACAATCATATCGGCTTTCCATTCCGCAAACCCTCCCAGATGGAAATCCTTAACTTTGAAATGAGGAACTATTTTGCAGAGACCAATACCAATTATAAAGCCTTTGCCACGGGTGGTGACAAGGCACAAAGCTGTTGGATGGCCAATTTTGTTCCTTTTGACAAGGTTACAGACATATATCTCTTTGAATCCGCTATTGACGCAATGAGTTTCTACGAAATAAACCATTATACTAAAGAAACCACATGCGCATTCATAAGCACGGGGGGATATGTCACCAAATCCCAAATAGAGAATATAAGCCGTATATTCCCATCTGATAAGGTAAAGTGGAATTGTTGCTATGACAATGATGCCAGCGGTAATGGTTTTGACATCACCACAGCATATTATCTCAAAGGTGAGGAATGTAAAGCTTTTGCAAGGACCAACACTGGAGACACATATAAGACCATCTATTTAAGTTTCCCGGATGGAAACACACAGACCTTCAAAGAAGATGCATTTTCCTCCGGCGAGTATCTTAAACAACATGGTATAGACAATGTAAATATCATCAAACCTTCACGGTACAAAGATTGGAATGAGCTTCTTGTCTATTACAAAAGATTTGATTTGAACCTGGGTCCAGGAATGAAATTCATCCCGGCTATCGAAAAGACCATATCCCAACTGAATCTAAGAGGATATGAACAATTGGCCAATAGTATCAGTTCTTCCACAAAAGAACTGGCGGATTCTCTGCTTGAGCAAGCCAATTACTGCATTTCCGCACCTCTTGCCGAGAGCGGCGCTTATACTCTTATGGTAGACTGTAATATCTTCATGGGGCTGGACACGATGGTACCGGTACCAAGCAACTTATATGTTATAGAAAAGTGCACGCAAAAAAAGATATCGGCACATGCCATAAATGAATTTCTTAAAAAAGAATATATAAACATTTTTAGAGACATGAGTTCATCTGATTTCAAAAATTTTCTAGAGAAAGACATCCTAACTTATACAAAGGGTGCTGTAGAAAAGAATTTTGAGAAAGTGATATTGACTTTCGGATGGAGCCTTAAACCTTCAATTCTAAAAAAAAAGAGTTTTGACTTAGAACATGGTATATAGCATAACAATACAGCATGATACCATAATAGTAGCTGTTTCAAGCAGACATGTTGTCACAATTCCTGCCAGGTTTAATGGAATGATTCTCGGGCTTTGGAACTTGATACAGATTTTCGTTGCCTACTGTAATGAGAATCCGAATTGGGTGAGTAATGTCCGGTCACTGTGGGGTGACCGATTCAAATAGGGACAGGTATGGAACGGATGCCTATTCATGCCCCTATTATAGCTGACACATGGACTTTTATACATTCTTGCACTTTTTAAGTGGGTAAAAAAGTACTATTTGTATTTTATACAAAAAATTGTTTGCTTAATGAAATGGAACATACATTGCCAATGATATTTAATACCTATATATAGGTATTAGATGCGTTTTTATACCCAAAAAATGGTATTTTTATAATCTTTTGTAATATCTAATTTTGCGTCCTAAAATAGATCTTTTATCGAAGAGAGATACAGTTTCCTTATATTTGAACTGGGGCTTCTGTAAAGTGCGATAAATATGAGGCTGGAACGGAGCTATCAGAAGAATTTTGGAGAAAATCCGTTTTTTAACTTAGTTAGATCTATCAATGAAAATATAAGTATTTATCTGCGTTGTATTAAGATATAGCATATCAGAACTACAACCATCCCGTTTTTTATTTAGATTTGCAGTTTGCTTTTAATCACTCAAGATCCGTATTACTATGTATGGAACTTAAATAAAGTACTAATATATATTGGATTTTCCTAAATATAATGCAGTTGCTATATTGTTAGACAACAGACGGTTGAGGTCTGTGAGATTATGCAACGGCACCAACAAAAACAACATGTATTTTTAATAATTTTAGTTTTGTTACACACAATGGTTTGTTTTAATTTAAAATTTACATATAATTTTGCATTATTAATAAATATGATGTTACTTATGAAAAAAGGTATTTTGGGGTGTAATATTATATACTTGTTTATACTTATTTGCATAGGAATTGCCCTCCCTATCAAATCGCAAAACAATTACAAAGTAAAACTTACAGGCACTGTTTATGAGTACGACCACAACAACAAGCGTTTGCCTTTAGAATTTGCAGCTGTGTCTATTCCTGAAATTGCACTAGGGACAACCTCTGATGAAAATGGTAGATACATACTGGAAAACGTACCTACTGGTAAAATTCGTATGCAAATTCAATATTTGGGCAAAGTCTCCATTGACACCTTAATAAATGTAAATAAGGATTTGGTTCTTAATTTTACAATGAGGAATGAGGATTTTAAGTTGAAAGAAGTTACAGTAACTGCAACCAACAGCCGTTCAGGCAAATCCACATCTTCTCACATTTCCCGCTCTGCTATGGACCATATGCAAGCGACCAGTTTATATGATGTAATGTCATTGATGCCAGGTGGAATTTCACAGAATCAAGATATGAGTTCGGCACAACAGATTAACATCCGTCAAGTTTCCAGTTCCAGTGGTCCGGAAGCTCCGATGAATGCTATGGGCACCGCAATAATTCGTGATGGTGCCCCCATCTCAAATAATGCTAATCTATCTGCGATGAGCCCTACGGTATTAAGTGGTACGGAAACACCCGCTTCATTGGCCGGAGGTGCCTCGCCGGCTGGTGGAACCGATGTTCGTAGTATTTCTACTGAAAATATAGAGTCTATACAAATCGTTCGTGGTATCCCTTCTGTTGAATATGGTGATCTGACCTCAGGAGCAGTAATTATTAATACAAAAGCTGGTCGTGAGCCGCTACGTGTCAAAGCAAAAGCCAATCCCAATATCTATCAGGTGTCTATGGGAACCGGTTTTGAACTTGGAAAAAAGAAAGGCGCTTTAAATGTAAGTGCAGATTATGCTTATAATACGAATAATCCAATATCCAGTTACCAGCACTATCAGCGTGCCACAACAAAGTTGCTCTATTCAAATACTTTCTTTAATAATAAGTTACGTACCAATTCCAGCTTTGATTTTATTTATGGTAAGGATCAACGTGAACGTAATCCTGATGATGAACAAACTAAAACAGCTTCGGAAGGCCGCGATATAGGTTTTACTTTGAATACCAATGGTACATGGAATATAAATAAGGGCTGGTTAAAAACACTACGCTATGTATTGTCAGGTACGTATATGGATAAAGACAGTTATTATGAAACCGTATACAGTTCTGCTACATCTCCTTATTCCATGACCACTACAAACGGTGCGGTACTTAGTAACTTTGCAGGTCAGCATATCTATGATGCCAATGGTAATCAAATTACTAATTTTGGACCGGAAGACATAAATCATTATGCTGTTTATCTACCAAGCAGCTATTTGGGACACTATGAGATCGATAGTCGTGAAGTTAATTTGTTTGCTAAAGTGACGAGTTCTCTATTCAAGGCGAGCGGTCATGTAAACAACCGCATCTTGATTGGTGCGGATTTCCGGAGTGACGGTAACGTTGGTAAAGGAAAAACTTATGACCCAAGTACTCCTCCTTATCGTAGTCAATACGGTCATAATTCATCTTTCCGTCCACGTAACTATAAGGATATTCCTTTCATTAACCAATTTGGTGCATATGTGGAAGATAATTTCAAATGGTCCATAAGCGGTACGCATGATTTGAACATTCAGGCTGGTGTGCGTTATGATCATACCTCAGTAGTAGGAGGCATTTTCTCGCCACGTGTAAATGCATCCATTGATTTGATTCCGAATCTATTAAGTCTTCAGGGAGGTTACGGTATTGCTGCAAAGATGCCTTCTCTTCTCTATTTATATCCAGAAAATGCATATTTTGAATATATCAATATAAATGAGCTTACCAATGAAAATATTCCGGAAAGCCAGCGCTTGTTTATGACTACCACAGAAGTTCGGCAAGTAGATAACTCAGATTTGAAGATTGCCCAAAATCATAAAGCAGAAGTCGGTTTTAATTTACGAGTGGGTAAAACCAATCTGAATGTAATAGCTTATAAGGAGCGTCTGAAGGATGGTTATGTAATGAGCCAAACCTTCAACACCTTCAATACATTTATCTACAATGAATACCAGCGCACAGAAAACGGGATAGAGCTTAGTAGTAGCCTACCGGTATTGTCTACTTATGCAAAACCAACTAATAATTTAAATATAGAAACTAAAGGTTTAGAATTTGATTTGAATATCGGACGTATTGATGCTATCCGTACGGCCTTCCAAATAAATGGCTCATGGATGCGTACTAAGAGTTGGCGTCAGGGTTATAGCTTCTATGACAATAGCGAAGATGCTGCTTCAGCCCGTAAACCGGTGGCCATTTATTCTCAAGAAGGCAATGCAAGTTACAAACAACAATTTGTAACGACTTTACGTGCCACTCACAATATCCCGCGTATCGGTTTTGTTGTTACGATGACAGCACAAGCTATTTGGCAGCAGTCTAATTGGAATACATTTGGAAACGATTCTATACCTGTGGGCTATTTAGCATTGGAAGATGCGTCTGTAAATATGTTTCCCAAGGGGAAATATACCACTACCCAGCAAGTAAAGGATGCAGGATATGGATATATGTTGAATAATGTAAGTCATAATAATGCTATAAAAGAATCATACAGTCCTTATTTTTGTTTTAACTTGAATGTAACTAAAGAAATTAGCAATATGCTACGTGTTTCTTTCTTTGCCAACAATATGTTCAGAAGTTATCCGCGCAGAGAATCCAAACGTAATCCGGGTTCATATATTCAATTGAATAACCGATTTTTCTTTGGGCTGGAATTATCACTCACTTTATAATGTTTAGGAAGTTATGAAAAAATATTTAATATATTTGTTTACATTGGCAAGTACCCTTTTGATAGGATGCGATTCGTTCAGGGACATGTCTGGCACAGCAGAAGTGAATCCTATCACAGTGGATGTATATTTGGATATTACCGTTGAAAATATATCCACACTGAAAGATCTGACTGTAAAGTTCGACAATTACGATGAAGATTTACATTATGTAAAAGAAGTAACTGATAATAGTGTGAAAGTTGACGGAATTATCCCCGGAATTTATTCGGTAACAGTATCCGGTACAGCGATCGATACAGAAAACAATGAATACTACATCAATGGCAATTCTGTAAATGCGGCATTATTTAAGCATGGTAGCGCATTGAATATTGAAGTACAAGGGCTTAAAGTGAGCCCATTAATATTCAAGGAGATTTATTATTGCGGTAGCCGTCCGGAAAAAGGAGGAGTCTATTTCCGAGACCAGTTCTATGAGATATACAATAACTCTGCTGACATTTTGTATTTGGACGGTATTTATTTCGCAAATTTAACTCCGGGTACAGCTACCACTAAATTACCTATTTGGCCGGAAGCGGACGGTAATAATTATGCATATGGAGAACGTGTGTGGAAATTTCCAGGAAATGGAACCGAATATCCGTTAGCGCCAGGTGAATCTTGCATCATTTCTCAATTTGCCGCTAACCATCAGTTGGACATCTATAACCCTCAAAGTCCTATAGACGGCAGTAGTTCTGAGTTTGAGTTTAATATGAATAATCCAAACTTCCCTGACCAGGCAGCTTATGATATGCAACATGTTTTCTACCAAGGAAAAGCAGAGATGGGAAGTATACCACAATATTTGACATCCGTATTCGGAGGTGCTTATGTGATTTTTCGTGTTCCTGAAGGAGAAGCTTGGGATCCGGTCAACGATGAAAATATGAAGACAACAGATCTTAGCAAACCGAACAGCAATGTTTATTATGCAAAAATACCTATTAAATATGTATTGGATGCTGTTGAAGCAGTAAACAATGAGTCAAAGATGAATGCAAAACGTGTCCCCGGTGTACTTGATGCAGGTATTACTTGGGTAGGAGCTACTTATTGCGGTTTAGGTATTGCTCGCAAATTGTCCACAGACGAAGAAGGTAATCCTATTATTCGCGAAGAAACAGGTACATATATATATCAGGATACAAACAACAGTACGGATGACTTTGAACGTGGCGTTGTTCCTGTAATGCGTCGTAATGGAGCAAAAATGCCTTCATGGAATCACACATTGTAATAATTAACTAAAAAGACAGAACAATGAAAAAACAATATATGAACTATATGAAAAGCTGCCTGCTGGTAATGATAGCCTGCCTTGTAAGTATGGTGGGAGCGGCACAGGGCTTCTCTCCCGCCGCTATGGAACAATTGAAAACAAGACGACTATGGTCTCATTCACAGAATGCTGCCGGTATGCCATTCGATGATATTCAGAATTATTCGAATGTTATATTGGGATATGACTTACAGGACGGAAACTATTGCCGTCCGCAAGAGGGGCAGAAAGAGGCTATCGTAGGTGTATCCAGTGAAGGCTTTATCAATCTGAAAAATGCATATGTGTGGGGAGCATTTAATTTTGCACAAAAAAATCTGACAGATGCCGGATATAACGCCTCCATTGCCGATCCATTCAGGGGAATGCCTTACTATGTCGCAGACCAGCACTTAAGTAAATGGAGAAATCAATATTACGATCTGAAGTTTCGTGCAGCTACTCCTTTACTTGGTAATCATTGGGCATTGGGGTTGGAAGGTAATTATGTAGCTACATTAGCTGCCAAACAGCGCGACCCGCGTGTGGATACCCGTTTTTATACGCTGGGACTGACGCCGGGGATTACTTACAAGTTGAATAATTCACACAAGTTTGGTGCAAGTTTCAAGTATAGTTCTATCAAGGAAGACTCAAGAATGAGTAATGTCAACTCTTATGTGGATCAGGACTATTATATATTATACGGTTTGGGAACAGCCATAAAAGGAATAGGCAGCGGTGTAACCAGCAATTATATTGGAGACCGTTTCGGTGGAGCTCTCCAGTACAACTTCAGTATGCCCTCTTTCAATTTACTGCTTGAGGGCAGTTACGATGTAAAAGCGGAAACTGTTCAGCAGAGCTATACGACTCCTAAAAAAATAGCCGGTGTAAAAGATAAAACTGCTCATGTTTCTTTAACGATGATTCAGGAAGGAAAGGACTATACCAATTATATGAGAACCACATATACAAATCGTAACATCGATGGTATTCAGTATATTTCTCAACGCGATAACTCTGAATCACAAAGTGGCTGGGTGGAATTATATAATAACATCCGTTCTACGTACAAGGCACAAACCGCTTCTCTTAATTATGCATTAAGCAGAAACCGCGGGAATGAATATAGTTGGAAAGCAGAATTAAATGTGAATTATACCAAGCAAGACGATGAATATTTAATGCCTAATTCTGTACAGAATGCAGAAAATTTATCTTTAGGCTTAGGTGGCAAAAAAAATTTTGTTTTAGGCAATAGTTTGAATCGCAGGCTTTTAATAGATGTTCATGTTGCGTATAACAATAATCTGGGAGGTGAATATGTATATGGTGGCAGCCATGCAGACTATCCAACTGTAACCGAATTACAACAAGGGCTGACTAATTATTATACCTGTGATTACTATCGTATTGGCGGGTCGATAACGTATTCGCAACAAGTCAGAGAAAACAGACGTATGAACTTATTTGCAAAAGTTGTATTCGATCGTGTAAATACCTCTGACTATGATTATGATGGGCGTACTCATTTATCGATAAGTTTAGGATGTAATTTTTAATGCTACATAACGAAATCTATATTACAAAACATGCGTAAATTAATAACTGGAAGTTTGATGCTCTGCAGCATATTATCTCTGCGGGCACAGACATTTGTTAAACCGGCTGTGAAAGTAAAGGACACCTCTTTTGCTGTAATTACAGATAAAGGGACATTTCAGGCTTGTGAAGCCGAGCTTAAAGCCTATCAGGAGATTCTAGGAAAGGAAGGGTTGCCTACGTTCATCGTATACAATGAATGGAATAAACCGGAAGATGTAAAGAAAGTTATTGTTAAACTCTACAAAAAGGATAAATTGGAAGGAGTGGTATTTGTCGGTGATATCCCTATTCCAATGCTCCGCAAAGCCCAGCATATGACTTCCGCTTTTAAAATGGATGAGAAAAACAATGACTGGAGAGATTCTTCAGTGCCCAGCGACCGTTTCTACGATGATTTCGACCTACAATTCGATTTTTTGAAACAGGACAGTGTCGAAAATAATTTCTTCTATTATAATTTGGCTATAAAATCTCCACAGCAAATTCGGTGTGACATATATTCTGCACGTGTCAAAGCTGTTGATAACGGCGAAGAACCGCATGCGCAAATCAGCCGCTATTTTAAAAAAGTGGTGGCTGAGCACCAGATAAACAATAAATTAGACCAATTCTTCTCCTATACAGGTGATGGCTCTTACTCTAACTCATTGACTGCATGGACACCGGAAACCTTTACTATTCGCGAACAAATGCCGGGCGTATTCGATAAAGAGGGACGGGCCCGTTTCATCCGTTATAATTTCAGCGATTATCCCAAGGACGATGTCATTAATATGCTGAAACGCACAGATCTGGACTTGTCTATTTTTCATGAGCATGGTATGCCCGAACGTCAATATCTTTCCGGTAGTCCCGCTACTAATAGGTGGAATGCTCATGTAGATGCAATGAAGTACTATTATCGTGGTTTAGCGCGTAGAAAGCAAAACAACAAAAAGTCTTTCGACGAAATGCTGGATATGATGAAAAACACATACGGTTTGGACACTACTTGGATTGCAGGCTATGATGATCCCAAAGTAATTGCAGAAGATTCTTTACTAGACCTGCGCACCGGTATTATCCTGTCGGAAGTTACAGAGTTTAAGCCTAATAGCCGTATGGTAATTTTCGATGCATGCTATAATGGTGATTTCCGGGAAAAAGATTACATTGCCGGACGTTATATCATGTCGGAAGGAAAATGCGTAACTACTTTTGCCAATTCAGTCAATGTACTGCAAGATAAAATGGCAAACGAAATGCTCGGCCTGTTAGGTATGGGAGCACGAGTGGGGCAATGGGCTAAATTGACGAATATTCTCGAATCGCACATTACCGGTGACCCTACTCTACGTTTTCATTCTATCAATGAGGTAGATGCCAATGCTTTGTTCAAAGAACCATATAGCGAGTCCCGCATGTTGGAGTTATTACAGTCGCCCTATGCCGACATACAGAATTTTGCTTTGCACAACCTTTATCGCAATGACTATCCGGGTATTTCTGATTTATTAAGAAAAACTTTTGAAACTTCCTCGTTCATGATGGTACGTTTCACCTGCTTGGCATTGCTTGAGAAGATTAGTGACAAAAACTTCCGGGAAGTCTTACACTTGGCCATTACGGATTCCTATGAATTTATTCGTCGCACCTCTGTTCGTATGATGCAACATGTGGGACTGAACGAGTATGTTTATCCGCAAATCAAAGCCTATGTAGAAGACAACCTATCCGAGCGTGTGGCATTTAATGTGAGTTTGGGGCTTCAAGTCTTTGATCAGGCAGCCGTACAGGCGGCAATTGATAAAGTAATGGCTGAGACCTATGTGTTGCAAGACAAGGAGGAGATGCGTAAGGTTTTGGAGAATGCCAATAATAGTCGTAGCATGCAAAAAGAGTTATTAAGCAAAGAAACTTCCGAACGTTGGCGCATCCTTTATTGCAATTCTCTGAAAAATCATATGGCACATGCCTGTGTAGACGGCCTCTTGGCTTTACTTACCGACTCCAGTGAAAGTGAAAAGCTAAAAACCTGTTTATTGGAGGCTTTTGCTTGGTTCACTCATTCTTATCGGAAGCCTGACATCCTTCGGGTATGCGATCAACTGAGAAAAGATAAGAGCTTATCCGAGAACCTTCGTGAAGAAGCCGACCGTACATATTACAGACTTAAAAATTAATTGGCCATGATTAAAAAAATAATATATCTGGCATTTCTTTTGCCATTGGCAGGAAATGCACAAACAACAGTCATAAAGCCATTGGTCAAACAACCTACCGCTTTTGCTATCATAACAGATAACCAAACTTATGCAAATACCAAAGATGCCATGCATCAGTACAAAACTGCGGTTGAAGATGATGGTTTGGCAACTTATCTGATCAGCGGTGACTGGCAAAATCCAGATCAAGTCAAACAGATAATCATCAAAACATATCAAGAATGCCCTTCATTGGAAGGTCTGGTTTTAATCGGCGATGTGCCTGTCGCATTGGTACGTAATGCGCAACACATGACTACTGCATTCAAAATGAATGAGAAAGCCTTTCCTTGGGATCAGTCTTCCGTACCTACCGACCGCTTTTATGATGATCTGAACTTAAAGTTTGAGTTCATCAGGCAAGACTCAGTAAATCATCAGCATTTCTACTACAAATTGACAGAAGACAGTCCCCAGCGGCTAAATCCTACTTTCTATTCAGCTCGTATCAAGTATCCGGAAAAAAAGGAAGGGGATAAATATGCGGCCATTGCCTCATATCTGAAGAAAGCTGCTGCTGCCAAGGCAGATAAGCTTAATCAATTAGATCGGGTATTCTCATTCAATGGTGCTTCTTACAATTCCGATTGCCTGATTGTATGGATGGATGACGAAAAAGCTTATATGGAGAACTTTCCATTAGCTTTTGGTCGTCAAATGGGATTCAAACATTGGAACTTCCGAATGAAACACCCTATGAAATATAAGTTATTCAGCGAATTGCAACGAAAGGACCTTGACTTATTTATGTTTCATGAACATGGAATGCCAACAGGGCAGCTTATTAATGATGAATTGGCATGCACTGATTTCAATAATCGTTATAAAATGTTGAAGAGTACACTTTATAATGCAGTCATGTCCCATGTTGGAAAACGTGACAAAGACACCTTACGTATTCAGATGCAGGAAAAACGACAAGTGAATGAGGTGTTTTTTAAAGACCTGGACAATCCTAAGTTCTGGGAAGCAGACTCTCTTCACTACGCTGATGAACGTATCGTAACGGAAGATTTAATGAAGAGAAATCTTTCCACTAATCCGAAGATGATAATGTTTGATGCGTGCTACAACGGTTCTTTTCACGAAAACGACTATATAGCAGGACAATATATCTTTAATGACGGTCAGACATTAGTAGCACAAGGAAATACCCGTAACGTATTGCAAGACCGCTGGACTATTGAAATGATTGGTTTGTTGTCCCATGGTGTACGAGCCGGGCAATACAATAAGCTAATCGTATCACTTGAAGGTCATTTGTTTGGTGATCCCACTTTCCGTTTTGCTCCTATCGAAGCCAATACTTTAAGTACCGATATAACAATACACAAAGATGACAAAGCCTATTGGAAGAATTTGTTAAACAGCCCATACGCTGATGTACAAAGTTTGGCCATGCGTATGCTGGCTGACGCCGATACCCAAAAGGAATTATCTCCGTTGCTCCTGAAGAAGTACCGGGAAAGTGGCTTCAATACGGTTCGTATGGAAGCTATCAAGTTGTTGAGCCGTTATCAGGACGACAACTTCATCGAAGCATTACGCGAAGGTTTGAACGATACTTATGAAATGGTAGCTCGCCAAAGTGCCATTTATGCTGGATTTGTAGGTGACGATTCCTTATTGCCCGCTATTGTGGAAGCATTGGTCGAACATAATGAACGCTTACGCGTACAAATGAGTGCCAACAAGGCTTTAAGCCTTTATCCGAAAGAGAAAGTAGAAAAGACAATAGAAGACTTTTATGCAAAAGTTGACCGTTTGAATGAAAACGAAGAGAAAAAACGATTACTAAGAAGCCTGGAAAGAATGTTTGTACAAGAGGCAAAAGTCCATCAGACCTTGATGGATGTAGCTGCACCGGAAGCAAAACGTATCAGTGCAATCCGCAATGTGCGTAACTATACATTCCATTTCCACGTGGATGATTATTTGAATGTAATTCGTGATGCCGGTAATCCACAGGAAGTACGTGTAGTAATGGCCGAAGCATTAGGTTGGTTTACTAATTCTGTACAACGGCCACACATTCTTGAAGAAATAAAGAAGATGCAACAAACAGCCAATCTTCCGGAAGATTTAAAAGCAGAGCTTGAACAGACAATCAAAAGATTAAGTTTATAAATATGAATAAATACATCCTTTTGGCAATTACCGCTTTGTGCTTACAGGATATGCAGGCGCAAACAGTTGTACATCCTAGTATAAAAACAAAGACTACTTTTGCAATTGTAGTCGATCAGAAAAGTTATGATGAAGCGAAAAGTGAAATTGATGCTTATCGTACCAGTATAGAAAAAGAAGGTTTAGGTACTTACTTGCTAATTGATGATTGGAAAAGGCCCGAACCTATTCGTGAGCAACTTGTCAAATTGCATGAGAATGAGAAAACGCCTTTGGAGGGTTGCGTATTTATAGGTGACATCCCTATTCCAATGATTCGTGATGCACATCATCTATCTTCGGCTTTCAAAAGGTCTCCCAAAGCCAATTGGCAGAAATCAAGCGTTCCTTCCGACCGTTATTATGATGACTTCGGATTAAAATTTGATTATATTAAACAAGACAGTTTGATACCTGACTATCATTATATGACATTGCGTGCTGATTCTAAACAGTATATTTCACCGGATATTTATTCGGCCCGTATCCGTCCATTACATTTAGAAGGTGAGAACCGTTATCAGATGCTACGCGATTACTTAAAAAAGGCAGTTGCCGAAAAAGCAAAGCAAAATGCATTTGACCAACTGACTATGGCCCGTGGCCATGGTTACAATTCTGAAGATCCTTTGGCATGGAGCGGTGAGCAAATAGCCTTACGTGAGCAATTGCCGCAAATATTCAAATCGGGTAATACAGTGAAGTTCTATGATTTTAACATGCGCTATCCGATGAAACCATTATACTTGAACGAGATTCAGCGCGAAGGATTAGATGTCATGCTATTCCATCACCACGGTGGCCCCACCATGCAGTATATCAATGGCTATGAAAATGGTTCCGGTATTAATTTGAGTATTGAGAATGCCAAAATATTCTTGCGAAGCAAAGTGCCTTCATACGCCAAGAAACATGGGCGTGAAGCTGCTATCAAAGAATATGCCAAGCAGTATGGGGTGCCTGAAAGTTGGTGTGCGGAAGCTTTCGATGAGGAGAAAATAAAATCGGATTCCATTGTAAACCGTAATATGGATATCTATACTGAAGATATTCGTCTTTTGACTCCTAATGCGCGTTTTATATTGTTCGATGCTTGTTTCAACGGTTCTTTCCATTTGGATGACAACATTGTAGGCTCTTATATATTCAATAAGGGTAAGACCATTGCTACTATGGGATGTACGGTTAACACCATTCAAGATAAATGGCCGGATGAATTTCTCGGCTTGTTAGCTGCCGGTATGCGCATCGGGCAGTTCACTCGTTTTACCTGCTTCTTGGAAAATCATCTGATCGGTGACCCGACTTTTCACTTCACCAATAATGCCGGGCTGGATATGGACATCAACCAAGCTTTAGTTGCGCAGGAAGGAAATGTTACATTCTGGAAAAAACAGCTGAATTCCCCTATGGCTGACATGCAGGCAATGGCGCTCCGTCAATTGTCAATGGCAAATTATAGTGGTCTCGTTGAGTTGCTGAAGAAAAGTTACCACGAATCGAACTATTTCGTTGTGCGGTTGGAAGCATTACGCCTATTAGCTTTGAACTATCCGACAGAGGTTGCCGATGTATTGCAGACAGCCATGAACGACAGTTATGAACTGATCCGTCGTTATGCGGTGGAATACGTTGAAAAGAATTGCAATCCGGAATTGTTGCCGGCATGGATAGAAAGCTATTTATTACGCGGACATGAAAACCGCCATCGTTTCAGAATTTTTAGTGCTATCAACACGTTCGACCATGATATGGCTTTGAATGAATTGAAGAAACAGGCTGCCGATTGGTCTTTCTACGATTCTTCCTATGTGAATGAATTGTTAGAATACCTTCCTCGCCAAAAGAAAGGACTTGAAAGAGATTTTGCACTTATTGACAGTCCGGAAAGTACTACCAAACAGATACAAAGCGAAATAAGTAGGTTCCGAAATAAACCTATTGCTAAAGCTATTGAGCCATTACTGAACATTATAAAAAATGAAAGCCAAGAAGAAGAACTTCGCATATTGGCTGCTGAAACATTAGGCTGGTATAATTTATACTATAATAAAGCAGATATAATCAAAGAACTTAACACATTTAGAACTTCCAATCAAAAGCTAATGAACGAAGTTACCAAAACAATTAATAGGCTGAAAAGTCAAAATAGGTAGAATCATCCAAACGATGAGATAGACCGGATCCAAAGGGCGGTTCTGCCATTCCTGAGCAGCCTGGTTGACTTTGTTCGTGATGATGGAAATAGCTGATGTGGACAGTTCTATCTCATAGATTTCACGCATCTCCTCTTCTATGTCTGACACGCTCATTCCTTTGGCATATAGGGAGATAACAAGTTTTTCTTTAATATTATCGACACTATACAGGGACATTCAGTAAATGTCTATAGTATAACTCCTCAACCAGTTCCAGACACCAATCATTAAAACAGGGATATTCCTAAAATAATAAAATTTATATTACTGTCCGATAAAAATTTTACAAAACCATAAAATTAGGGCTGACTTCATTTGCGAGGTCAGCCCATTTTCGTTAGATTTCAGTCGCCAAACAATAAAATCTAATTATGGGCAAAAGTACACATTTTAGCGGACAGCCGCTCTATTGTCAGGTGATAAAATTACTGGACAAGTCAACAATCCTTCGGTTAAGTCGTGAATCTGGTGGAGAGCACTATGTAAAACGTTTCGACATATGGACTCATCTTGTCGTTATGCTCTATGCGGTCATCATGCGTTTTGATTCCTTACGTGAGATAATTGCTTCCCTACAGGCAGAATCCCGCAAACTTTGTCATTTAGGTATCAGGTTAATGCCTTCTCGCAGTACTCTTTCCGATGCCAACAGACGACGGCCGGAAATTATATTTGAGTCCATCTATCGTGACTTATACACTACATACAGAAATATACTTTCCTCGGACAGCCGCAAGAACAGGGATAAAGTCTGGATGAAGCGTCTTCAGATTATTGATTCCACCACTATCACTCTGTTCTCCAATCTCCTGTTCAAGGGTGTTGGACGTCATCCCAAGACTGGCAAGAAGAAAGGAGGTATAAAGGTACACACTGTCATACACGCCAACGAAGGAGTTCCTTCAGATATAAAGTTCACTTCGGCAGCGACCAACGATTCCTTCATGTTAAGACCGTCAGTACTGAACAAAGGTGACATAATTGCCATGGACCGTGCATACATTGATTATGAGAAACTGGAAACACTCACGCAAAGAGAAGTTATGTATGTAACAAAAATGAAGAAGAACCTGAAATACAACATTATAGAAGACTGTATGTACCAGAATGATAAAGGCTTTATGGAGGTACGTATACAAGATGTAACATTCTCAAAAATGCTGAAGGATGGTACAATTCTGATTCATCATGCCCGTATCATTACCTATGTTGATATTAAAAAGCACAAACTGGTTTCATTGCTTACAAACGATATGGAATCAGATCCAAACGAGATTATAGAAATATACCACAAACGTTGGGAAATAGAGCTGCTTTTTTATGAGAAGCATATCATTATGCAAAGTTGTCGTCAAAGCCGTATTGATATTCAACAAAATATCCATACTACTTCTCGTTTCAACTTTGCATAACGATATCAATGGTTGAATCCTTTCAGCCATTCACGGAGATTCTTATCACGTTCCCAAGCACGGTCAGACTTTATCTCCGGGTTGAGCTCCATATAGGCTTTCTCTAAGGCTTCACGCTTGGCTTTTGAATCTGCCCTTGCATAGGTATCTGTTGTTTGTATTGATACATGGCCTAGTATATCTCTGATATAGACGAGGTTGACTCCAGATTGCAACAAGTGCATGGCCTTGCTGTGTCGGATGCTATGACAACTAAGCCTGTCTGGAATAAGAGACGGATTGACCTTTCGAGCCATATTTGCGTAAATCTTGAGGACGTATGCTATACCTTCCCGAGTCAATTTCTCATGCCTATTGTTGAAGAATAGCGGAGTTCCGAACATATTACTGCTGTCAAGATGGTTCTCCTCCATATACTGCTTCAGGTGATTCACTTGCTCTTTCACCATTGGAACAATCCTTGCTTTGCGACCCTTCCCTAAGATCCTTATCGTGTAAGGCTCACTATCAATGCGAACACAGTCAACAGTCAGATCTGCAATCTCCTGCACTCTTGCGCCTGTGTCGTACATCAGTGAAAGAATAGCTAGATGTCTACGCCCCTGCCAAGTTGTAATATCAGGCTGCTGGAGAAGCAGGCGGACACCTTCTGGAGAGAGGTAGTTCAAGGCTTTCTTCTCAGTTCTCATAGCCTTTATTGACAATATCTTCTGCCATTCTTCGGACTGCTCAATGATATTGTACTGCAGGAAGTCTACAAACGCATGGATGGCAGCCAGCCGGTAGTTCCTTGTGGCTGGAGAGCAGTGCCTCTCATCAAGTATCCAATTAAGGTACCCAAGAACGTTTTGTCGTGTAAGATGCTTGAGACACAGTCTCTCAACTGCAATACCCTTTTGGGTGTGCATGAAGTCGATATATTGGACAAAGGCATCTCTATAAGCAGACAAGGTGTTGGGGCTAACGTTACGTTCATGGGGCAGATACTCAGACAGGAACCGGCTAAGTTGTTTTGCAAAATCTGTCGCTGTCGTCATAAGCCTTGCAGAGTTTTGGGTAAACAAAAGCATTTATTGGAGAGCACCTCTGTTCCATATCTGGATACATCGCGCAGGTTAGGCGAACATACCGCTCCGTTGCCGACAGCGAATGGTGCCCCAGACAGGCAGATAGTATGGGCAGACCAGTATATAAGTCAACACCATTATGATCCATCTGAACCAAGCTGTGAACAGCATAGGTATGTCTTAGGTCGTGTACTCGGGGACCACAATGATTCCCTTTGAATGGGATTCCACATCGGTCAAGCATTTTGCGGAAGAACTGATATACTGCATTAGCATGGAATGAGGTTCCATCCCCCTTAACAAAAAAAGGATGGTCAGGCGCAGAGATTCCGGCAATGGGCATACGATTTCGGTACGTTATGTATTCTGAAATGACACAGCGCAAAGATTCGCTAATAGGAACAATGCGTTCTGTCCCATTCTTAGTTTTCCTTAGATGGATGTACCCATCCTCAAGATGTACATCCTCATTAATCACAGACAATGCTTCGGAGACGCGAGCTCCAGTTCCATAGAGCATCCTTAGTAGAGCTGGCATGGAGAAAAGAGCCGTTCCCATACGAACATCATATAGACGATATGCATCACAGGCTGCAAAGATGTCGGCAATTTGTGATTCCGTGAAGATGTACGGCGTAAAGTCCAGTTGTGGTTGCTTAGGCAGTTTGGGTATATAACAGAGACATCCTCTTCTGCTCATCAATGTTGTCAGCTGACGCCAAACAGAGTACTTTGCATAGATGGTACGATCGCAGTCTGCACCTCTTGTCTTGCGCCATTTTAAAATAAAACCAGACGTAATATGCGGATCAGTAATATTCTCAGACAGGGCAAAGTCATCGAACTCCTTCAGTATCCACTTCATACGGAGAGTTCTGATACCAGCGGAGGCCTTTACCTCAAGAAGGCTTCTCATATAGGGAGCCAGGATACTTCTATAGTTGAACCTTTTACTCATAGAACGCTCCTCCTCTCTGCAAGTAGAACCCATCCGTGACAGAAGGCACTGGCAATGCACACTTCATAAGTAACGAGATGTCGATTTTTAAGTATACCATGGTCGTATTTGTTTGTCGGTGTCCAAGGGATTCCGATATAACCGGTAGTGTAGTTTCCTCGTGCAGCATGGCACTGGCCAGAGAATGACGAAGCGAGTGCGGCCCGTGGTGTTTAAGGTGAACATCTACACCGGACTTGACGATGATTTCATTGATGGCGGCACATACACATGCTTTTGTTGCTCCCACAAATGGTGCACGGCTTGAAAGGAATACCTGGCACAGAGTTGATTTGGGGCGAGCATTCTTGAGATAATCAACAATGGCGTTACCAACCTCAGTTAAAAGTGGTAGTTGTATAACTTTTTGAGTTTTCTGCATCGTGAGCGTTATTAGGTTGTTATCCCAGTCAATCTCATGGAACTTAAGGTTAGCGATGTCAGACGCCCGAAGACCTAACCGCGAAGCAAGGAGCGTCATTGCATAGTTCCTTTTACCAACAGCACTGCTACGGGGTATTGAGTTCTCGATTTTCAACACCTCTTCTTTGGTGAAGAAGGACGGAACCCTTTCAGGATGCTTGACACGGAACGATTCGAAGAACTGACTGAAGTCTCGGTCTAGAAGACTTTCCTCCTTCCAGAACCGGAACAATACCCGCAACACAGATACAATATTCACCTTGTTGGTTGGATGTGCAAGAACAAAGGACACGATATGCTTTTCAACAATGTCCTCTTTATGACGGATACCCTCCGTTTCAAGATGATGCAGAAATTCACTCAGGTAAAGGCGGTAGTCGCCGATGGTCGTTTTGCTGCGACGTAGATTGGTGAGATGTTGTATCAATTTCTCCATATCTCGACCAAGTTCACCATCTAGGCGATGATAAATGGGAGTGAAACAACGCTTCCGGATATGGCCAGTCTGCAGCATATCATCTAGCACTTGAATACTTCGAATTTTCTCTCTTTCCTGCGGACGGACGGTGCCGTTGTGGTGACAAGTCTCAATGAACATTGCGCCTACGCTTGTTTTGTACATTTTGAGGCCTTGGGCCTCCATGAACGGGACAATGCCGCGTTTCCAGAGTGTCTTGTACACGCCTATACGGTTTCGCGAGTAATTGTTCTCTTGAAAGAAAGCAATGCATTGTCCAATCAGGGTTTGGATTTCTTGTTCCTTCATAACTATTGATATTAAATTACTGGGCTTATGCCCTCATTTAATATAATGTTATGAGAAGTATTTATGTGCATTAAACAATATAAAGTTCATACAATCTGCTTGTTAGAATGAATACCGACCACATAACTTTGCATAATGATATACTTCTCATAAAAAAGCTTATGAGAAGCTTCACATAAGTTCTTCAAGCAGATAAAACAGAATTTTCCCTTGAAATACTTTTATGGGGAAAGTGCAAATGCGATTAAAATACAGATCTGGGTGACACTTATAGCCAATCTGCTGCTTATGGTAATGAAAAAAGGACTGACTCGTTCATGGAGCTTCTCAGGCCTTGCAACCATGATGAGGATTACACTTATGTATTATGTGGATTTCTACAGCCTTTTCAACCATCCGGAAAAGGATTGGGAAACGCTTCTGGACGTGAATCAGAAAGAAGATTATCAACTGTCTATTTTTTGATGGGGCTTGGAATAACAAAATAAGACTCGACCATTGAATATACAATGGCCGAGCGGCATTTTTTATTTTAAATCGATTTTATCGGACAGCAATAATTTCATATCTGTCACTTTGGGGAGTTGTGTATGTCTCATCGCAAGTCGATATGGCTGTAAAAATTTGTCTGGAAGATACTGCATCGCCGCATGAGGTAGCGATGAATCGGAGATGGGTTCAATAAGATTCAGTAAATCGTTTCTTTTTATTGCGGATGAGGGCATATTGGACAAAATTGAAATTGTATGAACAATAATGAAAAAGATTGTTGGGGAACCTGGCTTTTTTGTTATCAGAAAACACATATTTAATTCACTGATGCGTGGTTTTTGGATACTTTTGTAGGAAATGATTAACCTCAAAAGTTTTAAATCTTATTATTTATGAATGTACGGAAATTGCGTTTATTGAAATTATCACTTTTATTGTTTTCGCTTGTGTCTACCAACTGCACGGCTGAGGCAAGTGAATGGGACAAAATTGAAATAACTCCCGGTGGAGAGGGAACTCAGGAAGAGAACCTCAAACGGAAGGTTTTTGAATCCTTGAACCTGGATTATCCGGGACTGGAAAAGGTCAAAGAGCGTTATGAAGAAGGAGATGTAAATGCTGCACTTCAGGAGCTGTTGAAGTATTACCGTTCGCGCAACGGTATCGTGAATCCTTTGATGGATTATCCGAAGACCTTAAGTAAGGGAGATGCTAAAAAAGCGGATGATGCTTTGGAATTAAAATTCTATATCAAGAATTATACGGATAAAAACGGTGAGTCTTACCGTTTCCCAGTGAAGGAAGACGGACAGATTGACTGGTCGTACCAGCCCAGTAAAGAGGGAGAATTCCGCAGTCAGCTGTTTCGCATGCACTGGGTCGTTTCGCAGGGAAAGGCTTATTATGTAACGAAAAATGAGGACTATGTAAAGTCCTGGATCCGGGTATATGGAGACTTCCTCCGTCAATATGCAGTGCCGGAGGGAAAGAGTGAAGGTATGTACGGCTCCTATGGTCCTCTTCCGGTCTGCGAACGTCTTTCTGGTGCTATGGACATGTTCTTCTACAGTATCCAGTCGGCTAACTTTTCTCCCGAATGGTTGTCGGCCTTTTTGGTGGGGCTTGATGAACAGACGGAACATATCCGCAGAAACTACTATTCGTCAGGAGGAAAGACAAATAACATTACAATCGCTCAGGAAGTTACGGTAGAAAAGGCGGGAATCCTCTTCCCTGAATTTAAGAAATCGAAGGAATGGACTGCAGATGCTACCCAGCGTCTTTCGGACGAAATGAAGAGACAGTTTCTGCCCGATGGAATGTTGTGGGAGGTCGACTTGAGTTACCACATCGGTACGGTAGCCAATTTTTATGATGTGGTGGTTTTGGTCCAGGCCAATCATTGTGAAGACATCTTGCCGGCTTCGTATCTGGAGTCCATGCGTAAGTCAACCAGTTTACTGATGAATCTGATGTATCCGGACTATACGCTGGAGGCGTTCAATGATACCCGCCGTACGTGGACGAAGAGTACCATCGTGAAAAACCTGAACAAGTACGTACGGATGTTTCCGGATAACAAGGAGATGCAGTGGGTGGCTACTTCCGGCAAATCCGGAGTGAAACCGACGCATCTGACTCAAGCATTTACTTCATCGGGTTACTATGTCTTGCGTGACGGCTGGGACAAGTCTTCCACCATGCTGATTCATACCAATAATCCGACTGCAGCCTGGCATAATCAGGGAGACAACGGGACTTTCTCTATTTACAGGAACGGCCGTCGCTTCTTCTCCGATTCAGGATGTTATACCTATGATAATGGGGCTACCCGTGAGTGGTACCGGAGTGCCAAGCAACATAATACCCTTACTTTGGATGATAAACCGATCAAGGATGCCGACCGCAATGGAACCTTCTTAAAGATGGAAGAACTGAAGGGGAATACGGCTATGGTGGTGACTTCGAATCAGAGTTATCCGACCTTGAACCATCGCCGGGCCATTTTCCATGTCGACAGAAAATTCTTTGTCATTGTGGATGAGGGAGTGGGTACTGCTTCCGGCAAGGTGAGTGTGAACTTCCATTTGTGCGAAGGAACGGATTCTGAAGTGGTATACGATTTGGACCAGTGTGGTGCTCATACTGCTTTTGCCGACGGCAATAATATGATGTACCGTACATTCTCTGACAGTCCGATTACTGCCAAAGGCTTTATGGGAAAGGTATCGGAGAACATTCATGTCACCAAAGAACGGAAATCGTATGAAGTCAATATCCAGAAAACCTCGGACAAGACTGCTCGTTTTATCACGGTGCTGCTCCCAATCGATAAGAAACTGGTGGATGTGGCTGCCCAATTTACTGAACCGTATACCGCTGATAAAATAGCCGTAGAGGTGACGGTTGCCGGTAAAAAATATCAGTTGGAATGTAAACTGTAATCCGGGTATTCGCCTGCGGTTAATATAATGGTTTCTGCAACTTTTTCTTTTACTGTCCTTGCTTTCAATCAGGAGAAGGGACTATATAGAGAAAAAGTTGCAGATTTTTTTTGTTTTAATTTCTTGGAAAATACCCGATGGCCGGAGATGGCTGAATCGGTCTGAGTTCATAATCATTCCTTCGTATTTTGAGATGGATTAAAGAAGTCATTGAACCGGTTTTTGTGCCATCATAATGATTGGCATAAAAAATTATGCAGCGATTATTTGTCTGTGAAAATATTATTCGTAATTTTGCGAACAATAAAATACAAGCAGAGAAAATGATGGAAAAGAAGTATTCCGAAGAACAGGAGAAGATAGCCCGTTTCGCCAAGGCGATGGGGCATCCGGCACGTATTGCCATACTTCAGTTTCTGGCTTCCCAGGAGAGTTGTTTTTTCGGTGACATTCATGAAGAACTGCCCATAGCCAAGGCTACGGTGTCGCAGCATCTGAAGGAATTGAAAGAAGCCGGACTCATCCAGGGGGAGATTGAAGCTCCGAAAGTAAAATACTGTATCAACAGGGAAAACTGGGAGGCAGCGAAAAGGATGTTTGCAGGTTTCTTCGGGCAAACGGTATGTAAAAAAGAGAGTTGCTGTAAGTAAACTCTTTTTTTTGAGATGTATGTTCGTTGTTTTGCGAATTACTAATAATTGGAACATTATTTATATAATACGGCAAGATGAAAAAAATTTTATTCTTACTCATTGCATGTTTTATCCTCCTTTCCTGCCAGACGAATGCGAAGCAAGAAGCAGCCACGCAGAATCCGCAGGAAGTGACGGTGGGCGACCGTGTGGAAGTCTTGTATTTCCACGGAAAGCGGCGTTGTGCTACCTGCATGGCCATTGAAGAGAATGCCAGGGCAGCTGTCGAAACTCATTTCTCCCCTCAGGTATCCGAAGGGAAAGTGGTATTTAGAGTAATTGATATCACTCAGAAAGAAAACGAACAACTTGCTGAAAAATATGAGGTTACGTGGTCGGCCTTGTTCGTCGTGAAGTATAAGGATGGAAAAGAGACGCGTAAAAACCTGACCGAATTTGCTTTTGCCCAGGCACGCAAGTCGCCGGAACACTTCAAGGACGAGGTGGTGAAAACCGTGAGTGACATGCTGAAATAAGGTAAATGCTGAATGAAATAAATTACTGAACGAAAAGAAAAACAGAATAAAAACGGACCGCTATGGATTGGTTACAGACTTGGCTGGACAACAGCTCGACACCCGTGCTGACAGCCTTCCTGCTTGGATTGCTGACTGCCCTTTCTCCCTGTCCGCTGGCAACTCACATTGCAGCCATCGGTTTTATAGGGAAGGACATTGAAGACCGGAAACGGATTTTTCTCAATGGGTTGCTGTATACCTTGGGAAGGGTACTCTCGTATACCTTGCTGGGAGTGATACTGATCATGGTATTGAAAGGAGGCGCCAGTATGTTCGGCATACAGCAGACGGTCGGTGTATGGGGAGAATTTGTACTGGGACCGTTGCTGGTGGCAATCGGACTTTTCATGCTGTTTGCCGACAGGCTGAACCTGCCGAAGTTCGGATTTAATGGAAATGCCGAAGGACTTGTGAAGAAAGGAGGTTGGGGCGCCCTGCTGATAGGCATTCTGTTTGCTTTGGCATTCTGTCCTACGAGTGGAGTCTTTTATTTTGGAATGCTGATTCCCTTGTCGGCAACTGTCCTGCCGGTTATCTGTTGCCTGTCGTATTTGCCGTTGCCACCTCTCTTCCGGTGCTGGTGGTAGCCTGGGTACTGGCTTTCAGTGTGCAGCAGATAGGTCGTTTATATGGCAGGATGCAAGTCCTGCAGCGTTGGATGAACCTCCTTGTCGGTGGGGTTTTCATACTGACAGGAATCTATTACTGCTGGATGATGTATGTATGAGCAAAGACCATCCGGCAGAAGACACAAGATATTGTATAATCATCAATTAAAGGAACAGGTATATGGAAATTAAAGTATTAGGACCGGGTTGTGCGAAATGCAAGACCACCTACAACGTGATTGAAAAAGTAATTAAGGAAAATTATCTGGATGTGAAGCTGACCAAGGTAGACGACATCATGGAAATGATGAGTTATAACATCCTGACTACTCCTGCCGTAGTGGTGGATGAGGTAGTGAAGATGAAGGGACAGGTTCCGTCTGAGAATGACGTGAAAATACTTTTAGGAATCTCATAAACAGAATCAATAAAACAGAATCAATGAACCTTGGCGGCAGTGTATCCGTGACGGAAGTCTGCCGCCTTTCTTCGGACTTTATTGTTCGTAATTAAACGAATTAAATTAAATAGATTATGATACAGGATTTTGCAGACTGGCTGGTGTACGGATTATTCGGACTGGGTGCCGATACGTCGCTGGGAGTAGCCGTCAATTTTTTCTTTTACGATACCATCAAGATTCTTATTCTGCTGTTCGTGATCAGCGTAGTGATGGGAATCATCAATGCTTATTTTCCGATAGAGCGGTTGAGGCAGTACCTGGTTACACACAAGATGTACGGATTGCAATACCTGTTGGCCTCGGTGTTCGGAGCCATCACTCCGTTCTGTTCGTGCTCTTCGATACCGTTGTTCATCGGTTTTGTGAAGGGAGGAATCCCTCTGGGAGTCACTTTTGCCTTTCTGATTACCTCTCCGCTGGTGAATGAAGTGGCCGTAGCCATGTTTCTGGGATCTTTCGGATGGAAGGTTACCCTGATTTATGTCGTGAGCGGCATACTGCTGGGAGTCATCGGTGGTTTTGTGCTTGGGCGCATGAACCTGTCGCCTTACCTGAGCGACTGGGTGAAGCAGATTCAGGCGAGTTCATCGGCTCAGGCGGGGGAATGGGAGAAGGAGCATACTCCTTTCATCCAGCGTTTGCCTGCCATCGTCCGCGATGCATGGGGCATCGTCAGCGGGGTACTGGTGTACATTCTGGTAGGTATCGGTATCGGAGCCTTCATGCACGGTTTCGTTCCGGAAGGATTTTTTGAGCAGTATATGTCGAAAGACAACTGGTATGCAGTACCTTTGTCGGTGGTGCTTGCCGTGCCGATGTATGCCAATGCGGCCGGTATCGTGCCGGTCATTGAGGTATTTGTGGCGAAGGGGGTACCCATGGGGACTGCCATTGCGTTCATGATGGCGGTAGTGGGACTTTCTCTGCCGGAGGCAACCTTGCTCAAGAAGGTGATGACATGGAAGCTGATCGGTATTTTCTTCGGTACGGTGGCTTTTTTCATCATCTTGTCGGGATATTTGTTCAATTATCTGCTGTAATAATCCGGCAGAAGGAGACGCCCTTGTGGCGGGTATTCCGGATGACCGGATACAGTAAAAGTAGAAAAACGTATATTCACTGTAAAACATGGAAATAGAATGAGAGTATTGATACTTTGTACAGGAAACAGTTGCCGCAGCCAGATGGCACACGGCTTTTTGCAGTCGTTTGATGAAACTCTTGAAGTCTGCTCGGGAGGAACCCAGCCTGCTCCGCAGGTGAACGCGAAGGCAATAGAAGTCATGAAGGAAGCAGGGATAGACATCAGTTCGCATGTCCCGACTCATGTAAATACTTACCTTGATCAGGAATGGGATTATGTAATCACCGTGTGCGGAGGAGCCAATGAGAGTTGCCCGGCTTTCACCGGGAAAGTGGGACAGCGTCTTCATATCGGTTTCGACGATCCTTCGCATGCGACCGGAACTCCGGGGTTCATCGATGCGGAATTCCGCCGTGTGCGTGATGAAATCAAGAACGCTTTTGCCCGTTTCTATCTGACAGAGATCAAGAAGCAGGAATTGCCCAAGTGTACTTGTAGCGGCAGTTGCAAATGATTTTATTTGTGTGTGGAGAATGACAGCCACCGGCCTGACGGTATCTTACTGTCGGGCGGTGGCTGTTGTTTTTTTGTGATGCCGGTACAGGCGGGTATCGTATACATACGACGGTTGTCGCTCCATCCGCCCCGGATTTTCGGAATGTTTCCCAAGTGATGCCTAAAAAGCCCGAATTCATTTGTCGCTGCTACTCCCTTTTTTTATATTTGCATCCTATAGGGGAAGGCAGTATGCTGTTTCTGGCGGATATTGTGTTCGTCGGTTTCCGTGCCTGCCTGCTCTCCAGGGGATAAACGGGGAATCTTCATACATGATTGAAAAACACGTAGATTCATGAGGGAATTCTCAGCAGAAGACTACTTATCTATATTATTATACTTGTAGCATGTCAATTTGGACCAGAATTTTAGGAATCAGAGATACAGAAGAGGCGAATAAGGTGGCCGACGAGGAAGTCGTCGCCGTGACGTACGATCCTTCGCGCTACGCAGTGGTGGATGTGGAGACCGGACTGAAGGACCGTAAGATACACGACATTGGCAGTCTGCGATACGACGGTGCCACCTTCCATAAAAGTTCAAAGGAGGAATGGCTGGCATTTATCGACGGGGTGGACTATATCTGTGGACACAATATCATTCATCACGATGCCAAGTTTCTTTTCGGAGACGAACCGTGCCGCTGGAGACTGGTCGACACGCTTTATATGTCTCCACTGCTGTTTCCTGAACGTCCGTATCACCGCCTGGTGAAGGACGACAAACTGGTCAGTGAGCAGATGAATAATCCGGTGAACGACTGTGAGAAGGCGAAAGACCTGCTCTTCGATGAAGTGGCAAGCTGGAAAGCACTGCCCGAAGGAAAGCGTACCGTCTTTGCTTCTCTGCTGAAGGGATGGAAGGAGTTTGAAGGATTCCTCAGTCTGGTGAATGCCGGATTTGCAGACACGAAAGGCCTGGCAGAGAAAATCAGGCAGTTGTACCGTGGAAAAATCTGTCAGCATGCCGACCTCGAAATGCTGGTCGACCGTTACCCTTGTGAACTGGCTTATGCGCTGGCACTGGTCGATACCACTGATTCCCGCTCCATTACTCCCGGTTGGGTGTTGCATAACTTCCCTGAGGTGGAGTTTGTCATGACACTCCTGCGCAACCGGCGGTGCAAGGAGGGATGTGATTTCTGTAATACACAGTTGGATGTGCTCCATAACCTGAAGACCTTTTTCGGTTACGATCAGTTTCGTACCTACGAAGGAGAACCCTTGCAGGAGCGTGCTGCCCAGGCAGCGGTCAGCGGAAAGTCATTGCTGGCCATTTTTCCTACCGGGGGCGGAAAATCCCTGACCTTTCAGTTGCCTGCCTTGATGGAGGGGCGGTCGGTACACGGACTTACTGTCGTGATATCCCCGCTTCAGTCACTCATGAAAGACCAGGTGGACAATCTCGCAGACAGAGGGATTACGGATGCCGTAACCATTAACGGACTCCTCGATCCGATTACCCGTGCCCTGTCCATACAGCGGGTGCAGGACGGGGAAGCATCGCTTCTGTACATCGCTCCCGAAATGCTTCGTTCAAAGACCATAGAGCGGATTCTGATGGCACGTCATGTGGTACGGTTCGTGATTGATGAGGCCCATTGTTTTTCTTCCTGGGGACAGGATTTCCGGGTTGATTATCTGTATATCGGAAAATTTATCAAGGAGTATCAGGAGAAGAAAAAGTGCAAGAATCCGATTGCGGTTTCCTGTTTCACGGCAACAGCCAAACAGAAGGTGGTGCAGGATATCTGTGACTATTTCAAGCAGACGCTGGATCTGGACCTGGAATTGTTTGCTTCCAGGGCTTCCCGTACCAACCTGCATTACTCGGTTGTTTATGCAGAGAATGAGGAAGATAAGTACCTGAAGCTAAGGGAACTGATTGCCGGTTCCGACTGCCCGGTCATTGTGTATGCATCACGTACCCGGCGGACTGCGGAACTGGCTGTCAAACTGACACGCGACGGATATAAGGCGCTGCCTTACAACGGTAAGATGGATGCGGATGAGAAGATTGCCAATCAGGATGCCTTCATGAGCGACCAAGTGCGTATCATTGTGGCGACATCGGCTTTCGGGATGGGGGTGGATAAAAAGGATGTGGGACTCGTGGTCCATTATGATATTTCCGATTCGCTCGAGAATTATGTACAGGAGGCCGGGCGTGCCGGGCGGGATCCGCATCTTGATGCACGGTGCTATGTGCTGTACAGCGACCAGGACCTCGACAAGCATTTCATCTTGCTCAATCAGACGAAATTAAGTATCAGTGAGATACAACAGGTATGGAAGGCCGTAAAGGAGCTTACCCGCCAGCGCATGAAGGTGAGTTGTTCTGCCCTTGAGATTGCCCGGGCGGCCGGATGGGACGATTCAGTAGCAGACATTGAGACCAGGGTACGGACAGCATTGGCAGCACTCGAGCAGAGCGGATACCTGGAGCGGGGCAGTAACGTGCCGCACGTATATGCTACGGGAATTACGGTCAAGAACATGGATGAGGCCCGGCAGCGCATTATGGCGTCGGTGCTGTTCAGCAGCGATGAGACGGAGAAAGCCGTCAGAGTCATCAAGTCGCTGATTTCCCAGAAATACATTCTGAAAGGACAGTTTGCCGAGGCGGAATCCCGCATTGATTACCTGGCGGATATTCTGGGAATCTCCAAGCGGGAGGTAGTATCGGTAGTCGAGCGGATGCGTCAGGAGGGAATTCTGGCCGACAGCAAGGATATCTCGGCTTATCTGTCGGATTTCGGCGATTCGCAACGGAAGTCGCGGACCTTGCTCGAACGCTTTGTCCGGCTGGAGCAGTTTATCCTGAAACAGATATCCGATGACGTGCTGCGGATATCGTGCAAGCAGTTGAACGACAATGCCCTCAAGGAAGGGATTGCTACCTCAAAGGAGAAGGATATCCGTACCTTGCTTTTCTTCCTTACAGTGAAGGGATACATCCGCAAGAAGGAAGACGGGGCACACAACCTTGAGCTTGTCCGTCTGAACCACGAAGAAAAGACGAGGGAGCGTTTTGAGCGGCGGATACTTATCAGTCGTTTTGCAGTGGAATGGTTGTATAAACTGGCCGACCAGATGGAACAGCCGGATACACCTCATCCTGCCGTACAGTTTTCCATCGTGGAACTGCTGAACCAGGTCAAACAGAGTGGAGGTACGCTTTTCGGTGAGACGGACAACCTACAGCTGGAGGATGTGGAGGAAGCCTTGCTTTATCTGTCGAAGATTGGTGCACTGAAGCTCGAAGGGGGCTTTCTGGTGCTGTACAATGCCATGAACATCCATCGGCTGAAAGACAATAAGTCGAGGTACAAGCAGGACGACTACCGGATGCTGAATGAATTCTACAAGCAGAAGATTCAGCAGGTACACATTGTCGGGGAATATGCCAACCTGATGGTGAAGGACTATGAAGCGGCCTTGCAGTATGTGCAGGATTATTTTCAGATGGATTACCGGAAGTTCATTACCAAGTATTTCAAGGGAGAGAGAATCGGGGAAATCCAGCGCAACCTTACTCCAAGGAAGTACGACCAGTTGTTTGGCTGCCTCTCCGCACGCCAGATGGAAATCATTTCCGACAAGGATTCACGCTGTATCGTAGTGGCGGCAGGTCCGGGCAGTGGCAAGACGCGCGTACTGGTGCACAAACTGGCTTCGCTGCTGTTGATGGAGGATGTGAAGCACGAGCAGTTGCTGATGCTGACTTTCTCGCGGGCAGCGGCTACGGAGTTCAAGCAGCGGCTGATGGAACTGATCGGGAATGCGGCTCATTTCGTGGAAATCAAGACCTTCCATTCGTATTGTTTTGATCTGCTCGGCCGGGTGGGCAACCTGGAGGAGGTGGATAATGTGGTGGCAAAGGCTGCCGAGATGATTAATCAGGGGGAGGTGGAGCCCAGCCGGATTGGCAAGACGGTACTGGTCATTGATGAGGCGCAGGATATGGGGCGTGAGGAATATGAACTGGTAAGGGCATTGATGAACAGCAACGAGGAGATGCGGGTAATCGCAGTGGGTGATGACGACCAGAATATCTATGAGTTCCGCGGCTCTAATTCCGAATACATGTTCCGGCTGACGCAGGAAGCGGGAAGCCGGTTGATTGAGATGACGGAAAACTACCGCAGTACGCGTCATGTGATTGGTTTTGCCAATGCGTTCTCCAAGCGGATCAGCAAGCGGATGAAGAGTCTGCCGATTCTTCCGGTAAAGACCGATGACGGATGGGTGGAGGTGGTGCGCCATACCTCTTCGTGTATGTACCGCCCTTTGGTTGACAACCTACTGTCTCACAGAGGGAAAGGTATGTCTTGCGTGCTGACTCGGACCAATGAAGAGGCGGTTATCGTAATGGCTCTTTTACGCAGGAACGGGGTCAACAGCAAACTGATACAGTCTATGGAAGGCATCCGTTTCTGGAACCTGGCTGAGATGCGCTATTTTCTGAAATACCTCGACAAGTGGGTAACCACTCCTTTGATTCCGGAGGAACTGTGGGAGAAAGCCAAGCAGGAGACTTATCGTGTTTATGAGAAGAGCCAGAGCCTGGGGTATGTGAAGCGTTGTGTGGAGCAGTTCGAACGAGTCAACAAGTCCCGTTACCTCAATGATTTCAAGGAATTTGTCTTTGAATCGACTATGGAGGATTTCTGTGATGTGTCGGGGGCTGAGGTCGTTGTGTCAACCATTCACAAGGCCAAGGGGTGGGAGTTTGACGATGTGTACATGCTGATTGCCGACAATTACATGAAGGATGATCCTCTGATGCGTCGTTATTACGTAGGGATTACCCGTGCCAAGAACCGGCTTTTCATTCATACGAACGGCGACTGCTTCAACCGTCTGGGAGCCGATCGATATACGGAGGACAGGAAAGAGTATGCCATGCCCGAAGAAATTGTCCTGCAGCTCTCGCACAAGGATGTGTTTTTGGGATTTTTCAAGGACCGGAAGCGTGAGGTGCTGGCATTAAGGGCGGGAGACAGGCTGCTGTATCGGGATTTCACCTTGTACGACAAGAACCATTGTCCGGTGGCCAGGTTGTCACAGGCCATGCAGGGCACCTTGCAGGAATGGAACAGGCGAGGTTATGGAGTTAAGGCTGCTGCAGTCCGTTTTGTGGTGGCCTGGAAATCGAAGGAGGCGGCGAAGGAGGAACCGGAAACGGCAGTGGTGCTGGCGGATCTGTTGCTTTCCTGCCGTTGTCAGTAAATGAAGCAAAGAAAAACTGATTCATACGAGAAAGAGATTGAGCAGGGGGAAGTGTTTGGAAGAAAGGGAGTGTCTCGTTAAGTATATATAATCGAAGACACCGACAAGAAAACTTCTACCGTAAAGATTGTTTTTTTGTTTCTTTCCTGAAATATTTATCAAACCTCGCTGGTAATCCAATGATTTCCCCTGTGGATTTATTAATCAGCGTCGTGGATTAATAAATCCACAAGGAAAATCAAGTTACTGAAAAAGATGGGTGTAAAAACAGGCCGTAGTGCGATGCGGAATTTTTGTCCGGGTACTCTGTTATTCAAGTAACTGAAAGACAACAAGAACATAGTTTCATGAAGACAGGACAATTGCCCGTACGCGGTCGAAACGTTGCTCCTTCAGGTCGGAAGGAGCAATCAGAAATTCCAGTACCCCGGTATCCATAAAATTCAGTTCAAAGTCGTCACCGCTGCACGAGTCGACCTGCAGCAGAATGGACCAGTCTTCGCAGGGAGCATCCCAGGTTTCCCACGGGCAGTGAGTAGGAGGAGCAAAAAGAATGTGCTCATCAGACAACGGGGAAGCGGTAGGTGAGAAACGGACTGCTTGTTCTTCAGGTACATAAGGTGCGTCTTCCTCTCCCGCGAACTCACTTTCTTCCAGGTCATCGCAATCGGGAAAATAAAGGATCTTTACTGCATCCTCCTCACTGATGGTGCCGCCGATATAATAACTGTCAAAATCATATCCCAGGTAATTGTCGATTTTTGCAAAAAAGGATAACAGACCTTTACCGGGCAGCAAGTGGTCCGTATCGTAGGGAGCGAGGTCCTCCAGATTTAACTGGCAGACGAATACGTAGGGGTGTGTCTTTCCCTCGTCATCCGTGTATGTGGGATAGGGAACGCCGCTGGGCAGACCGGGATTTCCCCAGAAATGCGACTGCCTGGGGGAGAGTTTTTCTTCGGACGCTGTGAGGATAAGGTGAACGGGTGCTGTCATCAGGGGTATGGAGTTTAAGGTTTGAGGTCAGTAATGAATAAATTAAAATACAGTCGGTATGCCTGTCTACGTGCTGCCGAAAGTGGATAAGGCCTATAGTCAGTTTTCAGGAAACAACTGCCGGTAATAATCTTCCCGGCTTTTGAACGGCAGTATGTCATTCAGATTTTGAGTATCAGTTTGAGGATGTATTTTCTGGAAAAGTTCCAACTCCGCCTGAAAGCAGGTAAAATCGTTTTTCATCAACGAAAGATTCAATGCCTTGGAAAGTCGTAAAGAACCGTACAACAAGGAGTCGTTGGGACTGCATTGACTGATTTGCCGTTGAAAGGCCCGGTCGGCACGCTGAAAACTTCCCATTCCGTGCAGGGAGTCTCCCTGATGAAATTCCAGAAGTCCCTTCAGGCAGAGAAAGTCACCCTGTAGTGAATCGCACTGCTGGTCCATCTGTTGAAGCAGGGGAAGCAAGGCTGCAGATTTGCGGCAGGCAATCAGGTACATGTATTTTTGCAGGTATCCTTGGGGACAGTCGGGGCTAAGCAGTATGGCACTGTCAAGTTTTTGCAGGATCAGTCGGTCGTGTATTGCCGTGTGAGGCTGCCGGGAAGTAACGGCCCGGGCCCAGAACAGTGAGTCGGCACGGAGGAGGCTGTCGGCTTCATGCAGCAGTGTTTCGGCTTTTGTCTGCCTGGTGGAAATTTCTGTTTCGTCATTGCGTTTCTCAGACATCGTACAGGCAGCCATCAGTACGGTAAGAAGGATTACAGACGCTGTATTGAGGCTGGATTGCAAGGCTTTCATAGTCGTATTGTTTTTTAACTCGATAGAAGCAAAGATATAAATTAATTCATGCGCACGGCTGAATCTCAAATTTTATTTTGAAGTTACGAGTATCATTTGTGGGAGAAAACAACGGTTCCCAGAAAAAAACAGCTAGCGGAAGGGGGAGTCTGCATAAAAATATCCTCTCAGGAACACGGTTTCAATTTAATCATTACTTTTGCGGATATGAAGTGATTGTGAAGTGAGTATGCTTGTATCGGGGATTGTTGGAAACTGGAAATGAAGCGAGTGTGAAAGAAAATGATACGAACCCCCTAGGAGAATTCATGAAATGCAATGGGGCGGTTGTACAGTACATTCTCTTGATTGGCAGTTGACAGACTAACCCGGAATTTGCAAATGGCTCAAAGTGAAAAATCGAATGATAATCAATTATAATAACATGACAAACAAACAGTTAACCTCTGCAGACATTGACAGAGTTGAAAATCTCTCTTATACTCCTTTGGAAAAGGCTTACTTGAAGGTGCTGATGGTAAAAACCATATTTTCTTATCTTCTTCTCATGGGACTGGCACTTTTTCTGCTGCTGGCAGAAAATTTCAGTGGACGTTACACCACTATGGTCTGTATTGAAGGCATATTGTTAGTGGCATTCATTATCAATCTTTTCCTTTTGCCGAAGGCTTTTGCCAAAAAGGGCTTTGCTATCCGCGAGCATGACATTACCTACCGGTCGGGCCTGCTTTTTCCTTCAGTAATTACCCTTCCTTTCTGCAAGATCCAGCAGGTAAGCATCAGTCAGAATCCCCTTACACGGATGTGCGGACTTTATGAAATCGATATCGTAAACGGTGCCCAACTGCTGTCGGAAACCAGTATTCCGGGACTTACCGAAGAGAAGGCCAATGAGATTAAAGCATTTATCATAGAAAGTATCAGAAATGAAAACAAATGATTTTTCTGTACCTCGGCGCATGAGCAAAAGTGCACTGGTGATATTCTGGGTGAGAGGTTTGTCGGAATTGGCAAATGTGTTCCTTGCACTTGTCGTCGTAAGGATTTTCAATGCATTTGAAGAAAATTCATTATGGAAAACCGTATGGATGATTCTGGTTCTGTTGGGCCTGTGTCTGCTGGTTTCGGTCGTTTGGGCCTTTCTCAATTATTATTTCAGGAAATATTACGTGGAAGAAGGCAATCTGATTTTCCTGCACGGGGTATTCCGGAAGGAAAGGACCAGCATTCCTTTGGATAAAATTCAGTCGTTGCGGACAAAGCGGGGATTTATGTACCGGTTGTTTGATATGACGGGAGTATCGTTTGACACACTGGCTTCGAAGGCGAAGGAAATAGAACTTATTCTGGATGACAGAGACTGGAATGAACTCTTGAACCGGATGGAGGTACAGCAGAAGGACAGGGAAGAGGTTGCAGAGGCGGAGACTCCGGTACTGGAAGAGGTTTCGACCACTGCATCTGACCGCTGTGATCTGTCGCTGAAGGTCAGCAACCTTAATCTGCTGAAGGGAGCCTTGTGCCAGAACCACCTGAAAGGGATGGTGATTTTGCTGGGTATTCTGGGTACACTGTATGATCAATTTACATCGGTCAACGAGCAGGCTGCCAAATATGTCATCGATTACGTGGATGAGCAGGCAAGTGCAACTTCTTTTTCCTTGTCTGCCGTTCTGGCAGTGATTGTCGGTCTGTATGTGGTGGTACTGGTACTGTGGACGGGGAAAATTTTCCTGCGCTATTCCAACATGAATATCCAGATAAATGACAGACAGCTTTTCTTTGAAAGTGGACTGATCTCGCGCAACAGCAGCCGGTTTTCTTACGACAAGATTTGTACCGTCTATATCAAACGCAATTTCTTGGAGCAGTGGATGAATGGATGTACGATTATGTTGAAGCAGGCATTGAATGCCACGGATGAGAAGTTGGGTGCCGATGTGAAAATTTACGGTTCCAATTATGGCGAAAATTTTCTGAACTGGTGGTTGGGAAAGGACTACACCTCATCCGAGGAGATTATTTCCGCCCGCTCCGGTTACGGTTTACTGGGGTATGTGCTCCGCTTTGACCTGCTTTTCGTTCTACTGGCGGGAGGGGTCCTGTGGTATTATGAACTGTATGCCTGGCTGGCATTGCCCTTCGTTTACCTGCTGATTGCATTGGCCAAAGGTCTGTTTGCCGTACGCCGGAGCCGCATTACCCTGAGGCAGGATTACCTGGAGGTCTGCAACGGAAAGTTTGCGGAAATCCGGAATTACTTCAAGTACAGTAATGTGGAGGTAGTACGTAAGGTCTCAACTCCTTTCACGCCTTACTTTCATAGGGTAAGTCTCTTTATTTCCACCAATGGAACTTCCTTTGTGGTAAGGAGTCTGAAAGAGGAGGAAGCCGATGAAATATACGAATGGCTCCTGTATCATTGCTATACCTGCAAGTAATATGTTGGGTTTTCCGGTTCTTCGGGCATCAGGAGAGTTTTCCTTGTGACTGGATAAAATAATAACCTCCCTGAACATGAAGACAATTCAATGAGTCTCATTTTCAGGGAGGTCGTTGTTGTCAGGGAATTTATATCCGTGCTGACGGATGAAGTCTGTATTCAGTTTTTGCCGGCATTTATCCATGTCAGTTTTTTCCATATCCATTCCAGTGGTCCATGCCGGTGCTTTTTAAGCCACAGGTGGCTGAATGTCAGCAATGCAGCAAACATGACTATGGCAATCAACAGGCAGGCGGTGGCTCCCGTGTATTGGTATAGATGGAAGCCGAAGCCATAAAACAAGGTAATGCCGATAATGGATTGGGTGATGTAGTTGGTCAGGCTCATTCTGCCAAAAGAGATGAAAAGTCTTTGGAACTTATATCCGTTACCTTTGTCATACCATAACAGGACGAAACATCCTACCAGCAGTGCCATAAGGAGGAAATTGCAGATGGAGGGAATGGCTATATCGAGCGGCATCAGGATTTCCTTATTGCCTTTGGCCATTTCCGGATAGACCATTCTGAGGGTATTGAGTGGGACAAAAAGAAGGGCCGCATACAACGATATCTTCTTCCATAAGAAAAGCGATTCCTGTGTGTTTTTAAAGAGAGACAATCTTCCGGCTGCCATGCCAAAAAGGAACAGTCCGCCAATCTGGAAGATTCGTCCGTTTTCAATCTGCCAGAGGTTGCCATAGAGCTGTCCGTAAGTGATGTTGGACTGTACCACTTCGAGGAAGTTTCCGGATTGCATCACAGGTTTTGCCAGGGCCGCATACTTCATCCAGTGGTTGCCGTATTCCAGAAACGGAATGTCGCACAGGTTGCAGACAATCCTTATCCACTCGATGGGCTGTATGATCATCACCGAGGCAAGTATAAGTATTGCCTTTGTGGAGAGGTGGGAAACGGAGACCAGGAAGACTCCCATGACTGCGTACAGAAGCAGAATGTCGCCGTTGTAGAACAAGGAATGCAGTTGTGAGAACAGCACCAGGAGAAACATTCTCCATACAAATCTGCCCTTAAACGGGAGTCCTCTTTTCCGGGCATTGCTGAACTGGATATAAAAACTGAGTCCGAATAGGAGGGAGAAAGTGGAAAATGCCTTTCCGGCCATGAGAAACCAGGTGGTATCCCATATTCCTTTATCCAAAGCGGTAAGCCATTGCGGATATTCCTTGGGGATATAGTACAGGTTATAATGTTCAAAACAGTGTACGATTACAATGGCAAACAGTGCGATGCCTCTTAGGGCATCTACTACTTCGATTCGATTAGTGGGTTGTGGATTCATTTTTTTAGTCTTAATTTTCTGTATATACATGTAGGTTGCAGAAGTCTCCGGTGGGATGTTCCCCGAGAGAATATTCTTTATTGTCGGTAAATTTATGATGTTGTGATGGAAAAATGATTGTTTCAGGCTTTTTCTCCGGATATTTTTTCCTTTAAAAAGGCTACGAGGTAATCCCGGTCCTCGCCACTCAGCAGGTATTTCTTTCTGTTTTTCAGTTCGATGCAAAACGTCTGCGAATAGTCTCCGACGTACGAGAAGAAGTTGCCTAATTTTTTTGTATAATACCAGCCTGTGAAGCCGAACAGACCGCCAATTCCGCAGGTCCGTATCATTGCTTCCTTGCTGATGTACGTATCGATGTGCTTCATGTCCGCATAATGGATTACTTTTTTCCCGATGCCTCTATGCAGTATCAGCGACCGGTCGGATAATTCTATAGATAATGGAGCATATCCGTAAGAAAGGACCAGGGTGACAAAAATAATGGCTATGATACCTGAGCCCAGGATGCAGGGTATTTTTCCTGTAAGGATCGTATACAGCAGCAAACTCCCGGTTCCGAGAAGAAGTATCAGGACAAGGGCAGAGAGAAGCACCAGGGATTTCTCTTTATGTACTTTCTTTATCAGGTGATTGGCGGTTGTCATGTCAGGGTAGATTTAGGGTAATAAATTGCTTGTTTATTGGTCGCCTGTGCTGTCCTAGTGATTCAGGATCCAGGCATCCGGAAATAAGCCATAAATAAAAAAACAGAATCCAGTGAAAGGTTTTTCCTTGTTGCTTCCTTGTGCTGAATTCTGTTTTAAAAATAGCTAAAAAATGATTATCCATCAATTTTTAGCTATAAAAGATATTTTAGATACTGGTGTTTTTAATGTTATAGAATTTACCGGTATATAAATAATTCGATTTGAAGTTAACTATCTTGAGTCGCCTCTTCATTTTTCGTATTAATTCATTATTTTTGCATGTTATTATTGGATGTTCCAATAAAACAATGATACAAACAAAACTTGCTTAATGATATTATAATGGCTGTCTCGGACGATAGAAAATACACTAAGAAATTTGTATATAACCTTCTTGAAGAGGTGAAAGGTAAAACGTTAGGTGAGGTTGACAAGTCCTGCCAGTTTGCCCGTACTCAGAAGAATGGGAAAATTACAGGTATTGCTGGAGATGTAATAGAACAATCGGTGTTCGGATATGCTCGTGACAGTAAACAAGAGTGTGATATTGAGATTGATGGTGTGCTTACGGAATTAAAAACTACAGGCGTCCGCATTCCAAAATCTGATTTGAAGAATGTCAAAGGAAAAACCGGAGCTGATTACAATGTTTATCTTCATGCTAAAGAAGGTATTAGTATTACTGGAGTTACATTTGAACCTGTAATTCAGCATGATTTTCTGACTTCACATTTTTGGGAAAAGGCTAAACACTTATTAATCATATTTTATGAGTATAAATCATATGACGTTGTTCCAGCTTCAGAATATTCTAAATTTCCAATTGTGGACTATTGTTACAATAGTTTTTCAGATGAAGAAATGGGAAAGTTACGAAATGATTGGGAGATAGTCCGTGATTACCTTCAGAATGTATATAATCGCTTTCACACTCAGGAAGAGCGTAATGAGAATCTACAAGGCTTTACTCATGTACTTCGTCCTAAGCTCATGCTGATTGAACTTGTTCCTGGATTTAAAAAGAAGTCAACGGGTTCCTATCAAAAGCCTCGTTATCGTCTGAAGCAAACTTTTGTAGATTATATTGTCCGTGGGCATTTTGACAAGAGCCGTGCAGAAACAGAAGTTAAACTGAAAGACTCTTTTTCCAGTTTCTCCCAATTGGATGTCCGTTGCCACGCTCTTACAGAAAAATATAAAGGAATGACTTTTCGCCAGATGAAAGAGCTGTTTGCTATCAGCGCTGAAATGTCAACAAAGGATTTTGGTTCCAAATGTGTATTGAAAATGTTTGATGCTGGTTGTAATCGACTTAATCAGATATCAGATTTCATAAAAGCAGGAATTATAGCTAAAACTATAACGATAACTCCTCAAGGCGGTAGAACAGAAGATATGAAACTTAAACACATCAATTTCGAAGAATTGGCTGATAGAAATCTCGATTTTGAGGAGTCGGATTTATACATTTATTTTTGTGAACATAGTTTTTTATGCCCTGTTTTTTGTGAGCATAATAAAGTTGACCCGTCTCAAACAACTTTTGAAGGGTTTAAGCGCTTTGCCTTTGATGACGATTTTATTGAGAGAGAAGTTAAACGGACATGGGATGACTCCCGCAAACTGATTCATCAAAATCTGTTGAAATGGGAATATGTGTATGATAACCAAGGAAACAGGCGAGTAAATAAGAGTGGAGCATATATGGGGGCTCCTAATTTTCCAAAAAGTTCAGAATATGCAGTCTTTTTTAGAGGTGGAGCTGATGTCTCAACTGATAGAACCAGAACTGAGGTGGTCAATGGAATAAAAATGTTGCCACAATTTTTTTGGTTAAAGGGCTCATATATTGCAAATAAACTTCAAACATTATCTTATCTGTAAAAAATATGGCTAAAATCAAACATAACATACGAGTTGTAGAGCTATTTGCTGGTGTAGGTGGGTTTCGCATCGGGTTAGAAGGTGCGTCAGATGCATATGAAACGGTGTGGAATAACCAGTGGGAGCCTTCAACCGTTCACCAGGATGCTTCTCTTGTATATCGTGCTCGATTCGGTACTAAAGGACATTCTAATGAAGACATCAATACTGTAATGACAGAGGAAATTCCCAATCATGATTTATTGGTTGGTGGTTTTCCCTGTCAAGATTATTCGGTCGCTGCAACTCTTAGCCGATCTGGCGGAATAGAAGGTAAAAAAGGTGTTCTATGGTGGCAAATATATCGTATTTTAAACGAAAAAGGGGATAGTCGTCCTGATTATGTTTTTTTTGAAAACGTTGATCGCATTCTAGGTTCACCGGCGAAGCAACGTGGACGTGATTTTGCAATTATCCTTGCCTCACTTTCTGATTTGGGATACACTGTAGAATGGCGTGTTATTAATGCTGCAGATTATGGTATGCCCCAGCGAAGAAGAAGAACATACATTGTCGGTTACCGTGAAGATTCTGTTATTTATCGCAAGATAGAGGCTCTTCAGGACTGGGTGTTGTTTGATGGGGTAATGGCTAAGGCATTTCCTTTTGAAGCAAAGAAGAATACCACTTCTGAATTTGATATAGAAGGTACAATAAAAGAAGTATCCGACAATTTCAATAAAAGTCAGCGAGGAACGGCTGCCAGTCCTTTTGGTGACGCAGGAATTATGCAGAATCGTCACGTTTATTCTATTGATACCAATGCGGTTTATGCTGGAACTTTGATGACTCTTGGTGGTAATCTGGTTGATGAAGATTTTGTACCGGAGGAGTTCTTCATTTCTGACGATGATCTTGCGCGATGGAAATATGAGAAGGGAGCAAAGAAAATTGAACGTATATCAAAGGAAGGGTTTAAATATATCTTTTCAGAAGGTGGAATGTCATTCCCTGATGATTTAAATCGTCCTTCCCGTACTATTATTACAGGGGAAGGAGGACCTTCAGCTTCTCGTTTTAAGCATGTGGTTCTTACACCTTCAGGCAGATATCGCCGTTTGCTCCCAATAGAATTGGAGCGTTTGAATATGTTTCCTGATAATCATACATTTCATCCGGAAGTTACAGATGGTCGCAGGGCATTTCTTATGGGAAATGCTCTCGTGTGTGGTATTGTGCAGGCTGTTGGTAAATCTCTGTATCGTTTTATTTATGATGAGGAGCCGGTTTCTACACGTCCGATAGAAATGAAACGGGATGCTCAGCCTAAGTTGCAGCTTAGTTTATTTGGTGAAGAAATATTGCCACTTGTATGTAATAAGCCAAAGAAGAATTATGTACTTGACCATAGTAAGCATCTTCTGATTGGCTTCGTTAAAGATGATAATAAAGATTACTTTCTTGATGGAGGGCAGTCAAAACTGTATTATACGGGTAAGGCTAAATCATTTCCCTCAACTATAGCATTGAATAAACTTTATTATTTTATGCCGTATATAAAAGGATTAGGTATACGTGATCTTTATCTTATAAAGATAGCCCGTATTGGCAATAAGGCTGAAGTATATCCAGAAGGGAAAGATACAGAACCTCGTCTTGTTTTTGAATTGGAATATCTTGAGAGTCTGCCTGAGTATACTCATATTAGTTTGAATATCTTTCGGACTTATCGGGATACTTTACTTGGAAGGATTTTCAAATATTAAAAAATACACATAGTATAGGAGAAGCATAAAAGCTATTATGTAATGTCGTAAGCAGAAAACAAGTCCTGCAGAAGAAATATTTGTCAATAATAATTTTATATACATTGAAAAATAGTTATATATTAAAAGATGTTTTTAATGAGCATCTTTTAATATATAGCTGTATTTATATAAGGCTTTTTTGAGAAAGGCTTAGTGAAATTTATGGCGTACTTACCGAAATATAAAAAGGTGTAAACATTTAGATAAGGTAAAATCTATGGATAGACTGACAAAAGAACAACGACATCGCAATATGGCAGCAATACGTGGAAAGAATACTAAGCCTGAAATTCTGGTTCGAAAATTCCTTTTTAATCGTGGCTTCCGTTTTCGGCTTAACTATCCACGCCTTCCTGGACATCCTGATATTGTACTTCGTAAGTACCGGACTGTCATATTTGTTAATGGTTGTTTTTGGCATGGACATGATGGCTGTAAATATTTTCGTTTACCAAAAACGAACGTTGATTTTTGGCAAACGAAAATAGAAAAAAATAAAGTGCGAGATAAAAAAGAGCAATGTCAACTGGCTGCAATGGGATGGCATTGCGTCACTATTTGGGAGTGTCAATTAAAATCCAAACTTCGTAATCAGACTTTAGAATCATTAGTATATACGCTAAATCACATATTTCTTGAAGATCGAAAAATCAGAACATATAAAATAGATAAGGCTTACAGTAGCTTATTAGTACCACAAAGGGAAGAAGCCTATTCAAGAAAAGAATAGAAAGTGGTAAGATTCTTATCGTTTTTTAGAGTGGATGTTTCGCTCTGGTTTGCCTTTCAAGGTGACAGTATCTTTTCCTCCTGGGGGTATGTGGCCGGACTTCCTTCTCTGGTTTCCATTGAAGCTATGAGCGACAGTCGTGTCTATCGTATTTCTAAAAGCAAGCTGGAGACTTTTTTCTCTTCTTCCGTCTTGTTCGCCAACATCGGAAGAGTCATCTTTGAACGCCAGTTTCTGGACATGGAAAACTGGATGATAAACGGAGGTGCTGCACAAGCCAAACAGCGTTACCTGACACTCCTGGAGCAAAATCCGGAATTATTGCAGCACGTACCGCTGAAGCACATCGCTTCTTATTTATTTATCACACCTCAGTCGCTCAGTCGTATACGGGCAGAACTGAGCAAGAAGAAATAACGGTATGAATACTTATCGAACTCCAGTGATGGCATTAATCCAATATCTACCGTCCCGGTATGCAACTTGAATATTTATTTGATGCGTATACTTCCCGGCCTGATAAGTAACCTGATAATTATCAGGCTCCAACGGAACAACCTTCAGACTGTAAAACCACATACTGTCGAAATCAAAATTCGTAATCAAAAGGTCATAGCCCCCGAAACCATCCTGTAGATTTTCTAATTCTACCTTCTTGAATTGTTCTAAAGCTGTGTGAGACAGATGAGACAAGCGAAAAGACTGCAACTTGGAATTCAAATCGCTACACATGCTGCAATAGGTAGCCACGTAAAGTTTATAAAAACTTTCGACCAATGATTCTCCCGACGAACTATCTATTTTATATGAAGCTGTATTTTCAAAACCGGTCAACCACTCATCTCCATATTGAGTACCATTTTCAATAGGGGTAATATATACTATCTTACATTTTTCATTCACATATCCCACTTTTAATGGAATCTCCACCAGACTAGCACTATCTTTTTCATTCCAAAGATAGCTTACCATATACCAATCGTCTGCAATTTCTCTTACATTCAATGTCTTAATTGCATCTGAATTCATATCCTGCGCCCGTATAATCGGATCTCCTCCTGTGGCATTACGCATTCTTTGGAGTTTAGCAGCCAATTCTTCAGTTAAATACTTCTTGCACAGTATTTCATTGGTTGAATCCACATTTAAAATATTCGTCATATAGCTCGTATAGAACATTTTAATTTCATCTATGCATGCACCGAAGCAAATAGTACTAAAACAAAGCAACAAAACAGATATAAATATAAACTTTCTTTTCATGGTATAATATAATTAGACTGCATCTCCAGATTGTACAGCTGGAAACATTCTTGTTCGCGGTTCCTTCAAGCTAATCTGTACAAATATAGAAAAATCCCCACAAAGTATGAAGACTACACTTTTTTATTTGTCATTTTAGCCAATATATACTAAGTATCAAAGCATAAAAAAATTCCGTATAACCCTTTCGGATTATACGGAATCTCTTCTATCTATTTGTTACAGATTATTTTACTTCCTCAAAATCAACAGTATCTCTGTATGAGCAACTTGCGTGAACGTGTTGCAAATATAGCGGAAACCCGAAAATAAGCATCCATAAGCAACCACAACTCTTTACTGCAAAAGTACAGATTTATTTGATAAATATCGTGATATAAACACATAATAATCAAATTAATGGGGCAATTTTAACATAATATCCGGTTTTATCCTTACCTTTGTATATAGAACTTGGGCTTTATCCCCAAAC